>CAJHZH010000242.1_pt1 | contig 15894 bp, 12 predicted proteins | sample 9198951 | NCBI WGS metagenome assembly CAJHZH01 (sample SAMEA7708381, study PRJEB35096) | sediment metagenome | biome: marine neritic benthic zone biome [ENVO:01000025]; feature: sediment [ENVO:00002007]; material: shallow marine sediment [ENVO:03000034] sea grass bed [ENVO_01000059] ...
GAAAGCGGCAATCAAGTTACTTGCGTCGACGTCGACCAATCAAAAATCGATGCACTCAACAACGGACGAATTCCCATTTATGAGCCCGGATTGTCTGAACTGGTGATTCGTAACGCCACGGCAGGTCGATTGTTGTTTACGACGGATTTGAAGGAGTCAGTTCGCAACGCCAAGATCGTTTATTTGGCCGTCGGTACTCCTCAGGCATCAAACGGAGCGGCAGATTTGTCGGCATTGTGGTCGGTCATCGATACGATCGCTCCGCATATTCGAGACGACGTGATTATCGTGACCAAGAGTACGGTGCCGGTCGGAACCAACCGGGGCATCTACGAGCGGTTACAGAATTTGAATAACCATCGGTATCATGTTGCCAGCAATCCCGAATTCTTAAAAGAAGGCACGGCCATCAATGATTTTATGTACCCGGATCGGGTGGTTGTCGGGGTGCGGGATCAGCACGTTGCTGATGTGCTAAAGGAACTGTATTCTCCATTTTTGCGAACCGACAAACCGTTCCTTGCCATGTCGCCCGAAAGCGCCGAGCTAACCAAATATGTTGCAAACGCGTTGCTGGCAACCAAGATCAGTTTCATTAACGAGATGGCGAATTTATGCGAAAAAATGTGCGGCGACATCAACGACGTGCGGCGCGGCATCGGTCATGATCAGCGAATTGGTTTTGCATTTTTGTTTCCCGGTGTGGGCTATGGAGGGAGTTGTTTTCCAAAAGACGTTAGAGCATTGTCGAACATGGCAATTTCGTTGGGGCTGCCGCCGACCATTCTGGAAGCAGTTGATCAAGTCAACAATCGCCAGAAAAACGTGATGTTGGAGAAAATCGAACAACACTACAACGGGAACCTTGCAAACAAGACGTTCGCCGTTTGGGGACTGGCATTCAAACCCAAGACCGATGACATCCGCGAGGCCCCTGCGCTGGTGTTGATTGACCGTTTAATTGAACGGGGTGCCAAGATTCGCGTGTTTGATCCGGAGGCGATGGACAATGTGTGCGAGACCTACGGGGACAAGCTCGAATATGCCAATCGATCGATCGATGCCTTAAAGGGTGCTGACGTGCTGGTCATCAATACGGAATGGGACGTATTTCGTCATCCGGATTTTGATGAGATGAAGGCGATGATGAATTCCCCCGTGATTTTTGACGGTCGGAATCTGTACGACCCAACCCAACTGGAAAAAATTGGATTTATCTACTATTCCATTGGGCGCGCGCCGGTGGTCGATACCGTCTCGGCAGACGCAAATTAGATCCTGGAACGTTACTGCCGGCGTGGCATTTCTTCCAATTGGTCGCGAAGTTGGTCGATTGGCGGCAGTTTTGTGTCAATCAACACGTCGTTTTTTTCGAAATTCGATCCAAATCGGCGCGCGATAACTCGCTCGACTTCTTCGTCCAGGGCCACGATCCAGGGTGGCAATTCGAAACCCACACCGATTGGTTGTTGGGTTAAGGTTTTTGCGTGATGTTCGATCATTTCAAAGGCGCGGTTGGATTCGGGGTCCCGCGGGTCCTGCATGGCCAACTGAACGAGCGAGATCAGGCGGTCAACGTGCATCGGGTGCACGAATCGTTCATTGATGCGTTGGCTGACGGTCGCCATTTGGATCGAGTATTTTTCCTGTAGTTGTTTTAGCGAGTCGACAAATTTGTCCGCTTCCGGGTTCACGCGTTCGGTTAATAGCCGACGCCATAACCGGGCAACGTTGTTTTGCCGATTCCGAACCAATTCCTCGTGAGCCCAGATCACCGGTTTCAGGTTCCAACAAACCTGATCGTATCGGCATCGTAGCCTGAGAAAATCGAGCAGGTTGAATAACAACTGCCCGTTGTCGGACTGCGTGGTCGTGCAATTATAATCCCGATATTCGTTGAAATTTTCGATGATCGCTTCCAAGACGAGCGTCAAAAAGCGAATGGCGTCTTTTCGCGGATAGCCATTGTCAAGTTCCCTGACGACGGCAAGTTCGAAATCCTGAGGTGTTTCTTCGAGTTGCGTCAACCAACGATCAACACCTTGATGTAAAATGGCTCGAATGTTCGAAAGGTTCAAGAACTGTTGCGTAAATATCTGCTCTCCAAACTGATTGATGAAATCGACCAGTTTTTGCCAAGAGGAATCGTCTTTGACCTTTTCCAATACGCTGAGTCTCAATGTTTGACTGTGGCTAAGCCATATCAACAACATCGACTCGGTGAGCATTTCTAAGCAGTCGAACAACGACGATTCAGCGGCCTCCTTTGACATCGCGTCTTGGCCATCGGACGGATCGTCGGCGGGTTCCTGGAGATTCTGGGAGGCTTTGATTAACGATCGAACCATGGATGAGTATCCGATGCGGAACAATTCATCGAATTCGGTAACCGCTCCCTGTCGAACACGTTGGTTTCGTTCCATCATTAGCGCCGTGTGAATCAGTTCACGCGCTTCAAGAAACATTCCCAAACGCGGCAAACATTCCAGCAGCTGAGAAACGGAGGACTGACGCACCCGCGCGCTAACGATTTTTTTTGGGTCACCGCCTTTGGATAACGGCACGTACAACAACGGCTGTTCTGTGAGTTCGACCACGAGTTCGACGAATTGGTCAACAACCTCATCCGTCCTGCCCCGCAGGACTGCCGATAAAACTCGGCACCAGCACAAATCTTCTCCGCTGTCCGACCATCCCGAACATTCCAAATCACTCGAGGTTGTATCCGGCAGCCTCGGGCTTGGGGCATTGGGATGACTGGAGGCTTTATTTGCGTCATCCTGTTGCTGATTCATCATCATCGACAGAGCTGACAAGAGTCGTGCCGCGTTGGCCGTCTCGACGCTCACATTGATCGCATTGTCGAGCAACGTTTCTTTGAATAAGCGGTGTCGATCGTAGCGTACGAGCGAGTCGATACTTCCATCAGGTTCCGGCAATTCATAGGACTGTATCGCATCGACCAGCCGTTCCAGGTTGTTAAAATTTCGAGTCGCCTGTTGTGCCCAATCGTCGATTTTTGTGTTGGCGTCTTTGACCAATTCTTCAACAACGGGCAGTTGGTCCGAGGCGGTTTCGCATCCCGAATCGGATACAATTCGGTTGATAAGCAACGCGGATTCGAACCAATAATGCGCGAGCGACTCGAGGAATTCGAGCCGATCGTTAAGACGCTCCACTTCGTAATGCAAATCTTCATCGGATTGAACTGATGAGTCAAACACCGAGCCGTCGAACCCGTCATCGGTGGTTTCTCGATAGACCATATCTTCGTAGGCGGCGCGATAGAGATTCTCATCATCTTCGACGATTTCGTCGGACAACAACTCGCGCTGGTCTTTGATACCTGCCCCGCGACCACTGAGTTCAAATTTGGGTACATTCCAGAATTCACCTGCGTTGGCTTCCATATAATCGCAGAATTTCCGAACGCGTTGCCAGGTTTCCGTTGCCATTTCCGGTGAAGAATGTGCGTCCAACAGGGCTCTTTGCCGACCGATCCAATTCGACAGCAGCATCTGAAAGGAACTGGATCCTTGCTGCAGCAAATACAAATCGGATTGACTGAGCCAATGAATCAGCAAGGCCATTGATGTCAGGTAGTCGTCTCGGTCAATCAAGCATTCGATGGCCAGAATGTAAGCGCGGGGCGAATCAAACAACTTGGCGTGCGATGCCCAGAACTCGACGTTGCCGCGATCTGCACCGGATTTGTGCCACAGGTTTAGTGCCTTGGCAACGTTCTCCGTGGCGTCAAAAATTTCCTGGGGGTCGGTTGCATCAACGGTGGATAGTTCGTGGACAGCAAACTTTCGCCACCAATCCACGATTTCACCGAAACATCCTCGAACGCGTTTGCTGATCGACGCATCGTCGGCTGCTTCGGCCGCAATCCACACTTGCGAGCCGAAACTGAAGAGCTGTTCCATCAGCAAGACGAGCTCATCGGCGCGATGGTCGCGGACGGTGTTTTCGGTGCCCTGAAACAGGTTGTAGTTGGCATCAAATCCGATGATGTTCCACGGGTCAATAATGGCGCCGCACTCGACGGCCCGTTTTAGCAAATCAAATATTCGCGGAATCGAATCGGCCGCCAGTTGCAAATCAACTTCCTCAATCGCTTGCCGGCCGGCGTACAACAAGCAGTCAATCTGGCAGAGCATCCGTGCGGACGCGACGGGCAAAACGTTAGCGTGGCGCATCGCTGCCTGGTCGTAGCCCATCCGCGAATAAATCAGCGCTAGATTAACGTGAACCATTTGAAAAGCTCGGTGACGCGCCAATTGACGATTTAGATGTTGTCGCGCCGAACCGAATGGTTGTTGCCGCTTGATCGACTCGTCGACCAACCGCGTGCGATGCGGTTCCGGTACTTTTTCCAACAAATCGTTGTAGAAAGCATCTCGATAATGAGCGACGACGGGTAACAGGTCCGTTAATGTGACCGTTGAATCATGCGCGCCCGGTCCGCGGCCGCAAATCCCTGCAGCCATTAAGATCGTGCCGGCCAATACCGCGCCGGCCTCGAGGATCAATTCGTCACGTTCTTTTTCGCTGCCATTTTCGACTCGAGATGTCAGCGCGTCCAAAGTGACCTGATGGATAATAAACCGCCGGTAATTTCCGTTTCCGTCAATCTGGTGTTCATCCCATTGTCCGAAATGGTGATTGGGGCGTTTGTTGACAGGGTGCTCGAAATCAAATGACCTGGGATCGATCGCCAATTCGTCAAGGAGTTCAGGATCAAATTGAGCCATGATAAGAATCTCGTCGCCCGTATCCATTAGCAGTTGGATCGCGCATTGCACAATCTTCGTGTACCTACCATGAACGACACCCGCGCCGCGAACATACAGCGGAATCGGACGGACCCATTCGAATTCATACGGCTGAAGCTTTTGCGACTCCAAAGTCGCAACGGGCCGATGGCCAATAAAATCATTCAGCTTGCCAATCGCGATTTGCGACGCCCGATGTGAATCTTCCTGTTCGATAACATTTTGCAAAACGATTTCGAACGCGCGAGCCACAAAAAACGCATTGAAAATGGTTTCGGGACCCCGATGAAACAACAGGTCCCGATGATGCGCCAGATAACCTGGCAACACGTAACGAAACACGAGTTCAATGGCCCGCTCCGCCTGCGTTGCATCCGTGAACGCCGCACTGTTCTGTTGCGCGGATTGAAGTTGACTGACGAGCAGTTGGTGAACCAACTCGTGTGTCTGGGAAGGATCCTGATTACTATTTGATATGTGATGAAATATCTCGTTGAGATTTTTCAAGAAATTTGGATCGTGTGAGCCGCTCGAGAAATTGAGGTAGCCGAGAACGCGCTCGACGTCATCGGATATCGCAGCATCAAACCGAGGAGAAGTCATCGATGAGCCCCCTCAGCTGGTTCGTGCGCAGGTATTGTGGCCGACAACCTTCCCCTCAGGTTCGATTTGTCACGTATGGCAAACGTCATAAGATCGTATATCAGATTGATCGTAAAAGGCGAGAATGCCGACGTCGATCGACAAACCCCACGAGTCGCGATGTTCCGTGTCTGCGTAAGGGCGAAGCGTGTATCGTATGATATGGTGGATTAAGAGGTCTAGGCGGTGCAGGCAGTGATTGCACTGGCGCAGGCAACGAAAACGTTGAGCACAAAAGTTTTGTGGTTTCCTGTGTGGAATTCGGGCGAGAGCTGGGGCAATTGAAACTGAAGCGGAACCAGATCGATCGGATTTTGACGTCTACATCAATTGCTGCGGGTTTTTGGCCAAATTCGCCCTGCGTCAGCAGTGAATTTCAACTGACAATACACCCGTGTCAAGTTAAAATTGAATTTTGAGATCATTTTCCGCACGGTTATTGGTGCTGCGCGCATAATAGCGAATTCTATCACGAGCGAATCATGAAAAAGCCACTTATTGCAGTTGTCATCGGGCTATTGACTTCGGTTTCGATCGGCAAGCTGAATGCAGAGGATGGAATACCGTATGACAAGGTCCGGCAGGCTGGTTTGCATATTCAATGGATGGGGCATTTCCAAAACGACGCATCTTTTGGACCGATTGTCGATGTCGATTTGCACGTTCACGACAATCCCGAGATGGCGAAGACCTTTTATGAAATCCGATACGACAATCAGCGCGAAACGGTTGCCTATACCGATATTGACTTGCGCGGCCAAATGTACGGCAAGGAAGGCGCCCAACAATGGGTGGAGCTTCGAAAAGAAATCCTCGAGGCTGAAGGTAAAGAAGTAACAATTGATCTGTTGACCGTACCCGAAACCACATTGTACTCGTTTTCAGCGTCAGGAGTGATCCATGCCGTTGATGCAGAAACCGGTCGAACTCGATGGACAAACAACGTCGGTCGATTGGGCCAGGAGAGTATTGGCCTGGGAGCAAACAATGATTTTGTCATCGCGGTTAAGGGATCTACCGTTTATTGTCTCGACAGTAAAACGGGACAACACCGATGGAAGCGGCCGATTAGAAGTGCCCCGGGAGGCGGAATTGCGCTGTCCGATTCGTTCGCATACGTCACAACCATTTCCGGAATCGTGCAAACCTATCCGTTGAATGAAACGGGTATTCCCTCGCAAGCCTTTTTGTCTTTTGGTCGAGCGATGTACGATCCAGTGATCACATCCAGATCGGTGGCTTGGCCCACGGAGAAAGGCTACTTCAATGTCGCGGACAACCACGAAGTGACTTCGGTACGGTATCGACTCAAAACATATCCGGCGATCTATGCATCCGGTGTATCGGTGGGGGACCACTTAGTCATCAACGATGCCGATGGCGAAGTCTTCGCGGTCGAAGAAGATTCTGGTGTTGTTGCCTGGGAATACGTCAGCGGAGCCCAGATTAGTAAAAAGCCGATCAACCTGGGTGGCAACAACGTGGGGATTATCACCGTTGCTAACACTTTAATTGCGATGGATGTCGGTACGGGGAAAGTAGTTGAAGGATGGCCGCAACAAATTTACGGCATTAGCGACTATGTCGGTGCAAGCAAAGATCTACTTTATTTCGTCGACGATCGGATCAACCTGGTCGCGTTGCGGCGTGACACGGGTAGTCGTGTGCTGAGCACACCGATTGGTCCGCAAACCTTGTTCCTTGGGAATGAGAAGACCGATCGACTGTACTTTGGGACCCAGTTTGGATCGATCGCGTGTCTCCGCGAAATATCAAGTCTAAACCCGTATTTTCATGGAGACGAGATTTTCGCCGAACGCGAAGGCCAGGTTAACCCGTTTGATACCGAAGCCGGTCCGGACGAACCACCTCAGGCAGCCAATCCTTTTGGACAAGAGGTTCCAAAACAAGATGCGGCCAACCCCTTTGGCGCCGGCGCAAAAAAAACCGATGCCGACAAAAAAGATAACCCGTTCGGCAACGACAAAAAGAAGGACGACAAGAAGGGTGGTGGAAATCCGTTTGGTAAATAACTCTCTCGCGAGTCGTTCTAGCAAATCAATTGGGCCATTCACGGTAGCCGCCGTCGCCAAACAGGGGAAACGAAACCGAATCTGAAACCACGCTCTAGGCAGCGTAGCAACGATGTGAACCGGATCGCACCGGTGTCTGCTTGACCCGCCTCAAAGCTGCGCGATAAAACTAAGTCCTCAATTTCTCTTTCATTGGTATTCGCCTGGCTGCGAATGCTTCGTTAATCGTTGCGGTTTCGAATGGGCTTACTGCGGATCGAACCGGCATCGCGAGGTACCAATCATGTCGTTCGTTTCGCCAGATTCAGTTGTAGACGATTCTTTCATGGCTGACTCTCCAATAATCGAACGCGCGTTAATTAGCGTTAGCGACAAATCGGGTTTGATCGAGTTTGCCAACGCGCTGGCGGAGCTTGGCATCGAAATATTTAGTACGGGAGGTACGCGACGCCATTTGTTCGAAAACGGAATCTCAGCCGTTGACATTTCCGATTACACAGGCTTTCCAGAGATCATGGATGGGCGTGTAAAAACCCTTCATCCAAAAATCTTTGGTGGCATACTTTGTCGGCGGGATAACTCGCTGGACATCAAGGTGACACGGGATCTGCAAATGCTTCCGTTCGAATTGGTCGTCGTCAATCTCTACCCGTTCGCCGAGACGATTGCTCGACCCGATATTACCGAACAACTTGCCATCGAGAATATTGATATTGGTGGTCCTAGCCTGGTGCGCGCCGCAGCGAAGAACAATGCATTCGTAACCATTGCAACCGATCCTCGACAATATCCAGAGATTTTGGATCAGATTAAACAAGCTAGTTGTACGGCGCCGGAACTGCGGCGGCGTTTGATGGCGCAAGCGTTTGAGCATACAAGTCGGTACGATCAATTAATCGCCAATTATTTTAGCGAACAGCCTGCACCCCAGAGATTGCCGGCCTCGATCGAACTTAGTTTGCAAAGGCATTCTAAATTAAGGTATGGCGAAAACAGCCATCAGGATGCTGCCGTTTATGAATTGCCGCAAGGCGAGAGACCCAACCTGGTTCATGCCACGAAACGCCATGGGAAAGAACTTTCTTATAACAATTATCTGGATCTGGATGCCGCGCTGGCGATCGTCAGCAGCTTTCATGAGCCTGCTTGTGCGGTTATTAAACATAACAACCCGTGCGGCGCCGCCACAGGAGGATCGCTTGTTGAAATTTGTCAGCGATCGATCGCCGGTGATCCGCAAAGTGCATTTGGGTCGATCGTTGGATTTAACCGATCGGTTGACGCGGCAACCGCCGATTACATGGCTTCCGGCGATTTGTTTGTTGAGGCGATCCTGGCCCCTGCTTTCGACGAAGACGCGTTTGATATTCTTGTTTCGAAACCAAAGTGGAGAAAAAACGTACGATTGTTGACATGCGGGATGGGTCCGAGTGACGCCGCGCGACTAAGCTATCGGCAGATTCATGGCGGTATGCTTGTGCAGCAAGCCGACACCCGATTGGCTGCAGAAGATAATTGGAAAACCGCCACTGATCGCAGCATAGATCCGGAAACCATGCGGCAACTCAGTTTCGCTTGGCAAATGGTTCGATTTGTAAAATCGAACGCGATCGTGCTGGCAAACGATCGGTCTCTATGTGGAGTCGGTGCGGGGCAAATGAGTCGAGTCGATTCGGTGCGTATCGCGATATCGAAAGCCGGCGAGCGGAGTCGTGGAAGCGTTATGGCGTCCGACGCATTTTTCCCGTTTCCCGATTCCATCGAAATTGCCTCTCAGGCGGGAGTCGTTGCAGTAATTCAACCCGGTGGATCGGTCAAGGATGACGAGGTCGTCGAGGCCTGTCAACAATTCGGCATTGATATGGTGTTTACTGGCCGCCGGCATTTTTGGCACTAATGATGAAACGGCAAGTTGCCATTCTCGGCCCGACGCCGGAATTTGTGAGGTGGTCGATTCGCATGCCGTGTCTTATGCGGGATGACACCGATATCGCATCCGTTGATCAAACAGAGAAACGTTTGCGGTCGATTCGCGCTGCGGGGCAGGCGATTGCCGAGCATCGGATAGTGGATGGAATTGCGATCGAACTTGACGCAACCAAGCATCGGCTGCTGGACAGCGATGCCGCCGATGAAACCATGGGTTTTCGACTCGATGAAGTTTTTCAACCTTGGGGAGGACAACGTCGAGTTTTTGAAGTCTGCGGTAAATGTCCGGCCAACGTTCTCTCGCAAAGCCCGTCGACGGCAGCAACCGATGTCGAAATCCGAATTGGATTTTTGGCCGGATGCCACGGCTGGTTGCGGCGGGATAAGCTTGGGAGTCGATTTGACGAGCTCTGCGACGATGTGTGGAAGAAAATTGTCGGCACGGACACAGAAGGGCCAGACATGGTCGAAACGAAACCGCGCTGGTACGGGCTGTGGAATAACAAGACGCTTGCCGACAAACAACTTGAAATAGTTCACCAATTATTCAATCAAGTACGACAACGCTTGGCCAGTGACCTTGCAACTCCGGAGGACGACGAACGTCTCTCCGAGCTAGGTAATTTTTGTAGCGTCACGAAGGCCTGTATCAAAAACAACTTGATGATTGACGTTGAATTGGTTCCTCCTGGATTCAGTGACGGAATCCATTGGACGATCGATCCATTTTGTGGTGTTTGCGGTGCAGCGCGACCACATCAAGAACATTGTTGCTCGGTTTGCGGGGTTGCGGGAGGCGTTCAACCAGCTGTCCGTCGACGGGTGCTTGGCCGCCGACCCTACGTTCCTCTGTCAATTGTGGTTGGTCGGGAACGAATACCCGGCTTGTTGGAACGTTACGGGAAGGAAAAGGCGGAACGAGATTGACGCATCCTAAGACTACGCCAACCGGCAAGAAAATTGCTCGCACACAATTGACCGGAATCATTTGCGGGATCATTGCAGCACTTGGTTACACATCGGCCCACACGTTTTTGCGCGCACTATCAATGGATACTGATCCCGCCTGGGTGTCGTGCGTCAAAGCAGCTTGCACGGTAGTGATATTTGTGCCGTGGTTAATTTGGTTGAATTCGCGCGGCAGGTTTACCATGCCACCGTATTCTACGATTGCGGTTTTGATATTGAGCGGGTTGTTTGTTCAAGTTGCCGGTAACTTGCTGTATCAAATCTGTCTCGGCGAGATTGGGTTGGCTCTAACGGTGCCTTTGCTGATGGGTTCGATGATCGTGTCAACGGCATTCGTGGGTAAATGGGTTTTGGGTGAGATGATATCGCGGCGACTTTGGGTTGCATTATTTGTCTTAATCGCCGCGATCGCAATCCTCAGTATCGGCGTCCAGTATGTACAACAATCAAGTGGTCAACAAAACCCTCTCGCACCCGAATTAGCCGAGCGAACTGAAAATGACGAACAGGTTGGAAGCTGGTCCCCGTGGGTTTTCGGCCTAATGGCGTGCGTCAGTGGCATGGCTTATTCGTTCTTGGGAATTTCGATTAGTTGGGCGACTCGTCGCACTCCAATTTCATTAGCAACGCCCATGGTGATTGTTGGGATGTGTGGAGTTGTGGGGCTTGGATTGATTGTCTATTGGGATCATGGGACCGCCATCTTGCACGAGACCAGCGCGAATCAATGGCGTGCGATGTTGCTGGCGGGTTTGTCTAACTCAACGGCGTTTCTCGCCCTGACATATGCGCTGCGAGTACTTCCGGTCATCTACGTAAACGCCATCAACGTTACACAAATAGCGATGGCGGCATTGATTGGAGTTTTGTTTTTTAAGGAGTCGTTGACGATCTATTTGATCATTGGACTGACATTGATGCTACTTGGATTTAGCATTATGAAACGAAGTCGTTCAACAGCGAACGCGGAGAAAGCAATGTCCATAGAAAGACGTGTCTCGATAGATTGAACAACAGCTGGACTAGTGGTTTGTCAAACTTTGATTTTAGGATTGATGGTAGTGGACGAGGCTACGAGTCCCAGCGATTTCTGGCACGAAAGGACTCGTGACCTTGTCCACTAACCTAAATTTTAATGTTGACGCTGGACTAGAAGCAACTGAGTAACAGCTGGACAATGAACAAAAAGGACTGGGAAACAGATCCAATTACCGACCGTAAAATGAACGCGTCGCGGTTACCGTTTGAAATTCTGCGTAACAGTCTTCCAAACTCTCGAGTTGCTGATCTAACCAGTTCGCGAAGGAGAGTACGTCACGATCGTCGATTTCAATTTCGATTCGTCGAGATGGCAATAGCCCACGGCTTGTCTGAGGCTCGTGCTTGTTGAATTTGCCATGGAACATTTTGTAATTCCCTAATCTGGGACGCGTTTCTCTATGTAGATGTTCGCTTTCAGCCATTTATTACATGGCAAAACTTGTTCCATGCGGTCGAGAAATTCTGCATGAACCGATAAGCCGTTTATTAGTAACAACTTACGACCATTGCCGGAACAACCGTTTTTTTCGTTTCTGTTCGATACTTATCAACTTGATCGCAACATTGTGGCAGATTTCCACATTTTGCTGACATCGAATGTCCATCAACTAAGTTCGTAAACATCGATTTTCGGGTGATATGACTGTTGAAGAGTAGGTGCTAAAATCTGCCAATTGAGAAACGGAATTACTTTGACTAACGCTTTTTACGGAGGAGAGCGATGCAAACTTGGGTAGCCATGATTGGCTGTTTGGCAATTTTGGCAAGTCAGGTTGGCGTTCAAGACGGGTATCAGAAGACTCGCGAAAGCAATCAGGAATCTTCGGTTTTGGCGGCCGGACGATCGCGCGTCCAAGATCGATCGGACCGGGTCGCCCCCATTATTGCAGATGCAATTGACTCCGAAGCTTGTTCGACAATGCAACCAATTCAGCAGCAGTCGATCGTCCGTGGTTGTTGCTGCAGTCAGGTGATTTTTATCGATGATTTGGGCCTGACGACGGCTATGCCAATAACTTCGATACCGATGTACTCTTCGCCGGCGTTTGCGAGCCCAAGTCAACCCGATTCCGGGTTGGGTTCATTCGCCTATGCAACGCCCAATGCATTAGCACAACCCACCAATAACCGATCGCCCAATGTCTTCAGTATGAGGCCCCGGCGCCCGATTTTCTTTAATCGGTTGCGGTTGCGCCGATAGGAAAACGGTTGATAAGTTGTCGTTATGATTTGTTTGAGGAATTTATAAAGAGGAGGTAAATGCGAGCAGCAATTGGTTACGTGAACAAAACCAGACCAGTTGTTATTTTTTGGCGGGTGTAGCGTTTCGCGTCAGCAGATTCGCGTCTTCGCCGCGACCGATCGAATCCGCTATACAATTTAATTAATGGATCAAAACTTGGTGACAAGTTTGTTTGAATTGAAGATCACGCCCGATTTTTCATTAGGAGAATTTAATGAAACGATTTCTAGCTTTTAGCATTGTCTGTGTGTTTGCAATTGCCATTTTTGCGGCCGAAGCGAGCGCACAATCCTGTGGAACCAGCAGCTTTGCCACACCGGCCTACAGCAGTTGCAACACCGGTTGTTACAACAATGGTTACGCAACCACCCGGCCGACACTACGATCGCGGATCGCAGCCCGCAGGTCGTCTAACACCTACTGTTGTGTCCAGCCTCAAACAACAAACTGTTACACAACAACGAGTCCACAACCCTCGACGATGTACACGTCAACGTGCCCCCCGACTACGTCGACGTACACCAGCACTTGTGGCACGATGAACTGTGGCACGATGAACTGTGGCACGATGAACTGTGGCACGATGAACTGTGGCACGATGAACTGTGGCACGATGAACTGTGGCACGATGAACTGTGGCACGATGAACTGTGGCACAAATTGTGGCACCATGACCACGGCGTGTGGCGGTTGCGGTCAAACTTCGTGCGGTGGTTGTGCGGTAACACCAACAACAGCGGAAGGGTCGATTACACCGCAAGCTGATCCAAACGTTCAGCCCAAAGCGGCTGATCCTCCGACTCCGGACGACACCTAATCCGTAAACACAAAGATTTGACAAAACAACGCGGGCCATTTCGCAACGAATTGGCCCGTTTTTTCTTTGCAGTTGGGGAAGTTTGATTATCGTGTCTGTCGTCAAAATCTCGAGCTTTTGATTTTGAACTATGCCTATTCGCAGTCGGAGCGGAAATTGGCATCGTGAGGTTCGAAAAATATGAACGAATTGACCCGCACGCTTGATTAAAGACTGTCAGAAGATTTGGCAACGAAAAGGTAGATGAGTCGTTGCTGGAGATCGAGCAAAAAACAACAATACAGATCAGAAAATTCCTAGTTGATCACGCGCGTCGTCAGTCATTCTGTCGGGAGTCCACGGCGGGTCCATCACCACCTTAACTTCGACGTCTTCCACTTCGTCCAGCTCACTCACGAATTGCTTGCTTTCGGCCACCAGTTGAGGGCCGGCTGGGCACATCGGACTCGTCATGGTCATCTCGATGTTAACATTGAATCGGTCTGTCGGCGTATCCGTTTTAGATTGATCCGAGTTGTCCGCGGGGACAATGTCGACGACATAAATCAATCCAAGATCGACGATATTGACGAACAGTTCTGGGTCAATCACTTTTTTGAGTTGTTCGCGGACGGCGTCTTCTGAAATCGGCATGCGTTGACCTTTGACGACAAGTTACCTATGGAATTATTCTTGTATTTTAACGTAAACCGAACCACCGTCGAGTTTTACTTCGTGACATATCGTGTCTTCAGTGGCTGGCATGGTGAGGGCCCTGCCGGTTGTAATATCGAACTTTGCCCCGTGTCTGGGACATTTGATTTCGCACCCAATCAACTCGCCATCGCTCAATGGTCCGCCATCGTGAGTGCAAACGTCGTCGATGCAATAAAAATTGTCCCCGACGTTAAATACGATTGCCAATCGATCCTCTAGTTCCACGAGTCGCATTCCACCCTCGGGAACATCGCTGGTAGCGCAGGCAAGTTGAAATTCTGACATTGAATAATCTCCCCCCTCATTCGAAGGGGGATGAGGGATTCCGGAAACCGAGCGAAAGGGTGTCGAAGACGGTAAACCTACGCTCGAGTATAGTTGATTTCCATGGTCTTCATTTCGTTTCCATCGGGACCAGTATGAAACGTTTCCATTTTGTTGTGGTCGTTGTCAATCAACGTAATTACCGAACGTTTCTTGAATTGCTGCTTGGTTTGTGGGCATGTAATCTCGCCACACATCTCCCAAGTCTTGCCGTCTGCGGCGCAACTGCCGGATTCGGTCTGCATCATGGTTGAAGCGTTGTCGATCCAGAAGCCTTCATATTTTTCTGTCGCCGTGTTGTAACCCCAATATCCTTTTCCTTTAAACTCGGGAAACGGACCCTCATTTGGATCACCGACGTAATCTTGATGCATGAATAACCCGTTGATGTCCCACGTGGAAGTCATCGTTCCAGTTGAGATGACTGGTTCGCCGGGACCCATCCAGAGTTTTACTTCTGACTTGAATGTTCCCTCGAAGGGCTGCAGTCGCTGGTGTTCGGACCCAGGTGCAGGTGGTGCATAGGATTGTTCAGTTGCTTCGGACATTCATTTCTCCCGTAGCTTGATTGAAACTAGTTGATTGTTCGGTTTCATTTTGCCAGCAGGCCCACTGGAATGCAAACGGTAATTTAAGCCTGTTAATTGGCACCCGAAGATGCGGATTGCTAATTGATTGCCGAGTATTATGAGGACATGTTGCCTTTAAATCCCGCCAGCGGCCAACAGCAGATGCTAATCGTAATCACGGACGCGGCGAGCGATTGCAAATCCCAAAGCGTTGCGAACGCTTTCGATAGTGATTCGGTCGAACACTTGTTGGAAGAATCCTGTGACAATCATTTGGATTGCCTCCTGGCGTGTAAACCCGCGACTCTGCGCGTAGAAAATCAGCTCTTCATCTACCTTGCCGCTGGTACTTCCGTGCGTGCACCTCACGTCATCCGCTTCGATCTCCAAACCGGGAATGGAGTCCGCTCGAGCTTTGGTCGACAGCAGCAAATTGTCATTGCGTTGGTAGCCGTCGGTTCTTTGAGCGTCCGGATCAACCTTGATCATTCCCCGCCAGACCGTTCGCGATTTGTCCTGCAGAGCTGCCTTGTACAGGAAATCGCTGCTGCAATACGGTGCCTCGTGATGTTGCAGCGTATGATAGGAAAGGTGTTGTTTGTTCTCAGTAAACATCACGCCATTGACTTGAGACGTGGCGCCTTCACCCGCTAACGCAACATGCTGGTTGACTTTCGAAAGCTTGGATCCCAGCGCGCCGACAGTCCATTGAATCGACGAATCGCGACCAACGATAGCTTTTTGATGTGCAAAATGCCAAACACCCTGGCCCCAATCCTGCAAATTGACATAGCGCAAATGGGAATCAGCGCCCAGGACAAGCTCAATCGCACCGCAATGCAATCCACCCGAA
>CAJHZH010000026.1_pt1 | contig 15768 bp, 10 predicted proteins | sample 9198951 | NCBI WGS metagenome assembly CAJHZH01 (sample SAMEA7708381, study PRJEB35096) | sediment metagenome | biome: marine neritic benthic zone biome [ENVO:01000025]; feature: sediment [ENVO:00002007]; material: shallow marine sediment [ENVO:03000034] sea grass bed [ENVO_01000059] ...
CGCGATTATATCGCCGGGCTGGGGATCGCTTTGATGCGCGTTGGCGAATGCCTCGTGAAGAGGACCTCGCATCAAGATATCGAAATCCGGTTCATCTTGTCCCTCCTGGGTTGGAAATGAAATATCGGGTGGTTGCGGCAGATTTACTTCATTACTTTCGGGTTTCGGGGCCAACGGCTTCGCGGTGGAACCCGTTTGTGCGCTGCCGGACTGCTCGTAGTTAGCTTGAGGGCCATTGATCTGCGGCGCAATTTCGATCGGCTTTTGAGCGACCGCACTCGACGCTAAAATCAAAAGAGACGCAACGGTCGCAAAATATGTCGCAGAATTGCGACAATGTGTCGTCGTTATGAGCATAGTCGTTCGCCCCAAGGTGCATTCGTTGGCAACTATTCCTGGTCGATCCCTGAAGATATAGAGCATTCCCAGTTTATGGTAACAATAACTGCAAGAAACGCGCCATTATTCACCTATTCACCGCTTGTAATCACTGCCTGAGCTTGAGATGTCCGGAGTCTATACAGTGAATCGCAGAAGCTAGTTCGCAATTGAGCCATTCCGTTGATGAAACAAATTTTTCTATGCCCCGGTTGTCGATCAAAGGTCTCGCGCCCCACTAACGATGCTGAAACCGTTCGCTGCCCACAATGCAATAGGAAACTAAATTTCGGCAAAGATCCGATTAGGGAAAAACGCAAAAAGAGTGAGGGTTCAAGTAACGCGACTCACAAGCGTAGCCAGCGTTCAAAAACAAAATCACTCGATTCAGTTTTTGAATTGCCTCCCGAAAAATTTGAATCGGATTACTTGAGCGATGAGCCAATCGACGAAGTTGCCAGGCGATTCTCACGCAGAAGCGCATTTGGGAAAACGCGGGCTGACGACTCTTCTAACGGTGAAAATAGTTCGTCGCGTCCACGAAACGTCAATCTCGCAATATGGATTACTCTTGTCATCGTGTTCGCCGTTATTGTTGCAGGTATAGCTATCTTTAGCCGCGGTACAGGGGACTCGGACAAATCGACATCGATGTCGCGGCTTTACACCAAAGTTTTGGATTTGTGAATTCACTCTGCGCAATGTAGGGATGGTGTCACAACCTGTCACCGGACTTCGCAGACTCGAAGCCGATACCAAAAAAATTTGCAAGGATCGGTTTACCTTGGTAACCTTTGCATAGATCGGGGGTGACCATCAGCCGGTGTCGAGCGACGGCGGCACGCAGCTTCTATATTTTTTGCGAGACGGTACCGATGCAAAATCACTCAATCCCCCTGGCGTTTGTAATTTTCTTTTTGGTATCTGCAACTGTTTGTTTGGCGCAGCAACCAGATCCGAATTCTCCCCGTTATAAGGCTGCGATGGCTGCGCGCGAGTTTTTCGCCGATGAAAACGCCTCGGTTCAAGATTTTGCCGGTAAGCATCTTGCTCCGTCGCTGCTTTCGGAGAAGTCAAAACTGGGGACGCTCGAAAACCTGACCAAAATCAAGAACTTGCTTAAGGGTCTGGAACTACGCGGATTGGGACGCGAAGGCGAGTTCGCCGTTAAGATGGAGTATTCAGATGCGCAGGGTAAGTCGGCTACCTTGCATTTTCAACTTGACGACGAACCTCCACATCATTTCAAGCAAATTGCCGTCGACGGCGGACCAAGCTTAGTTAGACAACCAAACGACAACGACCAGTCACCGGCGCTGACGTGGGAAAATCTGAGTGAGCGGATGCAGCAAGAAGCAGAAAGTGGTTTTGCGGGTGCCATCCTGATTGTCCGCGACGGTGAAATGGTGCTGAGCAGGGGCTATGGGTTCGCCAATCAAGAAAACCAAGTCAAAAACACTCCCGAGACCATCTTTGCGATCGGATCAATGCCGATTGATTTCACGCACGCCTCAATCCTTCAGCTTGTCGAGCAAGAAAAAATCTCATTGTCTGATCCGATTACCAAATTTTTTGACAACGTGCCTGAAGACAAACGCGCGATTACGATCGAGCACCTGCGGACCGGCCGATCGGGGCTGCAGGATTTTCACGACATATCGGGGGTTGATGCAAATCCCGATCACTCGTGGATCGATCGCGCTGAAGCGATTCGACGGATCATGAAGCAGAAACTATTGTTCGAACCGGGCAAAGGTCGCCGTCATTCTCATTCCGCCTGGGGATTGCTTGCCGCGATCGTCGAAATCAGCAGCGGTAAATCCTATCAGGATTACACTCGTGAAAATCTGTACGAGCCCGCGGGGATGACCGACACCGGGTTTTTCGGCGAGAAGTTTCCAGAGAACCGAATCGCCGTCGGTTACGGGCGCAAATCGAACGACAAAGTGAATTCGCCCGACAATTGGGGACCTACGTCTTGGCTTGTGATGGGTAGCGGCGGTCAAGTTTCAACCACGATCGACATGCATCGCTGGATGATGGCACTTCACGATGGCAAGTTGTTGAACGAGGATTCACTCAAAAAATATTTCCGCGGCGGCATGGGGCTTGCCGCGGCCGGAGACATGTTCGGTTTCGAATTGATGTATACACAGCGTCCCGAAACGTTGTTTTTCCTGATATCCAACAATGTTAATGGTCGCGAGGACCGTCGGCGGTTCGAAAAATTAGGACGCGATCTTGCTACATTGGTCGGCGGTGCAACAGGTAACAAATATTCGCTTGGTATTCGAATGGATATCAATGAATCCGGCGTTCACATCACCGAAGTTATTTCCGGCAGCGCAGCCGAGCGCGACGGCATCCGCGCCGGAGATACGCTGATTTCTGCGGGTGGAAAATCGCTCGCGTCCGATCCACTTGCAGTTTTGCAACCCTATCTCGATTCTGGCAGAACCATCGAGTTTGAAATCGAGCGCGACGGCGAGCGTCAAAGGGTCAAGGTGACGCCCTTGAAGTCGGCCCGGTAACATTAAAGCGTAAGTAAATCAAAAACCGCGTGTGCGGTCGATCGGCAGCCCATGGCATAACATCAAGCAGAGCCTATGTCCCAGCCCAATCCGACTTGTCGACTGTATTCACAATTTAATTTTTTAGTGTTATTACATATGGTGCAACTATTTGTGGGGACAGATCCATGAACCGACCGAAACCCGCCTCATCGTACGGGCCCTCCGACATCTGGATTTTCTTGCCAGTGCTCATTGTGTTAACAATTGGGTTTGCAGTTCCGCAAAAGTGCAGGGGCCAGGCGCAACCTTCGCTCAGGGCGTTCTGCGAGTCTCTTGAATCACAATATTTCTATGGAATCTACCTATTGGAAAGCAAGATTGGCTGGGTGAGTGTATCCATGCGACTGGACCAAAACGAGCATGGTGAAGTGTTGGTTGCTGAGAGTAATGGTGAAATGCAAATCCAGCTGTTCGGCGACGAGAATAGTTTACGGTTCTCCTCCCGGTCCGTGTATAGCCTGGCGGGGGACGGACCGTTGATTCATGCCGAGGAGTCATCCATCGATGACGAGTCAAAAACGACTTCGACAGCCACGGCCGAGAACGATGGGTATATCGTTGTGCTAGAGTCCGAAGGGCAAACGCGACGTTTGCGAACCGGTCCATCGAAAGATAACATTCGATCCATGTACAATGTCGCCCAGTGGCTCAAGCAGCCACGCAAAACCGGCGATAAGCGGACGGATTACTCATTCGATTTTGAAAAGCTCAGCGTCCTCGCTACAGGAACGGATCTCGCAGACCCTGATCAGGAAGAGACCATGACCTTTGTCAAAAGCCACAGCGCTCGATGGGGCGGTGTACCGGTTAGGCTGGCGGAGGTAAAAGTCAAGATGAGCTTTATTACCGCCGACTTTGAGTTTCTTCCGGATGGCACACCCAAAACGTTTGCGTTTGGACCAATGAAGGGTCGACTAGAGGAAGAAAGCGTCGCCAAGAACGTCGAAATTGTCGTTGCCGACATGTTGGCATTTGTGCCGATCGAAAAGGATCTCGGACCGCCGGGTAAAGTGAAAAGTGCGACCATCGAATTGCGAGGACTAGGAGATTTCCAGGTACCTGAATCATCGCGCCAGCAAGTCATTGAGTCGAAAACAGATTACGCGTTGCTCGATATCCAAGCCGAAAGGAAGCCGCCGGATTCGACGCCCATTCCCGACGCAGAAATGACGAAATTTACCGGGGCTAATCTACGCGTACAGGCAGATGACAAAAGGATCATCAGTTTGGCAAATAAAATTGTGGGAGACGAATCTGACGTTACAAAACGAGTCGAGCGACTTGCCGGGTGGGTATTTAAAAACCTCGAACCGTCGTACTCCAAGAATGCGGAAACGGCCGTTCGAGTTCTTCAAAACAAGGCTGGTGATTGCACTGAAAACGCCCTGCTGTTCGTCGCGCTGGCTCGATCTTTAAAGATCCCAGCGCGCGAAGTATCCGGGTTGATTTTTTTCAACGACACAAAACCCGGTTTCCATTGGCACGCCTGGGCCGAGGTATACGACGGTAACCATTGGATTGGAGTTGATCCGGCGTTTAATCAAGTTGACATCGACGCGGCCCACATCAAGTTGGGCACACAATCTGGAGATTGGAAGTGTGTCGAGATCCTGGGAAAGCTTAAGATTCGTATTCGCGATTTTGAGACTGCCGATTAGTGGTCGTGCAAGGCGTCATGAGCAAAATGACAACTCTCGTAGGCAAGGGAAAAACCGCCTTATTCTAATGACGACACCGTCAGAGAATTTTGATTCGCTTTTGGGTCAATCCACGACTTGTACTCGATGGAAAATATTGGGGTCATTTGTGATTGCGTGCACCGTGCTGCCGTGTACAACTGTTATGGTGAATTGAGTTTGGAATACGTTGGGCAGGCGGCCAATGACCAAATCCAGGCTGATCGAGCATTGGTCGGGTTATTGTAAACATGAATGGCTATGGTAATCCGCCAATTCGATGCCTTGTGCAGAGTTCCAGTTTCGACCATGCAACTGAGAAACTCATACGCCAAACCCTGGCTCAAGCGCCGCTGGCTGAATCCGGAACGATGACAGCGGTTTATGCCCTTGATTCTCCTGGACGCGAAACGTTGTTGAAATTGTTTGCGCGCAATTGGTCGTCGCATACGCGGGATTTTTGGCAATGGGCTTACGGACCGCCGCCCGTACCTCACGACGTGGCGATCGATTTGGCAAACTCATTCGCCAAGTGTCAAGATAAATTGCGAAGTTACGGACTCAACACCGTCGAGCCGTGGGCACTGTGGCTGGTCAATGACCCGTATACCGCCTCTGAACCAAGCGAGTGTGCCCTCGCTTTGTTAGTACCCAGGCTTGCGGATAAAACGGTGCACGAGGCTTTGATCAGTATCCATTCAGATTCCGAAAGGGTGATCGAACTCTACATTCAACACGCGGACCACATCATCGGTGTAATTAACAAAGCGTTCGAACACAACGATGTTGACGGTCACTATGTGCGGTACGGTTTTGATCCGAAGCCGAGAAATTTTCTTTATGACGGTCGATGGACGTACATTGATGAATTTCCCATTCTCGATCCTTTTGTCTTGCAAAAATTGTGTGCTCACGCGCCGATTAAGCCTTTGCGAAAGCGGTTCGACGTTAGATATTACTTGTACGACCTTGTAACGCGATATTATCGTGTTTGCCCAACACTGTTTGATAGATTCCGACACCTGATGATCGATCGCTTGGAACAACAATTTGGTGGAAATTCTGAATTCACATCGTTTGTCGATGACTCGCTGCTGCAATATAGGGCAAAGTGGGGACATATGACGCCGACATTCGAATAACTCAATTTAGTTTGGTTCTGCCGATGTCCGTGTTTCTGCCGAATGGAAAAGTGGACCCCTCAAGGTTTCGTTCCGAAGTGATTGAGCCGATCGCCTCGTCGTCGATTCGTGGATTAGGCGAGCGGGAGCTGGCTGAGGCTCACAGCGAAATCGAAGCAGCACTCGAATCGTCAACTACTTCTAATATTCGTCAACTAGTTGATAATGCCTTTGCTGGACTATCAACGTCGCATCGATTGGTCAGCAGTCGTCGAACCTTGAATCGACATGGCCAGCGCGGCGACGAATGGGTCTATTTTGACAACCGGCAGCACGCAACAACTTGGAGTGCTGGCCAAATTGAATGGCTACATCGACAGCGAAGCGCAAAGGCTTGTTCACGTATTCAAGAGTTTTGTGAACGGTCGAGTACCTGGTCGCTGTCAAGCGAGCACCCGTGCGGTTGGGATCTGCTGACGCGCATGAAATCTGAACAAAGCGCCCAACGCAAAATGGGAAAGAAGGGTTTGAAACCGTGGCAAGTAGGCGATTGGATTGGGTTTACTTTGGTTTTTCGGGGCTTGGACTTTATGGCAACGATCTCCGAACTGATCGACGCAGAATATCGTAACGAGATACTTACCAAACAGAACGGATTTCACGATTCGATTGTCTACGACGAACCTTTGGACCGCGCCGTGTGCCGCCGCATGTTCTACATCATACGAATTGATTCTATCGTCTGCTACGAGCTCCAGCTGATGACCTTGAGACAGCTTTTGTACAACCATTTGTCACATCCAATCTATGTTGCGGGCGGAGCTAGATCCCGAGAGCTTGACCATTTGTACGCATATGGTGATATCGCTTTCTCGATGGATTTGATGGAGCTCGCGCAATCATCGTTGTAGGTTTTTATGAAGGTTTTTATTAGTTACGCGCACGCCGACGCCCAAGGATTTGCGGAAAGAACGCGCGAATTGTGCCTGGACCTCAAGCACGAAGTATGGATGGATCAAAGCGGCGGAATTCGAGCCGGAGATCGTTTTGATGTATCAATTGAGCAGGGGCTTAAGAACGCCGACGTGGTCGTCGCGATCCTTACTCCAGGAGCTGTTCGCGACAAAGGATTTTGCCGGAATGAACACCTCTATGCGATGGACCATGGCAAACGCCTAATTCCCATAAAGTATTTAGAGTGCAATGCACCGGTTTACATGTACACGCTGAAATACCTCGACTTCCCACAAAACGGTGATAAGGTCCTGGATGAACTTCGACAGTCCCTGACCACCGGGAAGCTTCACGATCTCCCCAAGGATCCAATTGATTCGGCGCCGAGTTTTTCCGCAACGCGGGAGATTGTTAAACTTGCAAAAAACCTTGTACCGCGCCCGTGGCTGCAAGACGAGGTTGAACGCGCGTTTCATCAAGATCGCGAGGCGGGCGTGTTGATAACCGGTTTGCCAGGAATAGGCAAAAGCTCTTTCTTAGCCCACTTGGCAAGTAGGGACGACCGCGTAGGAGGAGTTCATTTTTGCCGCTCACATGATCACAGAACGCTGGAACCCATCGAATTCGTTAAATCTCTGTCGAAACAATTGTCAAATCGTTTTCCGCAACTAGGCGATAGCCTGAAGCATCGGAAAGAAGCCGCACCGGGGACCGCCACCGCGTTGCTGCGCGACATTGTGTTAGACCTTATCGAAAAAACCGCCCAGCCCGACTCGACGTGGATTGTTGTTGACGCCTTGGACGATTCACACGCTCAGGCGGGCCACGAGATCCTCGCTATTTTGACCGACATTCTGCCGCTGCTTCCATCGTGGCTCAAAATACTTTGTGCTTCTCCCCCGTATGCCAGCGTCACGCAACAAATCCGTGGTATGAAACGGATCTCGCTAGATGAAATGCGGGATCAAACGCAATCTGACGTGAAAGAGTTTTTGCGATGGCAAATTGAATCAGGACCTCCGAACCTGATGCAGCGGGTCGAGCAGGATTCGGTACCCAAAGATGAGTTGGTCGAGATGCTGGCAGGAGTCTCGTCAAACAGTTTTCTGTATGCCAAGTCAGTGATCCAGGAGTACGCCCGTGGCAATATTGCTTCAAATGACATTTCTCGACTGCCGCCAGATATGTCGAGCTTTTACTCGCGATTATTCTCCGGCCGGTTCGCCAATCTTAACGATTACACTGAACAAATTGCCCCGGTCCTTGGGCTGATCACATTTTCCCAGCAGCCGTTGCGCGTGGATACCATTGCCTCATTTGTTAGTATCCAGACGAATCAGGTCATGGAAAAACTCGAGCAGCTTCAGGGTTTAGTCGACGATACAAGTTCGATGATATCTCTCGGACACCCTTCGTTGTATGAATGGATACGCAATCCGTCGCAGGCCAAAAAATATCACATTCCAGCGCAGTCCACCCATTCGACGTTTGCAGCGGCATGCAAAAATTGGCAGGAGTACTTGAATCACGACGAACCTTACCCGCTTCGCTGGGGTGCCACGCATGCTGTGTTCGCCAATGACCAGGACGGGTTTTGCGAGTTCATTTTGAATCCGGAATACCGGAAACAGTTCAAGCAATTATTCGGTGAAGAGGAATTCATCATTTCATTGGGTTCACTCGTGGAACAAGCGGCTTTTCGTGAAGCATTGATTGAATCGGTGGAAACCGGCGAGGACGCAAGTCTTGCTGCAGACCTCGGCCTGCTTTGGTTTCGTCAGGACAGGCTGGATGAAGCCCAAAGATTGTGGGACGCCGCCATTCGATATTCCGAACCGCAACAAAAATGGGATTTGCTGGCGACCAGCCTGGCTCGCCGGGGTTGGGTCGAAAGCAGTCGTGGCCACCGCACCGATGCTGAAGATTTCTACCGGCGCTGTAAAGATGTCGCAACGACTCATCAATCCAAACCTGGCTTATTGATCGCCTATATACATTTTGCGCGTATGCACCAACGCCGGGGCAATCTCGATCATGCCCTCGATTGCTACAATCGCGCGATCGATTTAGCCGAACAGCTAGATCGTCCGTTTCGCAAGATCAGCGCCATGTGTGGCATTGGCGAGTTGTTGATCGAGCAAAAGAATTTCTCCAAAGCTATTACAAATCTGCAACAGACGATCGAACTGGCTGATCAGCAACACAGTCGATACCACCGAACCGTCGCCGGTACGCTGTGGGCACGTGCCGCCATTCACGACCCAGCGGTGGCCCAAGTTGAGATTGAACGAGAACTTCAACATTGCCTGCGTATGGCAACTGCGCATGGCTCCGCCCGCGGGATCGGCGAAGCCAGCTTGTCGCTTGGCGAACTGATGTTGCGAGACAGCCAACCCGACGCCGCGCGAAAACACCTGCGTGCGGCGGTTCAAAGTTCATTATCCGCAGGCACGCGTTTTCTTCGTGCTCCTCTAATGCTGTTGACTCCGATCGAAAAGGACGGGGATTTATTTGCCGACGCACTCACGGAAATTCAACGAGTTTGCGCAGCGGCTGGTCAACCATCGAAAGCGACGCTCGAGGATAAACGTGAACAGGAAACACGAGAGGCGGACACGTCCATAACGCTGATTTCCCGCGATGCACTGCCTGCGACACAAGATTTGCTTAACGTTGGCATGAACGTACTCCAATCATTCCCGGAACTCGACGTCTATTGGCGCTCGCCAGAATCCCTGCACTTTACAATTATGCCGATCAAGAGATTCAACCGCACGTTCTCGAAATATCCACCCCCACTTTCAATCATCACCAAGCTGGCTGTAGCAATACGTTCGATTCGGGTGAAAGCCTGTGGATGTGCAGTGACTCCCAATGGAGGTATTGTAACGCTGCTCGAGCCAGTGAATCATGAGTTGTCGGCTTTGCGCTTGGTTATCCGTTTGCTGTTACCAGAAGTCGACGATTCTCAGTTGCGCTATTTCCCGCACATTACGCTTGGCTACATGCAAAGCATCGGATCTTCCGATCAATACGACGAGTTCCGAAGATCGATTGAACAGGCGGGAAACGCATTGAGCTGGGAATTCGTTGTCAATCAAGTCAAATTAGTTAATTATCGAAAACGCAATCTCGTCGAGGAACGAGGCAGCTTTACGTTTCCGCTAGGAACGCCGGACAAGGACCAGCGACAGCCCATTCCTACGGACGACGAAATCGCTGCGGCGCTAAAACTCGAACCGCCAAAAACAGGCCTATTGGACATCTAGCAAATTAGCATGGTTTCGGCCAGCATTTGGACCTTGGTGCACAACCACCTCAATGCTCAACGTCCTGGCTGGTGGAAACCTGTTCCTGGTGTTTGTGAATGCGGATTTCCTCGATCGCTGCCCTCAGGATATGGCAGGCTGATCCGAGCCCCGCTCGATCGTCGAGCAAAATGTTGTAGTATGGCTTGATGCCTCCATAGGTTACCACGCGTTGATCGACGTTGATGCCATCGCAAGGAATGTTGTGCTTTTTTAGATAATCCAAAATCTGCGGATGCCGGTTTTCGCTGTCGCATGTAAAGCAATAACAAAATGCACCGATCGCATGGGCCTGCCGCAACAAATCGGGAACCAGCTCAAACAATAATCCTTTGTTGTGATAATCGAAAACTGTGTTGTCAAAATCATAGTCGATGATAATCTTGCCAAACGCCTTCCATTCGTTAACTAAGCGTTCAATACAATGCCGGTCGTCGGCGTAATAATCGGCCATCGGGCGCTCCAAGAATTAGTTGTTCCAGTCCACACGATAAGTTAACCGTCCATTGGTTGCAATGATTGTGGCACAATTGTCCCCAATTGTGAAACACGGTTGCGGAAGAGGTTGAGACTACCGTACCACACTGATGTTTGACCAACAGGTCGAGCCGAATAACGGCCTTGGGCACGATGCTAATTCTTGTCGTTGTCTTCCTCGTCGGTTTCAGCAGCCGCGCCGATCACACGGCGTGATGCCAGATCGTATTTTGATCCGGCCGAAAGCGCTAGATAATCGGGATTGTCCCAGGCTTTTTGCTGGTCGCGGTCGTAAAAAAACACTTGACCCTTGCCGACCACCTCGGCGATCGATTTCTGAACAACCAACGCCGTGCCCTCGTCGATGCCTATTCCCAATAGTTGCGGATAACGATTGACCAATTGTGTCATGTCCGCTTGGCGCCCGCGCTGCGAAAAGTGTTGGTCGATGGCAATGCCACTGATGAATCCTAATCCCCCACGCTCGTAACCCGGTGCCATAATGTCGATATTACCGAGTGGATTAGCCCGCGCCAGGTAGCGAGCTTGAATCGACGCGCCCGCGGATGAACCTCCGATCACGCCTCCTCGTTGTAACACTTGCTTCATCAATTTGTGTGCTCGAGTGCCATAATAGGAGTCTGAAAAATTCCATTGCCGCCCACCGCCGAACCAAATTCCAGTCGCGTCTTCCAGCGGCTTAAGAAACGATTCGTCAGAATTCGCCTGGGTTCGGTTTTTCGTGTGCAGCACGTGCGCCGAGGCAACCCGTTCTTTCCAGGCATCGACCAATCGATTGTTCCGAACTGAAATCGACTCTCGTTCCGTGCAGGGCACATATACTAATTTCGCCTGTTTACCTCCGGCGATTTCCATGAACTTATCCATTAAACCGTCGGGCAATCCTCCGCCACCGACGATCAACAGCGTGCCGTTCTCAACCAGCGGCGACTTTGGTTTGGCGGGTGGAAAAGGTTTCAGTGTCCGATCGATCGCATCACGACGCCACGCGGTCAGATCCACGAGGTGCCTGTACGGATCGGCGCGGCGCGCGGGCGGTTGACGAATCGTCTTCACTCGCAGCGGCGACCGCTCGTTTGCCATCATCAAGAAAGTGGCAGATCCATCGCCAATGGCTCGAATTTTTCGGCCTGTAAACCGGATCATAGTGTCTTTTTCAATTCCGATTCCAATGTTGCGCGGGTGAGACCCAAGAACACTGAGGACTTGTGGCCTGCGATTCGAATCTTCAAATCCAGTCGAAATGATTGCGTCAGGAATGAGATTTAATCCATCGATAATGGAAGCGTGTTTTTGATTTCCAGCCAATTGGCCGCCAACAATTTCATGCCTGCCAAGCATCCGCGCGATCCCCGGCCCCGCAAATATCACTCCACGTCGATCAACGACTTGTTTGAGATTGTCGACGAGAGCCCTTATCTGTTTTCTCTGATTGCGATTCAGTTTATCGTCGGCTTGCAGCCATACACCCGTTGCCCCTGCAAGTTGATCTCGGATTTTGACGTCCGACTTGTCTGCCCAACAAAACATCGAGTACGACGCACCAGATTTCAAAGGGTCGTCCGTATCTTGCTTCTCTTCCGATTCTTCTTCCCCGTGAACGTTGGAATCGTCGTATACAATTTCAACGATTTTAGCCTTCTCCCCGCCAGCTAGCTGCCAAAACCCGTCTCGCATGTATTCGTCGGGGTCGCCGCCTCCGCTGGCCAAAATCGTTCCGTTGATTTTCAAATCCAACGGCCAATCCGACATGCGTTCGTCAAAGTTTTGCGCGAGAAGTGAATTTGCAAACAATCCACAAAAAAGTACCAAAATTCCCATCCGCAGAAATTGCATTAGCTTGTCCCATTGGGTTCCAAAGTGTTTACTAACAATCCGCTTCTATTATGACAGAATCGGGCAAGGCGGCGACTTCTGCAGTAACCAAAAAATCAATATCGTACGTACCCCATCCGGCTGAACCTGCTTCGCCAAAAAAGGATACCAAATGAAACTCCGACATACCGTCGCTGTATGTAGTATTTTCTTGATTTCAACAGTCGTCTACGGAAACGACCATCCGCAGACAACTCGCGTTGAACAATTGGTCCTGAAAAGTGGCGAAACCTCAAATGGAAAGATATCCCGAGGTACTTTTACGGTGTTTGAAAACCGCAAGGCGCGTGGGGGGCGAAAGATTAATCTGAATGTCGTCGTATTGCACGCCAACGGAAACCAACGGCAGCCCGATCCCGTTTTCTTTTTGGCGGGCGGGCCAGGGCAGGGTGCAGCGCAACTTTGGCGCGGCTTTGAAGATTCGTGGATGCGAAAAAATCGCGATATCGTACTGGTCAGCCAGCGCGGAACCGATGGTGATAACCGGCTTCAGCTTCCCAAAGCCAATACCAAGTCAGATTTGCAACACTATCTTGAGCCGATATTCGATTTGGAGACGATTCCATCAGCCATCGAAGCGTTAAGCAAAAAAGCCGACTTGCGGATGTATTCGACGCCAACGGCGATGGACGACCTAAACGATGTCCGGCAGGCGCTTGGGTACAAAAAAATAAACATCATCGGTGGCTCGTACGGAACCAGGGCTGCACTAGTCTACATACGCCGCCACGGTGATACCGTTCGAACGGCGACGCTCGACGGCGTCGCTCCGATTCAATTTACAAATCCGCTTTTTCACGCGAGCGGAGCCCAGGAGGCTCTTGAAAAAATATTTGCCCGAGTCGAGGGCAATGACACATATCGCAGGGCCTTTCCAAATCTCCGCAAAAAATTTGACGAGATCTTGAAGCGATTCGACAACGGGCCAATCGAAGTGACAGCAACCGATCCGCAAAGCGGTAAATCGGCCACCGTAAAACTATCTCGTGAAGCGTTTACCAGTTCATTGCGAGTTCAAATGTACTACATGGACACCAGCCAGAAGGTTCCGGTATTGATCTATCGCGCTCACCAAGGAAATTTCAGACCGTTCGTCGAGAACGCGATCAACCGAAACCGCGCGCTCAAAAACTCGATAGCGCTTGGCATGCTGTTGTGCGTCACGGCCGCAGAAGACATTGCAAGAATTAACCCCGACGAAATTGCGAAAGTAACCGCCGGTACGTTTCTTGGCGATGTACGCGTGCGACGGCAGATGGAAGTCTGCAAGGACTGGCCAAAATCTGAATTGCCTGAGGATTTTGGTCAACCTGTCAAATCGAACGTACCAACGTTGATTTTGTCTGGGACCCTTGATCCGGTGACGCCTCCCCGGTGGGGCAACGTGGTTGCAAAGAACTTTCCCAACAGCTTGCATATTGTGGCGCCTGCGGCACACGGGGTCGGCGGTGCATGTATCGATAAGATTCAAACCGAATTTCTAGAATCAGGTTCGGTCAAAAACTTGGATGTTTCCTGCGTCAAGAAAATGAAACTGCCACCGCTGTACCTACCCAAAGAATTCAAGCGCTAATTACTCCCCCCTTATCCAAAGCGGGGCAGGGGGGTTCATACAATCAATTGCTAGACGAATTAGTTGCTTTTACGCGGAGAGTGTCGGCAAGGACCATCTGCGGCTAACACCTGGACATCAGCGCTGGATCTCAATCATTTGCCCGAGCCTAAGCTTTCTAGCGTTTTCTACCACAACTTGCGCTGCCACCGCGTCCTCGGCGGCGTTTCCCACGGACTTAAACAAGGTGATATCCGAATCCGACTCTCTCCCTATTACCGAACCGTTTAACGCCTGGCCGATCTCGCCAAGCACATGCGACCGCGGCACCACGTTGTTTTGAATCGGCTGAATCAAATCACCGGCTTCTTCCAAAGCGGATTGCAGATGGTCGACGAACACCCGCGATCGCGCAACCGTTTGATGAGGAATCTCCACAACGTGAGGTTGATAAGATCCAACCGCGTTGATATGCGTGCCAGGTCTCACAAATTCATCATCAAACACTGGTGTTTGCGAGTTTGTGACAGTGCAAATAATGTCCGCGGCTTCGATAGCCTGGCTGGCCGAATCGGCGGCAACCAATTCACAATTCACGTCAGCTTCGGCAATTAACGCATCGACTTTGGATCGGTTAGGCGCAAAGATCCGAACCTGCTCGATATCGCGTACCGCACACATCGCAGCTAGATGCGTTCGAGCCTGAACGCCGGCGCCGAGAATGGCCAGCCGCCGCGAGTCGCTCCTGGCAAGGACATCGGTCGCCGCGCCCGATGCAGCGGCCGTGCGGATGCCTGTCAGCGACGACCCTTCTAAAAGGGCAATTGGCAACCCTGTTTGTGGATCCAACACTGTGACGGCGGCCTGAATTCGAGCGAGGTTTTTGTTTGGATTGTCGCCAAATACGGAAACGACCTTGACCGCAAGCGACTCCGGCGCGTTCGAAACATGGGCCGGCATGATCAGCGTCGTACCGTTGTGCTGTGGCAAGTCGATATGCGTACGACGTGGCAATTGGACTTGATTGCTCGAAAGCGCGGTTAAGGCAATCTTCATTGCTTCGACCGCTTCGCCCATCGGCAATGCGCGCACCTCATCGGAATTCAGAATCAACATGGTTGCTTGGATTAATTCGCATCTAAATCTTAATCGGAATCGTAATCCTGATCTTAATCGTCGTAACGGAATCAAACGAGATGATGTATTGCTGGTCGCAAATGTCTCTCATGAACATCGTTGCCATGGTCACTTGTTGATTGAAGAGCGTCTTGACGCCCTGCAGCTCAGTAGCGAAACTCTCGAACTCCTTGTTGCGCCGGCCCGAGTCGATACGGATTAGGATCGGGATTATGATTAGGATTTTGAAGACTCGTCCACACTAGCAAGCTCAATGCTCATGAAAATATCCCGTATCTCCGCCTACCAAGTTGATTTGCCACTGCACGAAGGCAGTTACAAGTGGTCTGGCGGCAAGTCGGTCGAGGTGTTTGACAGCACCGTGGTCGAAATTGAAACCGATGCTGGCCTGCTCGGATACGGTGAAGTGTGTCCGCTTGGACCTTTCTATTTACCGTCTTATGCGGCGGGCGTTCGCGCAGGCTTAAAAGAACTATCGCCGCATTTGATAGGCATGAATCCAGTTCATTTAGGTCCGCTAAACAGACGGATGGATGCGGCGCTTAAAGGACATTCGTACGTTAAATCAGGGATCGATATGGCCTGTTGGGACCTGCTGGGTAAGTCGTCAGGCCGCAGCGCGTGCGAGTTACTGGGCGGCCCATTTGGCGATGACTTTGTTTTGTACCGGGCGATTTCGCAGGAGTCGCCCGAACA
>CAJHZH010000733.1_pt1 | contig 15741 bp, 9 predicted proteins | sample 9198951 | NCBI WGS metagenome assembly CAJHZH01 (sample SAMEA7708381, study PRJEB35096) | sediment metagenome | biome: marine neritic benthic zone biome [ENVO:01000025]; feature: sediment [ENVO:00002007]; material: shallow marine sediment [ENVO:03000034] sea grass bed [ENVO_01000059] ...
GTGAAGCCATGCAAAAATATTACATTAAGATGTCGATTTTGCTTTTTGGATTCTATGTCATCCCAAATTTCGATTCTAATGGTGTCGAAGCGCAAACGGTTACATTTTCTGACATCATATCGCGAGTAAACAGTCAAGAAAAGCAGCCCGATGAACACGGAAATATTCATTATGATCCTGGCGAGAGTGGCGCTCAACTCACGCAACGCGCCGAGGCGACTATCCAGCCATCAGCGACCGCAACTTTTGATATAAAAGTGCTTGTCACGTTTAGTGGCAAACACAATGATGGAGGGGAAGTAACGGAAACTATCGAGGTAATTTATAAAGATTTTGGTCCAACGTCCAATCCAATTGTAAAAAAGGGATTCCACACGGCCGGCGGGTGTCTATCAACTTGGACATACAATTATACGGTTTACAAAAAAGTGAATTCTCGTTGGATTCCATTAAACAAAGCTACGTTAACCCGGACATTCTTAGATATAACTGGCGCTCATGGCGGATAATTACGCCTTGGGTTCACGGCCGTAAGAGGGGCGGTAAGAATGTATGCAAAAATCACGGCAACCTGGGCATTTGTTTTGATAACTTGTCCTGGAAATCTTATCATCAGTGCCCAAGAAGAATTGCCTCCATACCTGTTCTACAATGACAAGTTGATCAGGTTTCTCGATCTGAATCCAGCTCAGGAGACAATTCGGTCTCATCTGCATGCGGCGTATGCAGAGCAAGTACCCGATGTAGTTCGGAATGCCCCGAAAGGCGAAACAGAGAAAGCTCTTATGAAACTCAGAAAACAACTTTCTGCTGAATTCAAATCCGTACTCACACCCGAGCAGATTGAAATCGCCAAAGGTTATTATCGGTGGGCTAATCTCGGCGGGAAACAAAGCGTATCCTCGTTTAAAAAACAAACAACACGAGATCTATTGGGCTTGTCGGCAAAGCAAAAAGAAAAAATTGAAGCGATTGCATCAGTCAAAAAGCAAAAGCAAGAAAAAGCTGAGAAGCAAGTAAAGCAAGAGCTTGAGGAATTGGCCAAAGCAGCGCAGCGAGAGTTAGAAGAATTGCTGTTGGATTTTCAGAATAAACAATATCAACAACATCTGGGAGAGATTTTTGACTTCCAGAAAGCTGGATTGGGCAGAGTGCTTGCACAGGCAGCGTCGTTTTACTTTGAGGATTCTGTGCCGACGTCGATTTCGATGATTGATCCCACGTTTTCGCCACTGGTATTTGTTTTCATGTCGAAAACCGTCGATATCGAGATGGATTTTGGGCCGGCAATACAGTTGCTAATTAATGAACTTGTTGCCGACGATATTGACCTCTCTGTAGCTCAGCAGAAAAAGATCAAGTCAATGTATGAGCCGATATTGGATCGGTTCGGTGATCTCCAAGAAATCAAAGTCAAAGTTAAAACGAACTTGAGCGAGGAAGAGTTGGAGGCGGATGAAAACGCAAGGAGGATACTAGAGGAGGCTAAGGCCAATCAAAAAAAACTTCAATCGTTGGAAGACTTTTTGAGCGAGCGCCAGCTAAAACGGTTGACGCAGATTTACCATCAATTTGTCGCCAAAGCTGGTTCGCGCGAAGGTGTCATTTTGTTTCATCGCGGCTGGAAAAAATTTCTGGAAATGACGGATGAACAAGTAAAGAGCTTTGACCAAATCAAAACGCGGTACTTTGAGAACAAGAAAACAATTCGCGATGAATTCGCGAAACAAGTTTTAGCGCTGCAGATCGAAAGTTACAAAAGCTGTTTGGAACTGTTAGACGAACGCCAGCTCGAGGTTTGGCGACGCGCCAGCGGTGTTTTCGGTGAAATCGCCGACAACGCACCCTAAAACAACCAGATCAAGCGCCTGACATCTCACCGGCCTTGATTTGTTCGAGCCAGGGGTCGAGATCGTTGAATATTTCGCCGGGGTTGCCCTCAAACACGCGTCCAATCAATAGATTCGTCAAGTTGTCGGAATGCTGAGGATGTTGTTTCATAAACTCGCCAAAACTGAATTCACGCGTGTAAAAGCATTGGACAAGTTTTCGTATCCAGTGTACTCCAGCATCGAATTCGTAGGTCCAGCGACCGAGCTGCTCTGCCGATAGATCGTTGCGTCGCAATCCGTCACAGATTGCCTCGGCGGCCATGTCGGCCGATTTTAGTGCGAAGTATACGCCGGACGAGTAAATTGGGTCGATAAATCCATAGGCGTCACCAACAAGCACCCAACCGTCGCCCGAGTGTTCCGTAGTCGAATAAGAAAACTCTTTGGCAACGTGGTATCGGCCCTGTTGTTTTGCATCACGCAGCCGGCGTTGCAGTCCCGGACAGTTGTTCCATTCGCTTTGAAAAGTGTCTTCCGGCTTGGAATCGCGCTTGAGTAAAAAATCGTTATCGCCGACCAGTCCAACGCTAACGGTACCGTCACCCAGCGGGATATACCAAAACCAGGCATCCTTTGAGTTGGTGTGCAAGATACATGTGACTTCCGGGTTGCCGCCGCCGTTACGCTGGGCGTCTGAGAAATACGACCAGATGGCTGCCTTCTTCAAATCTGGGTTGATCACTTTCGTTCCCATTCGATTTGCCAGCATCGCCTGTTGGCCCGTTGCGTCGACGATGACACGGGCTTTCATATGTTTGTCTTTGCCGTCGTCGCTACGAGCCTTTACGAGATGTTGACCATTATCCTTGAATTCAATATCGAGTACGCGCGTTTCGTCCTCGCAGGTCACGCCGAACTTATGGGCGGTGTTGAACAGCAGTTCGTCAAACGGGGCTCGTTGAACGTGCCATGTCTCGGAACACTCTCGATCGTCGTAATCAGAAAAAATGAACGGTTTCGACTCTTTGTCTGAAGAATTGACGAACTGAACACCGTTTTTCTTTACAAATCCGAGTTTTTCGAATTCGTCCAGGATACCGAGTTTTTGAAATACCCAGTAAGTCTCCGGCATCAGCGACTCGCCCACTTTGAATTGAGGCATCTTCCGACGTTCAACGAGTGCTGTCCGCCATCCTTGCTGGGCGACCAGTGACGCGGTTGTGCACCCTCCGGGACCAGCACCGATTACCAGGCAATCAAATATTTCAGTTTTCATTTTTAGACCTTCAAGTAATCGTGGATCCCGACGGATCTGTGTTTAACTAAGATGGTTGCCACACGCCATGAATTCCTTCGCAGCCTCAGCGATTTACGGATGGTCCATAGGAACGCTTGGCGGGCCGGTCATCCAATTAGCTTCGATTAGGACCGTATTTTGGTTTCAACAGATAACCGAGGTGATTGTTTTTGAACAATCGGCGTTACCGGCACGATAACCGATGACTGGATTTCAGCCAACGCGATTCAGCTGGAAATTCACCATCCAATCCAAGTATACGATCGCGGTCAACGTATGGTCAGTAACTCGTTCAGCACTCGTTGGCCAATTGACATTGGTTTAGCTTATCATCCTGACGGGTGATATTTCCGCTGTTTGACCTAGTACACGCCCATTTTTTCATGAAAATAAGGGATTGGTCCACGGCAACCTGAATGGAGCGACCAATCACCGGAACGATCCGGGCTGTGATTCACCACCTTCTTTACCGTCATGAATACAGAAAAACTGATGAATATGAAATCTCCTCAAAACGCAATAAACGCGCAATTTGTATCGTTATTCTTGCTTGTTTTGTTGTCAGTTGATTGCCCGGCACAAGATCAAGATGTCGCGCAAGCACAAGATTCGGCAGCCGCCGCTCAATCCGAGGCACGACTGTTTACCAATGTCCGTCAACTGACACATGACGGCCTCAGATCGGGCGAGGGGTATTACGGTGCCGACGGCAAGCGAATGATCTTTCAAAGCGAGCGACTCGCCGAGAACCCGTTTTATCAAATCTACATGATGGACTTTGAGAACGGAGACGTGCTTCCGATATCGCCAGGGCACGGCAAGACGACTTGTGCCTGGATCCATCCGACCAAGGATCTGGTGATGTTTGCGTCGACGCAAGACGACCCGAAAGCTATTGAAAAGCAAAGGGCCAAAATTGCCGAACGCGAAGCTGGAACGGAAAGTCGATACTCCTGGGATTACGATAAGACGTACGAAATCTACAGCTACGATCTGAACACCAAGACTTATACCAAACTGACAAACGCAACGGGTTATGATGCTGAGGGTTCATATTCGCCAAATGGCAATCTTATTGCCTTTGCATCAAACCGACGCGCTTACGTCCCGGGCGAATTAACGGAAGCTGAAAAGAAGCAATTCAAACATCACGAAGCGGCCGTGATGGATATCTACATCATGAATTCGGACGGGACCGATGTAAAACGACTCACGATTGAAGAAGGCTACGATGGCGGGCCATTTTTTTCACCCGACGGCTCGCGGATTTGTTGGAGACGGTTCAAGCCGGACATGACCAGCGCCGAAATCTGGACGATGAACATCGATGGCAGCGACAAACGACAACACACGCAACTCGGTGCCACGTCGTTTGCACCTTTCTACCATCCGTCCGGCGAGTACATGTTGTTCATGTCCAACGTCGAGGGATTATACAGTAATTTTGAAATCTATATGATTCCGACCCGCCATCGTGCTGAGCCGGTGCGAGTGACGTATACGGATGGGTTCGATGGCTTTCCGACATTTTCACCCGATGGAAATACATTTTCGTGGACCTCAAATCGCAGCGACAAAAAATCGCAAATTCATAAGGCGAAATGGGATCATTCGGCAGCCATGAAAATGCTTGGGCTGCACAGCACAACCAGCGCAAGCGAGAACCCAGCGGCAATTGGTGAGGCGAAAAACCTGGGTCAAGAATCGGCCAGTCAAACATCTGCCGATTTTGAACCCGAAGACATCCTGCGACATGTTAACTATCTGTGCCGCGAAGATCTCGGTGGCCGGATGACCGGGAGCCTCGGTGAAAGAAAAGCAACCGCGTACGTGGCCGCGTACTTGGATCGTCTGGGATTTGTTCCCGCAGGTGATGTCGACGCAGCGACCGGAAAACCGACGTGGTACCAGGAATTCGAATTTCCGGCAGGTGCCAAGATTGGTGACGAAAACAAACTGATCATTGGTGGCCAAACGGCGAAGTTAGATGTCGATTGGCGACCGCTTACGTTCAGCGGGACTGGCAAATTCGAGGGAGGCGTAGTGTTTGCCGGTTACGGAATGGTCGCCCCGAAAACCGATGATTTTGAGGCTTATGACTCGTTTGTGCACCTCGATGTCACGGACAAGTGGGTGGTCGTATTCCGTTATTTGCCAGAGGATGTAACGCCAAAGTGGCGTCAGCAGCGGACTTTTTACAGCCAGCTGCGCGTTAAGGCGGCCAGTGTCCGCGACAAAGGCGCTCGAGGATTGATTATCGTCAGTGGACCGAAATCCAACGTCAAGAAGCAACTCGTTGAGCCGTCCCGGGATTCGGCCCTAGGCAAAATTTCAATTCCGGTGATCAGCATTTCCGATAAGCTGGCCAACCAAATTATGGCATCGGCTGATCAGGATCTTGAGTGGTGGCAAAATCAACTCGATCCAGGCGACCAAAAACTGGGATTCGAATTTCCGGATTTGACCATTTCGGCCAACGTCGACGTCGTTCAAAAACGAGGTCGCGGACGAAATGTTATTGGACGTTTGCAAGCGGGCTCGGAGCCGTCGGATCAAGCAGTAATGATCGGGGCGCACATTGACCATCTCGGAAGCGGTGCACCTGGTTCGCTGGCGCGTGATGAAGAAGCCAACCAGATTCACTACGGCGCCGACGATAACGCATCGGGCGTTGCCGCGATGTTGGAGATTGCGGAGTTTTTATCCAATCAGAAAAAGTCTGGCAAGTTTGATGCGGCGCGCGATGTCCTGGTGGGCGCCTGGTCTGGTGAAGAACTGGGATTACACGGCTCAAGCCATTTTGTCGATGAAAAATTGGCTGGACGCGAATCGGATTCAATCTACCCGCAGATTGTTGCCTATTTGAACATGGATATGGTTGGGCGGTTTGATGAAAAACTTGTGTTGCAGGGTCTCGGCTCCTCCGATTACTGGACCAAGGAAATAGAAAAAAGAAACCTGGTGACTGATATTCCTGTGCGACCAAACCAGGACACGAACTTACCTACTGACGCGACCGAATTCTACCGAGCTGGTGTTCCGATTTTGTCGGCGTTCACTGGATCGCACAGCGACTATCACACGCCGCGCGATACGCCAGAAAAACTCGATTACGAGATGGCGGCCAAGATCGCGAAGCTGATGGGCTTGATAACACGTTCGCTTGCGGCGACAAGTGACATTCCCAAATACAAAGAACAAACAACAGCTGAACCCGTAATGCGGGGTGCGATGCGCGCATCGCTTGGAACAAGCCCCGATTACACGGCCGAAGTTGTGGGCGTCAAACTAAGTAGCATTCGAAGAAACTCGCCGGCCCATAAGGCGGGATTGAAAAAAGGCGACGTCGTGATCGAACTGGCCGGGACCAACATTGAAAACGTTTATGATTACACCAATGCGATCGGTGCGCTAAAGGTTGGTGAAAAAGTCAAGATCGTCGTCAAGCGAGGCGACGAGAAAATTGAGATGGAGATTGTTCCGGAGTCCAGAGATTAACTTTTTGCAACCTAACTCTTGAATTTTGCCGCTTGACCTACTGGAACGAACCCGCGATTCACACGAGAATCTTGGCAACATGCCGCGTGTCCAAGCGAATTCGAAATAAGATTTGTTTGATGCGGTTCTGATGTCAGCCCCCTTTGTACGAGGTTTTGGTTGTACCGGTACGTCTCATTTGGATTGTTGTTAGCGGCCATTCTGCTGTTGGCTTTCGTTTTCTACAAAGTCATGGCGGGTTTCATTGTGCCGTTGTTTCTGGCGGCGCTGTTGGTCGTGATTTTTCGTCCGCTTCACAACTGGTGCCTCAGCAAATTTCATCGGCGACCGAAAACGGCAGCATTCGTGACCACCGCATTGATCATGCTGATCGTGCTGTTGCCATTTACACTGCTGTCGATTTTAGCTGTGGCCGAAGGCCGGACGATTCTCCGTCAACTCGAGCCGCAATCGTTTGGTCAGAAGATTGAGCAATTGCGCAATTCGTTAAATCTTGACATGCCCGCGGCAGAGCCGTTTGAAGATGTGCAGTTAAAGATCAAAAAGGTTGATTTTCCGATCGATCCAAATCCTGCCGAAATCGAGATGCACGCCGTTCAGCTAACGATCAATCTAGACGATTTCAAACGGGCAAGTCGACGGGTAGGTAATGCGCTGAACCTGACGTGGTTGGACGAGTTTGACACGGAAGCTTCTGATAATGAAACCCGACCGGGCATTGGCGGAATGATTTTGCAAACGGCTTCGGCGGATCAATTATGGGCGGAGTTCAATCGGAACATGCTGGCGGCGGAAAAAACGCTCAAGTCGGTAGATTGGAAGGCTGCCGCCGCCGAGGGCACTAATGATCAACGTTTCTATGAGTGCCAGCAAGCAGTTCGAGCCACGGTCCGTGCCTACGAGGACTTCAAGAACAAATATTTAGGAGGGCGCGCGTGGGCGTTGTTAAGGGAATTGGCCAACCCGGATAAACAGGAACTAGACACTTATCTTGAAAATGGATTTTCGTTTGTTCGTGACAAAATGCTGTCTTACGGTGGCGCGACAACTGCATTCATTGCACGCACATTGTTTGGAATGGCGATTATGATAATCGCCCTGTATTTCTTTCTGCTTGATGGACCATCCATGCTCGGGGCGGTCAAACGATTATCGCCACTGGACGATGATCATGAGGACCAGTTGATTCAAGAGTTCGATAAGGTCAGCCGGGCGGTCGTGGTGGCCACGTTGTTGTCGGCTATTGTGCAAGGCGTTCTCGCAGGGATCGGTTTTTATTTTGCCGGGTTGGATTCGATCTTTTTGTTGATGATGTTGACGACGATTCTGGCGCTGATTCCCTTTGTTGGCGCCGCCGCCGTGTGGGTTCCGGTTTGTCTTTACCTGTACTTTTTCGACGGACGTTTGGTAGCCGCACTGGTGTTGGCGGTTTATGGTGCAGGGATTATTTCGATGGCCGATAATGTGATTAAGCCGCTAGTCCTCCACGGACAATCCAACTTGCACCCGCTGTGGGCGTTGCTGAGCGTGCTGGGCGGTGTAACAGCGCTGGGACCGATCGGTATTCTCGTCGGACCGATGGTCGTCGCATTTTTACAGACGATGCTAAAAATCCTGGCGCAAGAATTATCAACAATGGAATCATCCGAAGCAGCTTCGAGCGATACGAGTTAGTCTAACTTAAATTTTTGGAGGCCGCGGTTGGTATTTTATGAAAAGGTTCTCAATCTTCCGCCGCATAAATTCGTTCAATTTCCGATAGTCGGGCTGTATCCGACGCAAGAAGTCTATAGCCTCTTGTTTCTCCTTCATTTGATCATGAATGTATGCCAGGCCTGCCATGCCGATCAGAATTAGCTGCGCTTCAGTTTCTTCCAACGATGCGAGTTCGTCAAAAACTTCGTAAGCTTTGTCGTAGTTACCAATTTCCAAATAAAATTCGCCTAGCCGAACATTGGCTTTGCGAATCCAATACTGGTTTACTTTGTTGAGTTCCCCCGTCTCGTTTGAATATTCAGGATAGTGCTGGGCGACCGCCGCAAACAGACGCACGTACTCTTGTTCGTTATCGAAAAATGCATTCCAGACCGCATGGAAATATTGTTCCTGGGCATTTTCCTTTTTGGGAACCATTCCATCATCGATTCGTTTGACGACCAGCGGGTCGGGCGGCGGGTTGTTAAACGCGATCAATGCTCCGATCAAACCGCCAAAGGCAGCCATTAGTACGATCCCACCAATCAACCAAGGCGTTCGCCACCAGGGGCGAAAATGCCCCGTCATAATCGTTTCCAGTTGGCGGGTCACCTCCAGCCGCGTCTGCGGAACCGTGTACGACTGATCGATATCGATCGTCTCATTAGTTGACAATTTTTCGGTGAGCTGGTCCCAATCCGTAATGTCTTCGATTTCAATTTTTCGCAATTCCTTTTGCAACTCAATTGGATCCTGAAATCGATCATTCGGATTTTTTGCAATCAATTTGTGGATGATATCGCATAATTCAACTGGCAGGTCGGGCCGCAACACATTCAAACTCTGGGGGTCTTGTTTCACATGCTGCACCGCGACCGCCAATGCATTTTCAGCTTCAAAAGGCGGGCGACCGGTTAGCATGTGGTATGCCGTGATGCCTAGCGAGTAAAGGTCACTGCGTGAATCGACACGGCTGCCTTCCGCCTGCTCGGGACTCATGTACAGCGGGGTCCCCATCGTGATCCCAATCTGCGTCAGCTCGGTGCGTTGATCATCCAATAAACGAGCCAAACCAAAGTCAGTTACCTTAACTTCTCCGGACGGCGTGATCATGATGTTTTCGGGCTTGATGTCCCGATGAATCACGCCGTGTTCGCGGGCTTTTTGCAGGGCTGCCGCCGCCTGACGAATGATACTGACGGCCAGGATTGGTTCCACAATCTGATTTCTATACAGATATTGCCTGAGGTTTTGACCTCGCACATATTCCTGCGCGATGAAATGCAATCCATCCGACTCGCCGACTTCATAGATCTGAACGATGTTGGCTTGAACCAAAGTGGCCGCCGCCTGCGCTTCGCGGTGGAACCTTTTGACGTACGAGCGATCGCGCGCCAGTTCAGGTTTCAATATTTTGATGGCTACCGGGCGATTCAGCGTCGTTTGTTGGGCCAAATATACGTCCGCCATGCCACCCCGCCCAAGTCGCCGGATTAGAACGTAGTTCGCAAGCGTACGTCCGGTAAAATCCTCAGTCTGCGCTTGCAGCTGTGGATGTTCGTGAGCGGAACTCTTGGTTTCAGACATCAGCTAAGTATGTTTTCGTTGGATTGATTTGGCAACGCCGTTGTCATTGGGCCGGAAGGAAGCAATTAAATTGTAGGTGCCGAGCAAGCTTTTGTCTGATTCAGAATCCTTTTAAGAAATCACAATAAGCTTAGTTTACTATAACGGGTCAAACCCGAGTGATCCAGAAAATACGCAGCTGCACTATTTCTACTAAAAGGATAGATCGCTACCGCAGCTTCGTTTTGCACGATCGTGCAATGGGTGTCTGGCGACGTTTAATGATCGGCGCTTTCAATTGTTAAGAATCCTCGTTGACGAGAATCCGCCACCCTTTTTTGGGTTCGTTTATTTGAACGCTTGGCGGGAATAGCAACATCGGGGCCAAAAAAATAACCCCAGAAATAGGTGGTCAGAAAAAACATTCGAGCGGAAGAAGTTATTCGTCTTCGTAATGTTTGATCTTTTCCCAGTATTTTTCGAATGCGCCGTCTTTATGGAAATCAGGGCTGTTGTCCAAATCGTGACATTCCATGCAGAGGCTTTCCTTAGCCTGTTTTAAGGTCACGATCATTTCATTTACATATTTCACCCGCGTCTCTTCATCGACATCGATGTCTCCGTTTTCCGCAGCAACATGCAGCGCACCGGGACCATGACAGTTTTCGCATCCGCTGCCATGAAGTTTCTCATCGTCATGAGTCAGGTAACCGGTTTCGTAAGGAAAATACTTTTGCGGGTTCCAACCCGTGACGTGGCAGCTAAGGCACTCCGGATCGAAATGCCGTTTTACCCATGTTCGTTCGCCGGGTTCCGTCAAGTCCAAAGTCGCTCTCGAATGCGGCCCAATCTCTCCGCCCGATCCATCATGGCCGTCTTTCCAGATCTCGTATGCAAGGTCGTGGCAATCGGCGCATGCTTCGGTACCCACAAACTCTCGCCCGGTAGGATGTCGAATGGGACTGAGACCAAGTTCATTTAATCCCATGGCTTGCAATTGCATTTGATAGTTTAGGAACTTTGACTTGATTTGTTCCGAATCTTCAAATCGTGCATCCAGCGGAACCTTTTGATAAAGCAACGGTTTCGAATCATCGTCAAACAACCCGATTACGCCCACGTACATCCCTTTAATGCCCACTTGAATCATCCGCGTAACGTGGGTGGAGTTTGACGATTGAATTTCCTCAGGGAACATAGTCGGTTCACCTGCCCCCCCAGCCGTGATCAAGACGTCAAAAAACGGGAACTCTTTTGCCAGTTGACGACTTTTCTCCAAAGAGGTTTGCGCAATCAGCACCGTTAAGTCGCAGCCGTTTTCGCGGATCAACGGGACAACTTCCGCCAGCGACTCATCAACCTTCTTTTTTATCAGATCTTCCGACGGTGGCAGTTCCTCCAGATGCTCGTCGCCCACGATCGCAGTGATTCCGATTTTTTTTCCACCGGATTCAATAATGCGAAATCGATTAGTGAACTCGGGATCAAAAATGGTAACGTTAGCACAAACAAACGGACTGTTATCGCCACCGTAGTTGGCCATAACCTGCAACAGGTCAATGACCGGCACCCGCAGATCGTCTGGGCCAAAACTAACGGCCTGATAGTTCATGGTTGTGCACAAACATTCGTACGTCGTGGCAAGTTTGATGTTTGCTTGTTTTCCATAGCGGCGCACCTGATTCCCGGCATCCACGCTAACGACACTCCAGCCTTTTTCGAGCAATTGTTTTTGTAACGTGTGCCGGCGCATCATGCCGCCTTTTTGCCTGTCAAGTCCGATGCAGCCACAGGGTTCGATATAACCGTGCTGCCGACCACTGACAAACAATGCAACCTTGGGAGTTTCCCAATCGACGAATAATGGCTCAAACGCCGGCGGTGGATCGGTTGAATTGGTTTTTTTTTCATCGTCGTCGTGGTATGAAACCAATTCGGCTTGCGACGGATGTGATAGGTGGGTGTTCAGGTGTGAGCGCAACGTGGTCGCACTAAAGACCAACGTCAAACAGAAGCCGACGGCAATCACCGCGCTGATAAGATGTCGATGAGGGTTCATTTCGAACTCGAATTATCTGGGTGAAACGACTTCACACGATTCAATTGCGAGCTTATTCGAAATCGAATACTGGGTAAACGGCAGTCGTCAGGCAAACGTTGCCTAATGAATTTACCGCAATTCGTTGGAATTGATTAGGGCCTCACCTAGTCGTCGGCTCAGAAAGTTACAAAGCCCACTTGGCACCTTCTGGGGCCCAGTTGATAAAATTTTCCTCCACTCCCAGAAAACCAAAATAAGTAATTGCAAGGCCTGCAAGAATTCCTGCCACCGCAGCAATCGTAATTACTATCAATATTTTCTTCATGGTCGGTGGTCGTCGAGCTAGACCGAATTACATGGATTCATTGCCGATTTTTCGACCGGCAATCGCTGAAATTATCTTAGCTGATCGGTGAACGTTTCTGCAAGCAATTCCGCAAATACTCGCGACACCGCGTAAAGAATTTGTGGTAGCCGTCGATCCGATAATCGGGATACGTCCACCGAGAAGCCACCCAATCACCGGGCAGCTGATAGTACAAGGTTACCTCACCGTAGACTCCTTCACCCAAATATAGTCGGTGATCGCGATCCTTCATGGTCGCCAATACCACTTTCGCCTCCGTGAGATACCCTGGATCTATGTTGATGGGACGTTCAACTCGCGATTCAAAGCTGGTTTTGTATTCCAACTCCCAATTATTCGATTGCTGTTTCGAGCGCACCAAATCAGTCGGGTCAATCAGCCGGCGAAATGCTATCAACCGTTTGAACAGTGCAGAGCCCATCGAAGCGGCGTAATATTCAGTACTGTCGAATTGAAAATCCTCGCTCTGCATCGCCGGTGGCCCCCACTTGTCGACGGCCCTTTGGCAGGCCCACTCGATTGCTGTCGTCTCTGCACTGAAAATCGCGGCAAATCGAAGTGCCGGAGAATGAAATTTTGCTTCTGCCACGAGATGCCCAATAACTATCAACCGAAAACTAATAAGCTTTCGCAAACAGCGCACTTGTGTTGCTTTCTCGTCCGGTAAATATACACGTACCCGATTCCCTGTCTCCCGACAGCGGCAGGCAACGAACTGTCACTTTCAAATCCTTTAGTAGACGTTCCATTTCATCGGATTCCGTGAAATGGCACCAGGCAAACCCGCCATGAATCTCGGGTTTGGCTTCGTTCTGCGGCGTAAAATAGGCTTTGAATTCGTCAAGGGAATTGAGTTCGACTGAATGGTTGTTCCGCAACTCAAGTGCCCGGTCAAACAAGGTTGCCTGAATCTCGTCGAGTATTTTTTCAACCGATTCAACGAATTCGGTTCGGCTTATCCCGACCGACTTTGATTGATCGCGGCGACCCACAAATAGTTTGTCATCCGCGATATCGCGCGGTCCTATTTCGACGCGGATCGGCACACCCCGTTTGACGTGGAACCACTTTTTTTCACCGCCGCGGAGATCGCGATCATCGAGAATCACGCCCAGTTGCCTATCGCCGTATCGTTTTTCTTTTAATTCCTTTTGCAACGACACGCAGTACGGCATTACCTTCGACTGTTCCTCATCATTTCGAAATATCGGCAAAATGACGATGTGTTTGGGGGCCAGTCGTGGGGGCAAAACCAACCCGTCATCATCAGAATGCGTCATGATCAGCGCACCAACCATGCGGGTCGACAATCCCCATGAGGTTGTCCACGCGTATTCCAAATCACCGTTTTCGCTTTGAAATTTGATCTCCTGGGCCTTGGAAAAATTTTGCCCGAGGAAATGTGATGTGCCCGACTGCAATGCCTTGCGATCTTGCATCATCGCTTCGATTGTCAGTGTTGATACGGCGCCTGGAAAACGCTCGTTCGCCGTCTTCTCGCCCTTAATCACGGGCATCGCCATATGGTTTTCTGCAAAGTCGGCATAGACATCAAGCATCTGGCGAGTTTCCTCCCAGGCTTCGTCGCTCGTCGCGTGTACCGTATGGCCTTCCTGCCAAAGGAATTCTGCTGTCCGCAAAAACAAACGAGTCCGCATCTCCCAGCGCACGACGTTACACCACTGATTGATCAGAATCGGCAAATCACGATAGGACTGTACCCACCGCGCAAAGGTATATCCGATGATCGTTTCACTGGTCGGACGAATGATTAACGGTTCATCAAGCGGCCCGGCAGGTATCAACCCACCATCCGGTCCAGGTTCTAGCCTGTGATGCGTGACGATCGCGCACTCTTTTGCGAATCCTTCGACGTGCTCCGCCTCTTTTTCGAGAAAGTGCTTGGGGATGAATAATGGAAAGTACGCGTTTTCGTGACCCGTCTCCTTGAACATGTCGTCCAAAACACGTTGCATGTTTTCCCAAATGCCAAAACCCCATGGCTTGATTACCATGCACCCACGCACAGGCGAGGTCTCGGCGAGGTCGGCCTGTTCAATGACCTGTTGATACCACTCAGGATAATCCTGATCGCGCGTAGGTGATATTGCGTTCTTTTTGCCCATGAATTCGCATCTTGCCGTTGGTAGAATTTTTCCGCCGCAGCATTCTAAAGTTTGTTGAGTGAAACGGACAAGGTGACAGTGAAACGAGCCGTCACCCGTACTCGTGCGCGTGCAAAAACCACTCGTGCAGTATCCGATAGCCAAAACCAATCGTTCATTATTCGCAACGATCGCCGTGCCACTAAAGCTCGCTAACAAAGCCAAACAGCGACCGATCATGTGAATTCTGAATCGCAATACAAGTTGGGCGTTTCAATTTCGCCAGACGCGTGATAATTCGGGTTATACGTCGATCATTCTTGGTCAGCGGCACCTATGATTTGCCGGAAAACGCATTCGAAGAGCTTCACCGTTGGATACGTCGCTGTGAAACGCTGATTGCGGTGGCCCAGTACGTGCAGCGATCGCTCATCAAGCTGAAGATTGCTAGCGAGGAGGGGCAGACTCGCAAGGCGCCAATGAATTGGAAATCGATCCTCGATTCGTAGATCCGCGTTCCAGAGCCGCATTAAACCTGGTATGCGGTGCCATTCTTAAGACCCAAATTGACCAGACACATCCCTGGCTATGGAATGGAAACTTGGTCTTAACTGCGGATGATCCTAGTATTTTGCGCATACTGGCCGCTACCAGCCACGTATTGTCAATGCAATTTTTTTGGCGAGGTCGGGATCCAGCGGCGGACGTTGCTCGAGTTGACTGTTCCCGGCGATTGCTGCCACCGACGCAAGTTCATAGAATTCATTTAATGGTTCATGTGTTCTTTTCAGAGTCTAGGTAACCTAATCCCGGCATACCGCCGATCGGTCCATAACCCTTATTTCGGCTGAATTCCTGCGAATCCAGCTACGCTAAAAAATGTCGAAAACGTTTGTAAATCAGTTGGCCGACGGGCAGGGCGTGGACGAAGTATTCCTTGCATCCGAGAAACAGCTTAGACCCAATCGCGCCGGGAATCTTTACCTCCAGGTACGACTCAGCGACAAGACGGGATCGCTGACTGCGATGATGTGGAATGCGAATCAGGATAACTTCGAGAGCTTTAACAACGGCGATTATGTTCGAGTGCACGGCACGTCGCAACTTTACAACGGTGGTATGCAGATCATCGCAAAACAGATTCGCGCGACCGATTCCAAACAAGTCGACGAAAGCGATTTTATTACGCTGTCGCAAGCCAACGTCGAGGCGCTCACGACAAAATTAGCCGAGATGCTGCGTAGCGTTCGGAATGTTCATTTGCGAAACCTGGCAGAATGTTTTCTGGTTGATGAACAATTCATGGCCAAGTTCAAGAAAGCGCCTGCCGGGATTAAGAA
>CAJHZH010000360.1_pt1 | contig 15667 bp, 10 predicted proteins | sample 9198951 | NCBI WGS metagenome assembly CAJHZH01 (sample SAMEA7708381, study PRJEB35096) | sediment metagenome | biome: marine neritic benthic zone biome [ENVO:01000025]; feature: sediment [ENVO:00002007]; material: shallow marine sediment [ENVO:03000034] sea grass bed [ENVO_01000059] ...
CAAGGTGAAGGGACGCCGGTCTCTAATTTCGCTGATTACGCCGGCCCGCTAACCGAAACGATTCTGCTTGGAAATCTTGCTGTGTGGGCTAATGCCGATGAGAAGATCCAGTGGAACGCTGAAAAAATGGTTGCTACAGGAGTGCCCATGGAATTGCAAGAATCCGTCGAAAACATGATTCGACATAACTATCTCAATGGATACGACATCCATGAATTGGCCAGCGCAGGGAAGTAAGCTGCCGGGAAGTAAGGTGCCGGGAAGTAAGGAAATTCTGAAACTGCCGTCTAACTGTTGACGAATACAAAATGGCTGTGTGTAAATTCCTCTGCGGCATGCGCTGGAATGACAGTTTGTCACAGCTTGCCGCATAGACGGAAAATTCGGTCGGAAACTCGCACTGACTAATCAGGAGTCGATTTGATGAAGAGTTGTTGCAACCGCACCTATTTATTCTTTGCGATTGTTGTTTCGATTTCGCTTGCCTGGATTATTTACAGTACGGTACAGCCGGCGGTAAGCGGCGCGCAGGAATCTAATCAACAATCAATCAAAACAAAGGATCAGGCTGTGAGTGATTCCGATGCGATTGCGACTTTTGGAGCCGGTTGTTTTTGGTGTGTCGAGGCGGTTTTTCAAGAAGTTCGCGGCGTCAAATCAGTTGAATCGGGATTCATGGGTGGTACCGTTAAGAATCCGACCTATGAGCAAATCAGCACCGGTCGTACGGGACACGCAGAAGTCTGCCGTATCGTTTACGATCCCGAACAAGTTCGGTTTGAGAAGCTGCTCGAAATATTTTGGAAAACTCACGACCCGACGACACTCAATCGCCAGGGGGCTGATTACGGCCCGCAATACCGCAGCGCGATTTTCTACCACAACGACGAACAAAAACAGTCGGCCGAAACGCTTAAGAAGAAGCTGGACGAGTCAGGGGCCTTCAACAACCCGATCGTAACCGAGATTACGAAGGCGTCGGAGTATTATCCTGCAGAAAAGTATCATCAAAATTTCTTTACCAATAACCCAACCCAAAGATACTGCCGCGCCGTGATTGTGCCCAAGATGGCGAAATTCCGCAAAGTTTTCGCCGACGACCTCAAGAAGTAGTTATCACTCCTATCCTCGGCTCGTAGTGCACGGATTTATGATTTCGTCAAATTTCTTTCCCAAGCGAATCCAATATTCGTCTGAAGTTGCGGCCGTCAGTTAACGATGGACGTCCACTTGGAAATCCGTTTTAGCTTTAATGACAAAGAATACTTGGAATTTGAGATCCCAGGCTCCAAAGCAGACCCTGATTTCGGCAAATAGTCAACGGCGTTCACGATCGTCGGTGTTTCCCTTGAGCTAACCGACAGGGTCGTTGAACTCGATATTCGTTGCTGGCCCAAGGTTTGTTTATATACAATTATTAGCAAGTCAAAGATTCTCCGTCTTCGGGCGATGGCAGCGAATAAAGTATTGGGTTGGTAATAACAGGTAACAGTTATGGAATCGAAATTGAAAGCTGGTGAAACAAATATGAGCTGTGGCATTTGCGCCGATTTACAACATGCACCACCACAAGCTGGCTATTCAAACCGCGATGCATGCCGCGAAGGCTCCGCATCACTTCGCGTCAATCGCCCCCTGGCGAAATCCCTTTTTTGGCAATGCTGTTTCTTTGTTTCCGTGATTCTACTTGCGTCACCGCAAGCTACCGCCCAGGAGATACGGACTTGGAGTTCGGCCAATGGTGCTTACTCCATTCAGGCAAAACTCGTGGAGGTAACAGGAGATTCCGTCGTACTCGAGAAAGAAGACGGCCAGCAAATTACCGTTGAGATCTCGCAACTCAGCCAATTCGACCAGAAATACATTAAGTCACAGCAGCCACCGGGCGCTCGGACCCAAAAGAGAACCAGCGGCCCGATGAATTATCAGGACGTGGTTGTGTTGCAGGCCGAGCGGGAGATCCCCTGGCACGGTTCAGGTGTGACACCCGCAACACGAGTAACATTAAGCAAGGAAAACGTCTTCAATCTTGAGGATGACGTTTCCTTCAATCCGTTCAAGAACGGAATGCTCTGCGACCCCTCGGGCCAGATGTTGCTCTTCGCTACAACCAAAGCCGGTTCCGATACCGTGGCCCAGGTATTTGATTTGGCCGAAGGCAAGTCACTGGGCAGCATCATGATCAACGGAAAACCGCTCGCTCTAAGCCCAAACTTCAAGTCTTTGATTACCGATCCCGGACCCATGCGAGGCGGAATATCTTGGCTGTACGCTTCCGATTCGAAAATTCGCGAGAAATTGAACTGGCAATTTTCTCCCAAACCGATGGCCAGAATGGAGTGGGCATATTTCGTAACCGATCGCCTTTTATTGTCCGCCGACTCCGAGGGAATTCTTTCCCTTTGGGATTTGGATGCTCGATCACTTCGGTGGCAAATTATGTCTCACAAGCGTTGTATTCCGGCGGTAAGTCATGATCAAAAATACCTGGTGAGTACCAACGGCCGATTCCTCTTTCAAATTGAGATTGAACCCGGCCGCGTTGTTGGCTGCCAACCCATGACCTTCAGCAACCCGACGGCGTTCGCCTTTTCTCCCAGCGGCAAGACCGTCGCCTGCGTCTCGATAGGCTCGATCAAGCAAATCGATGCAACCAGTGGGAAACTGCTAGAGCATTTCAACTACGTCGGCAGACCAGACGCAAGGATCGGGGGCTGGGTGGGTGACGACAAAATGATCGTGATGCCACTCCGTGCCTCGAACGCCTCGGTCGTCGATTTCCGCTTGAAAGGTGAGATTCGACGCTATCAGATCCGAGGCGTTACGAACCTCGGTACCTTTGACGCCCTGGGGCGGTTGTGGAGCGTGATCCGCAATGTCGATGGGGGGCAAATCAGTTATTCCCTCGAGGCAAACCACCTCCCACACCAAACGGCATTAGAATGGGCCGACCAGCAGAACGCCGAGACGATCGCTTTTTTGAAACGAGGTGACTCGGTTCATCTGGACGTTAAGGCGATCGTGCATAACGCGAGTGAGCGGCAGATCGAGGAATTGAAAGATATTCGCGATTCGATCATCAAAGAAAGTTTTGAAAACGATGAAAAACCGGGAACTCCGGGAGGTCGGTCTAGGCGCCCCTTTTCATCGAGACAACGCCGTTCCTCAAGCGGACGCGACCTTAGCGATCGAGTCGCCATAGCGCAACGTGGAGTGCCCATCGACAGTGTCGACCAAGGCAACCGGGCTCGAGAAATTATCAACGGCAAACTCGAGCAAATTGGAATCGGCATTTCCGCATCGGCAGAATACACACTTCACGTGGAAATTGGTCACCCGGATAACGTGACCATTATCAACAAACCGCCGAAGGACAATAAGGGAAAGGTTGCAACCATAACAACCCCCAAGTCGCATCCATACACGTTGAAATACCACGCTTTCCTGACCAATCGTGCCGGCGAGATAGTCTGGAAAACCGGTTCCCAAACTCCCACCGACCTCGAAGGAATTCACCGGTTTAGCACGGCCAAGCCGGAAGCGGTTGAGTACTTGAAGAATATTGATATTCCGATGACCTTCACCAAGCTTCGTCCACCCGGCTATTCCATCATCAAAGCCGGCGAGATCGAGGATGTGCCGTATTCCAAGTAGGTGAAGAATCAGTTTTTCTTCTAAACCACGGTGACGAGAACACGAACGGCACTGGGCGCAACCTTTAATTGCCAATACGAACTGGTCACAATTTTGGGTTTCGCTTAGCCCGCCAACATTCTGTTACAATGGGCGGTTGTCCGACACTTGCCGGCACATTGTCCGCCAAACACCCGTTGGCTGTTCCCAACATCTTTAAGTCGTCACGCAACTGAAGGGTTGAAATTGGTGATTCGAATCTTCATGGGCCTCCTCGGTCTTGCGTGTATTGTTGTGGCCGGGTGTTCTGATCCTATGTCGAAAGGTCCTTATCTCTCACGCAGGACGGCGCACAATACAAAACTCCACACTAAGGGACCTTCGCCACAAGCATGGGAAAAGGAAGAGCCCCCCGCAAACGTTCGCGAGATTTTGTATCAGTCCGACGATTTGCAATTGAAAGCTTGGGTTTATGTGCCGAAGACACCGCCTGACACCCGTCATCCTGCACTCGTATATTTCCACGGCGGTTTTGCGTTCGGTGCAACCGATCTCTCGGACTGCCAGCCGTTTATCGATGCTGGATTCGTTGTAATGACACCGACGCTTCGGGGAGAGAACGGTAACCCAGGCAACTTCGAAATGTTCTGGGGCGAAGTTGACGACGGGGCGGCTGCGGTTAAGTGGCTTCACGAGCAATCATATGTTGATCAAGATCGTATTTATACATTCGGTCACAGTTCAGGCGGTGTCATCTCGGCCTTGTTATCGTTGATGGAGGACGTGCCGGTTCAGCACGGTGGCAGTTCCGGCGGCTTATACGGCACAGATCTTTTTGATTACATCAGCGACCGCGTCCCATTCGACCTCGCAGATCCTGTCGAACGCGAACTACGAGTGCTTCCTGGAAATGTGGCCTGGATGAAACGAAAACACTATGCGTTTGTTGGCCGCAATGACGAGGGTGTAGTGTTGGGAGTGACCCTGGCCAAGAAAGAGATCAGCCAAATCGAGAGCCTCCTACAGATCATCATGCTGCCCGGCGATCATTTCACGAGTACTCGGACAGCGATGCAGCGATATACCGACCTCATCCTGGAACGGCGCTGAACGAAAAACAGCCAAGACGGCATTCACGTTGCGCCGCTACGCGGACACCTTAGAACGTGGTTTCGAGGTCGGCGTTATCCCGGGCGTTTTAACTCTTCAACCGCATCAGTAACCCGCGTTTCAAACTCTCCTTGAGAGACGTCGAGTTTGTTGGCAAGGCCTCTCAAAACCGTAAATTCCGACTCTTTGATCTGGCCATTGGCTACGACGACACGAATAAGATAGTCGAGGCATTCGAGCGGGTTTTCTTTTAAGATGCCAAACTGCTGCTGATAGAATTCTTGGTCGGATTCCGCTCGATCGATCATCGCGTCTAGCGAGGCGCTACCAACACCCAGCTTATGGGCCATTTGTTTTAACAACTCAAATTCGCCCTCCGTGGTTTCTCCATCAGCTCCGGCAATACAGCAACTGGCGCGGAGCAATTCGACCTGTTGCGCTCGCGTTATCTCCATAGCGAATCCTTCAGCAAAGCGTTACGTATTGGATGATCAATCTCGCAATTAGCTTAACATATAGAATCGAAAGTCACTATTCAATCATTCGACGACATACGGAGGGCGTGGTTGTTATTTGGAAGCTAATTCAATTCCGAAATTGCTTTTTCTGGCACGCAACCCTCACGGCCCCGGCGCGCCAACTCTCCGAGGCTTAGGCCTCGGTAATTGCACAAGTTGATATTGAACACCACATCGCGTCCCTGCGCATGCAGCATTTACAAGTTCGTGGGGTCGTGGCAATTTCCGCTTCAAAACCAGTTGCTGGCATCCCTTCAGGATGCAGACGTATTTGTGGAACTGGAATCCGGTGGTATCGCTGTCCCAGCTCAACCACCGGCTAATGGCTGTCAAGCCTTCAGCTTGAATAACGTTGGCCCAGCTGAACCACCGACTAATGGGCCGTCAAGTCCTTAGCTTGAAGAACATGTAAAGATGCGGTCCTAGCTCAACCGCCGTCTTATGGCTGTTAAGCCTTCAGCTTGAAGAATGGTGGTGTCGACGATTGACGATCGTCGCGCATCATGCGCGACGTAGCTGCTGCCACCGCTGGTATAAGTCCACTGCCGCATCGGGCCAGGTCGGAAACGCAAACTCGAAACCAGCGTGAAGCAATCGACTAGGAACAACGCGCCGACTTTTCAAAATCAGCTCCGTCTCCGTCCTCATGAAAAAGGCGCCGATCTCGAGCATCAATTTTGAGGCCGGCAACCCAAATCTCCGACCACAGGCGGCACGAAGCAAGCGCATAAAATCGGCATTAGGTAAAGGGTTTGGCGATGCCAAATTGATGGGCCCGGATAATTCCTCCTGGTCAATCAGCCAGTTTACCGCATTGATGAAGTCACGATAGTGAATCCACGAAACGTATTGACGGCCGTCACCGTTGGTCCCACCCAACCCGCGCCGCGCCAACCCCAGCAGCAAATCAAAAGCACCTCCACGATCCGGGCTCATAATGATGGCAGAGCGAAGCAGCACCAGCCGCGTATTTGGTAGCGTTGATTCGTTTGCCGTCTGTTCCCACGATTTGGCCACATCGATGCTGAACCGCCAGGTATCTGGCACTCCTTCTTCCGAGCCGCCGAGAATGCCGGTCTCCTCGTCGTTCGCATCATCTAAACTGTGTGCGTAAATGGTGGCCGTGCTCGATTGAAGCCAGACTCGGGGTGGTCGTGCCGCGCCGGAAATCGCTTGTCCAATGACACGGGTCGAGTTGATCCGTGACGATTTTATTTCCCGCCGGTTTTTGGCCGTGTAACGACAGTTAACGCTGCGCCCAGCCAAGTTAATTACGACGTCTGCCCCGTCGAGTTCAGAGGCCCAATCGCCGATCGTGTTGGCATCCCACTGAACGACCCGCCATGGAGCATCGCCGGTCTTGCGACTGAGCACCACTACATCATGGCCGCCGGAAATGAAGGCACGTGCCAACAAGCTGCCTACCTGACCTGTGCCACCCGGGATCACGATTTTCATTTCAACGACCTCCCGCTGCCGTTCTTAGGAACAGTGTATGAATGCCTACCCGAATTCGATTTGCATATTGGTTGCTTGATCGAACAGGAGGCAACAGAGATAACTGAGATTCTTCGAAAGTCTCTGTTTTCTTTGTTTGAGGATATGTCCATGCATACTTTGTTTTTTAAAGCTTCTGAAATGACTCACGACGTTATTGGATCGGCAATCGAAGTTCACAAGGATAAGGGTCCGGGACTGCTGGAGTTTCACGGCTGACTACCTGGTTTCAATCATGAATGAGCTAGCCAGCAGAGGAGGCTGAGTAAACGAAGTTGCTCCTCCGTTGGCTCAGTTGCCTCCTGTTCAAATTCAAACGACCAAAATCAGAAAGTTATTCTGAATCGTGCCTCAGCTTAATAACCGCAAATGGCCTGTGGTCGCAACTTGGAGCATTAGCTGTAGGAGCAACTGGGCCTTACGATATATACTTGACTGCCGCACACAGAGAAGCCCGGCTTTTCGAAAAAGCCGGGCTTCTTACGATCGACAATCTACGGGCCCTTTTCGAATTAGAGGAGGGTCTCCGGATTTAAACGCGTCGTGTGTTGCATTTCGGCTCGGCAGCTCCGCCTACGGCGGATCACCCGCCCAATTCCCGTCATTTTCAATTAGATCTCAAATTTGCATTTATGGACGCTCGCCTGATCAATCAAAGTTTGCACCAGCCCTCGGCTGAAATACTTGACGAGCTATATGCCAAGCGAATGATTCCGGCTGAAAAAAAGCCCTTTCTGATCGATCTCAGGCGATCGGCAGGACCGGTAATGGCAATCGAAGATGGTCAATACATACTCGATGTCGCGTCTCAGATTGCCTCGCTCGGTTTGGGATTCAATTCCGGAGCGATGTTTGGCGCAGCCCAGTTTCTGGAAAGCTGGACCGGCCGAACCGATACACCCATCTTCGCAACGGTTCGTTCCGCATTCGAGCAGTTATTGCAGAGACAATTGGGATGGTCGCATTTAAATATGTCTGTCTGTAACTCCGGCGCCGAGGCCATCGAATCGGCGCTTGGTGATTGTTTTGAAAAGAGGTCCAATCGAGAGGCGCGAAAGCTGATCGCTTTTGAACATTCGTTCCACGGTCGCATGATGGTCGCGCTTGCGTCGACTTGGAACCCGGCGAAACGCGAGCCCTTTGCTTGGCCAGGGTATGAAACGGCGTTTGCTCATTATCCGGAAATGGATAGTGACAATGTCAACCAACCACCAGCTCCCGACAACTGGCACCTGGCATGGTCGCGCGCGACTCGAAGTGATTTTGAATTGTGCCTAAACACCTGGAAATCCAAATTCGCGGCTGACCAGCTGCTGATGGCGGAGATCGCTTCATTGGTATCGATCAAAAAACACTTGGAATCCGGCCTCTACTTTGCAATTTTGATCGAACCGATGCAATGCGAAGGGGGTGATCGATATAGTTCGGCGAGGTTCCACAACGGTTTGATTAACTTGGCGAGAGCGTTCGCTGTCCCGCTGGTATACGACGAAATCCAAACGGGTTTTGGACTCGGTGGTGATTTTTTTTGGCACAAGAAATTCGGCCTAGTCGATTACCGAGACCAGCCAACTCGTCCCGATTACGTTGTGACTGCAAAGAAAGCTCAGGTCGGCGCCGTGCTTTCACAACACCCGATTGAATTTCCCGAGCAGTGCAACGCGACGTCGATTTTTCGAGGTTACATCAACGCATCGATGATTGATCAGTTTCAGTCCGAGATCAAAGACATCGAGAAATGGAATCGCGAGCATGTAACTGCCATCATCGATCGGTATTCGCCCCGCATTGGTCGGCCGCGCGCCAGCGGACTTTGTTTTGCCTTTGACTTCGAAAACGAGTCCGATCTGAAACGATTTGTCGGGCATCGTTTTGAGCACGGACTACTCTACTATCCAGCTGGAAAACGTGCGGTCAGATTTCGATTCAATCTGTCTTTCCGCAAGCCTTCGGTCGAACAGGCTTGGGACCAAATTGATGCCGCTCTCGCCGCCACATTCGACCAGGCTGGAACACCGGCGTCTGTCAGCCTACGTCTTACCAACCCCGCGAGCTACTATGATTTTCATGAGCAGTTTATCGCCAACAAGCTCGATCTAATTCGAAACAGCGAATACCCCGTCGATTTTCGCCTCGAAGAATTTATTAAAGAATCGTTGGATGGAGCGGGTATTGACGCCAGTCAATTGGACGTGACCCGCCTCGATGCAAATAATTATCAGCGATTTCGCAATGCCATTTGGGAACTGCAAACGAGCGTCTACGAACCTCTCCGTCAGACAGCCATTGAGAAATTCGATCAATTAATTCAAGCCGACAACAATCTGGCGTTTGTTGTGACGGAACGGAAAAAAATCATTGGCATGGCCTATGCCGCGCCGTCATCAAATTTTCCAGCCGAACGGGGTCTTCGCAGCGACGCTTATTATGAGGATCCGACCGTTGTGTACATGTTGGACCTGACGGTCGTACCGGCGTACCGGGGCACGCTCGGTCGAATTCTCAAGCAGGCGATTTGTCTGTTAGCCCAACAACAAGGGATTACTGCCATCCAGGGTCGAAACCGCGACCGCTTGGCTCGCGGCATGTGGGCCATCAATTTGTCTCTGGGCAGCTTCTCCACCCGCATCCTGCACGATGATTATCTTGACGATGAGCCGTTTCGCGACTGCATCATGTACCGTTGTCCCATGAAGTGGCAATCGGCACCCATCCATTTATCAAGCGCGGTCACTAGTCCGTTGGACGATTCCGAAATTGATTCTGACTTTGTGCAGGCCCATCTTCCGTCGTTGGTCAACAAAATCACGCTCTCAAATTTCGTAACTCGTTCTTACCTGAAACTACTTGCTGATGTTTTTTCGATGCTACCGGTTTCGCTTCAGCACGGATATTCGGCGAGCGGGCTATCGGAATGCGTCGACAAAATCGCCAAATCGATTTGGCTTCGGCGAAAGCCTCGAACGCGACTGCTGACGCTGAATGGCAACTTCTTTGGAGGTGGCAGCTTTCTCAGCCGCTCACTCTCAGGAATAGGCGAGCCGTATTTCCACGTCACCAAGATTGACTTTTCCGCCGACGATGATCGGTTCATTACGGATCTAGAATCGCATTTGCGAAGTGGTGAAATGTTGGCCGTGTTTATCGAGCCGCTAGGGTTACGTAGCGGCAAAAAGATTCCGATTAGACTTTTGGTTGAGATTCGCAAACTATGCTCGAAACATGACACGCCGCTGGTTTTCAATGATTCCGGCGGAGCAGCGTATCGATATTCCGACGACTCGTTTTTGCCAAGCCATTTGCCGAACATCACACCGGATGCTGGAATGCTGTGGCTGGGTGGGCAAATGGCAATCTGCTATTTGAGCGATGAATATTTTGTGGATACACCGTTGACTTTGATCAGCACGTGGGACGGCGATGCGTTTTCACTGGCCCAGTTTCACCGTGCCATGCAAAATATAGAACGGGATGTCTCGGCTTACCTGAACACCAAACAAGAATATCACAAGTGCCTGGTACAGCTGCTTTCAGATAACCAGATATCGGACGACTCGATCGACCGCGGCGTCGGAACGTTCGCCGGCCCGATCCAATGCGATATGGCGCCCATGTTTGACCGTGCAAGCGACGGGAGCTTTTTGAGTTTGCCGAGTTACGGACAAATGCGCAAATTTGTTCAATACATTAACAACGAAACGCTTGAATAATGAGCGATATTGGATTTCCCGTAATCGAATACCAGCAAGGGGCCTCGCCACGACAATGGGGAATCAACCATGGCGAATCCTATCGCAATGCGATCGCTGAGGTTCTTGGTATTCGCCGTGAACTGTTGTACGAAAAAAACCCACGATTGACGCCAGTCCTCGTGACAGAATTAGCCCAACAACAATGGCAGGCGAATGCGGACTACGACCCACAACTCACCGAAGAACTTCAAGGCATTTGCGACGGATCGGGCATTTCACGTGAAGATGTAATCATTGTTAACAACTACACCGATTTTCGCGATATCCAAGTTGCCGATCAAGGTTGTTCGGTAGTCGTCGTCAATTACAACGAGTTTCCAGTCGTCGGCCAAACTTGGGACATGCATGGATCGGCCAAAAATTACGTGTGTTGTATCAAGGTGCCGCAAGAGGGATTCGACGAGCCAGCGATCTTATTTTCGATCGTTGGGTGCGTCGGCATGATGGGATTTCACCCGCGCGGTGCAATGGTGGGTGTCAACAACATCAATACGGATGGCGCACGGGTCGGAGCCGCCTGGCCTTGCATCGTTCGACGCGTAATCGAACAGCCGACGCATGAAGCCATGGTGCGCGAAATGGTCAATGCGCCGGTTACGTCCGGTCACGCCTATTTATTGTCCACGATTGAAAAAAGCGACTTCTGGGAAGTCATGCCAGATCTTTCCGAGTGTGTCGACACGCTCAACCATTTTCAAGATGGGTATCTGTTTCACACCAATCATTGTCTTGGTGAAAAAGCACGGCATCGTGAAACCGTGATCGCTCAAAATTCGACGACCCACATTCGCTACCAACTCTTGGAAAAGAAAATCGCGAGCATCAAGTCATTGGATGACGTCTGTGATTTGATGAACGACCATGAAAATTATCCCAAGTCGATCTGCTCAAACTTTCAGGCCAGTTCGCAAGATCCTTCAATCACTTGTGGTGGCGCCGCAGGCGAAATCAAAACCGGAACCGTCAAAATGTGGCGCGGCGACCCGGTGTACGATGAGAATTATTGCTGCCGCGAATTCAATTTAGGGGTACCGAACCTTGCCTGATCATTTTTATCTCACTTGGAATAAACAACTTGGCGCACCCACGATGCCGGTTATCGATGCGGAGCACGACGAGTTTGTCCTGTCGGGCGGAGGGCGAGTCTACGATTTTTGTTCGACCAGTTTTCAAACCAGTTTTGGCCATAGCAATCAACCGATCCGGCAAGCGATTCACGATCAACTCGATCGGATGCCAATCGCTTCGCCAAAATCAGTGTTTCAACTTAAACAAATCGTTACGGACGAGCTGTTGGAGCTGATCAATATTCGGAACAACCAGCAAATCGATGGACGAATCTTCTACACGGTCAGCGGCGCAGAGTCCGTTGAAAATGCACTAAAAATTGCCAGGCACTATACGGGTCGCAAGATCATTTTGTCTCGGAAGCGCAGCTACCACGGGGCGACGCTCGGTGCGATGAGTGTTTCTGGGGATTGGCGCAGCCAAGGTCACTTGAACTTTGAGGAGGGTACCCTGCGAATTCCGGAACCCAACGACGATCCGCACGCGTTGCAAACTCGTGAGATCATCCAGAATGCGGGACCTGAGAATGTTGCCGCGATCATTGTGGAAACGATTAGCGGCGTAAATGGTGTTTACATTCCATGCCAATCTTGGTGGGAAGCGATTGAGACCTTGTGTGACGAATACGGAATTCTTTTGATCTGCGATGAGGTACTGGTTGGTTTCGGTCGCACCGGCCCCAATCTCGCCTTTCACCAATTTGGCGTACAGCCGGATATGATTTGTATGGCAAAAGGAATCACGGGGGGCTACATTCCGTTCGGCGCGGTATGGACTTCATCGAAAATTGCACATCGCTACGATGAAAACGTGCTGGCCTGCGGTTTAACCAGCTATGCCCATCCGCTGGGACTGGCCGCAACGGGCGCCGTGATAAGTTTACTAAAGGATGCATCCTTTCAGCAGAACAAGTCGGCACTTCAAGCGACGTTTGATGCGCGATTGACTCAGTTCAATGCCCAGGCAAACGTTGCCGAGGTCCGCCACCGCGGTTTACTTGCTGCAATCGAGTTTCGTGGTGCAATTCCGACCTGGCAACATTTCCTTGACAGCGGATTATACTTGGTTGTAAGAGACAACATGGTTGTCATCGCCCCCCCGATGGTCTCGAAACCAGAAAGACTCGAGCATGCCTTTGACACACTGACCAATGTCATGAAAATGAATGCGACCACCGCAATATGAGCAATACGATTCCGTACAACTCGTTTAAGAATAAGGACATGTTCCAAAGCGGGGCCGTCGCTCCGGGCCAGTTGACGTTGTCGGATCAAAAACTGCGAATGATGCGACCCGACTTGTACGGCATCGGGGGTTATTGGCAGCGTTTCATCAGTAAGCTGGGAATTGGATTCTGTCAGCGGATGTTTGTTATGAACCAGTTGATGACCGGCGATTGCCGCGCCGCCATGGTCATCTCGCTGAACCCATTACTCGTCGCTGCTTTCACGGATGAGATCGATTGTATTGCCATGCTGGAATTTCCGGATCTGATTATTCCGACCTACCAGCTTCAAATTGGAACGCGCCTACTCACGGTCAATTTCTACACGGATGCTTTCCAGATGCAATCGGATTTGATCCCCGGTCAGGACAACAAAAAGCGCTGGCAGATGTTCTTCCCGTTAGTTGCAGATTTTGTCAGCGGCGATTACGAAAAAATTCGTCAGCACAAAGCGCGTATCAACGAAGAGGAATGGCAAAAGACATATTACCTCGGATTGGAATATCGCCAACATAAGCCCGGTCTGGTTCGATTTGGATTACCGGTAATCTGCGGACTTGAGGCGCCACCACCTGCCCCGCACGAAGCAACCAGGTCCATATATCAAAGAAATCATTAATGAACAGCTCCAAAGTATTCGACAATGCCAAAGCTGCCCTGTTCGACTTGCGCGACGGCATCTGTTTGATGAGTGGCGGATTTGGACTATGCGGAATTCCCGAAAATAGCATCGACGAGATTGCACGACAGGAAATAAAAAACATCAAGGCAATCTCCAACAATATTGGAAACTCGGGTCGCGGGTTGGCGATCTTGCTAAAGAATCACCAAATCACAAGCGCCGTTTGCAGCTACGTCGGTGGCAACCCTGATCTCGAGGAGCAAATGTTATCCGGCGAAGTCGATGTTGAACTTGTACCGCAAGGCACGTTCTCCGAACGGATTCGAGCTGGCGGAATGGGTATCCGCGGTTTCTACACACCGACGGGTTATGGGACGTTGGTCGCCGAACACAAGGAAACACGCGAATTCGACAAACCATGTGTTTTAGAACTTCCACTGAAGGCCGATTTTGCCATTATCAAGGCCGAGCGCGGTGATCGATATGGCAACCTGTGGTTTAAAGAAACCGCGCGTAATTTCTCACCACTTATGGCGATGGCCGGAGATACGACGATCGTAGAAGTTGAACAACTGATGGAACTGGGCGAGATACCTGCCGAAGATGTCCACCTTCCCGGAATATTCGTTCAACGGATTTATCAGGGTTCAAACTACCGAAACGACATTGAAATCCCTATTTTTGCCGATTCTGCTGAATAGGCCGGCTTGGATTTTGTTCAACGAAATTCTTGTGTGGCCCGACATTATAGGTGGTGGTAAACTAGGGTGCTTTGATTGTTTCCATCCACGCGCTGAATCTACGACGACGGCGCGGTTCTAGGGTAATGCGACTAATTCGTTCGCTACTTCATTATTTTTGCGTTCCTTTTGATAGGTGTCGTTATGTTGGATCGACCATCGGCAGCACTGAGTACCGCTCACCGAGAGTTTCGGGACGACGAGTTTTGGCAAGAGATTCCTGCTTGGTCGAGTATTACGCGCGAGCAATTTGGCGACAATCTTTGGCAAAACAAAAATGCCATCCGCAAATTATCGCACGTCAAGGATGTGTTGCAGCAGCGCATTTCGGATGATCTGATCGAAGATATCCAGGCGGCATTCAAAATCGCACCGATGAATGTGCGAATCACACCCTACGTTTTTTCATTGATCAACTGGAATGATCCGATCAACGATCCTTTGCGCAAACAGTTTTTGCCCGTCGCGTCGCAAATGCTGCCAGACCATCCGTACTACCTTGCCGACTCGTTGTATGAAGACGTCGATTCCCCGGTGCCCATGTTGACTCACCGTTACCCGGACAAGGTGCTGTTTCTACCGCTAACGACATGTCCTGTTTACTGTTCGTATTGCACGCGCAGTCGCATTATTGGCGGCTCGACGGAGTCCGTCGAAAAAGATACTTACGGGCCAAATCCCAAAAACTGGGAAGCGGCCTTTGAATACCTTCGCCAAAACAAACTTATCGAGGATGTTGTGATTTCAGGTGGTGACGCCTACAACTTGACTCCCAAATACATAACTCACATTGGCGAAACATTGCTGAAAATCCCACATATCCGTCGACTGCGGTATGCGACCAAGGGGATTGCGATTTTGCCGATGAAAATCCTCAACGACAACGCTTGGGTAGATGCGTTTTTGGACATTCATCGTCGTGGTCGCGAAATGGATAAACAAGTTGTTATTCACACACACTTTTCGTCGCCTCGCGAAATTACCAAGTGGAGCAAGCTCGCTATGCATCGATTGTTTCAGGAAGGAGTTATCGTGCGAAACCAGGCGGTGCTGCAAGACGGTGTCAACAATGACCCGAACGTCATGATTATGCTGACCAAACAGCTTTCGTACATCAACATACAACCCTATTACGTTTACATTCACGACATGGTACCAGGCTGTGAACACCTGAGGACGACCGTACGTGAAGGCATTGAAATCGCCAAACAGGTTCGCGGCGTCACCGCCGGTTTTAACATGCCGACATTCGTTTGTGACGCACCCGCCGGGGGTGGCAAACGACATATTGCGTCGTACGAGTATTACGATGAAGAAAACGGCATATCCGTTTGGCGCGCACCCGAAGTCAAACGCGAGGAACTCTTCCTGTATTTCGATCCAATTCACCGGCTCGGCCCCGAGGCACAACAGCGTTGGAAAGATGCAGCGACTCGTCGCAAACTCGTCCGGCACGCCGTTGATCAAGTGAATCCAGATTTGAGCGACGAGCAACGCGACAA
>CAJHZH010000535.1_pt1 | contig 15635 bp, 10 predicted proteins | sample 9198951 | NCBI WGS metagenome assembly CAJHZH01 (sample SAMEA7708381, study PRJEB35096) | sediment metagenome | biome: marine neritic benthic zone biome [ENVO:01000025]; feature: sediment [ENVO:00002007]; material: shallow marine sediment [ENVO:03000034] sea grass bed [ENVO_01000059] ...
CATTTCTGTTGGAGGGTGATAAATCCTTTCCAATCGGCTGGGGCGACGCGGTTATGCTGCGCGATGTAGACGGTCAAAAAGTCTTTTGCCTTGTCGCCGGCGGGCACATTATGCAGCTGCTCAAACGCTGATTCCCAACGGCCGGCGATGAAGTCATCAAGTGCCGATTCGTAGATTGCGATCTGATCGTCGGTCATGGTCGGGCCTGATCCACGCGGTGGCAGTATCTGGTTCAAGGTGATCGCTGATTGCATACCAAACGGTTGTACAACCGCCAATCGCCTGATACGAATCTGGTCGGCGATGTTCGAACGACGAATGATTTTCGCTGTATTTTCGTCAACAAGAATACCGGCTTGAAATCGTCGCGTCATCGTTTCAATCCGCGACGCGATATTCACGACCGGACCAAATACGGTGACTTTCACCTGGTCGCTAGTGCCAATTTTACCCGCTACCGCGGAACCGGACGCTATGCCAAGCCCAACCTGAAAGTCGTTCAATGGATGATCGGGTCGTGCCGAAAACGTGTCAAACTCCTGCTGGATTCTGAGCGCGGCTCGGCACGCTCGCAGCGCGCGATCGGGTTGGTCTAACGGCCAGCCCCAAAACCCCATTGCCGAATCGCCTTGAAAATCACCAACCACACCTCGTTGATTTAGGATTTCGCGTGTCGTAACACCAAGTGCTTGACTAACCCGATCCAGAAACTCGTGCAGATCTTCAGCGTAACGTTCGGATTTGAGCGAAAAACCACGAACGTCGCAAAACAAAACGGCGACTTCACACTGGCGCGGCGCCAATACATCTTCCGGATCCTCGCCGGCAATAAGGTCCAAAACTACGGGTGAGAAAAAAGACCTGAGACTAGCCTGACTCCTTTCCAAGGCTTTGACCTGGCGAAAATTGGCAAGCGTCGCGGCAATTAGCTCTGTGAATTTGATGTCGTCTCTTAGATCTTGGGGATTAAACGAGGAATCCGAATCAGCCATGGGGTCATACCGCCCCGATACATAGATCACCCATCCTTCCGAAAGTTCACCGGTCAGTGGGGTTACAAATGCCCAATCACCCTCTTGGGCGATGGTTTCAGCGTCATCTTCAACGCGTTCAATGTGTTTCCAATAATGTAAAACCGATTCATTGGCTTCGATCGCCCGCTGAATCAACTTCCAACTTGGCTGGAAGTCTCCCTCAATCATGACTCGCTGGTCCCAGTGCAATATGTTTACAGGGGATTGTCCATCGACATGATTGACCTCAACCAGGGCGATCGTGTTTGCCCGGCGAATGCCTGTCATCAAGATATTGACCAGTTGAGAGATCAGGTCGTTATCGTTGGCCGAACGTGAGACGACGTCAGGAAGTTGGTTGAGCACCGAAATCTTTTGCCCGGCATCGCGGTAGTCGATTTGACGCAGGTATTCAGGATTAAATGTCTGCTCCGCATCGGGTACCGGCATGTCCATCGAGACCATAATTCGATCGGTCACCAGCATAAATTTGGTGTTGCCGATAACGAAATGTTCACCGGGTGATAGGTAAAATTGAGTAAGTTGTTTCCCGTGAAAAAAAACCGGATTGGTCGCATCTGGAAGCTGCTGGACATGCAACCGATCACCGACCAATTCGACTTCCACATGTTTACGCGAAACCAGTGCATCCCAATCGACGGTCAATGCTGAACCCGCGCGGCCAATAGTCAGCGGCCCGTCGCCGGTCAGGTGGCGTTTTAATCTTTGTTGCGGTAGTGCTCCCTGTGCGACAAGATCAGCCATGTTAAAGGGGTGAATTTAAAGAAAATCGTGGGTAATGTGCATAGAAAAGGCCTGTCACGCACGTAACGATTAGAACCCCCCTAGCCCCGCTTTGCAAAAGGGGGGAATTTCAGCGCTCAAGTGCGAAAAAAATGCATCATGAATAAACTCCCTTTGCAAAAGAGGGAGCGCAATCATTCAATGCGGATAATTGTTAACGCGTTTGATCCTTCAAGCCTCCCGACGCAATAGCGGGAACGTGCGCCGACGTGAAAATCCTGGTCGTTAAAGCCAGGGGAAAGTATTGGATAAAGCTAGTCCACCGGCAATTAGTATCAATACACCCGCGACGATGAGCAGCTGTAGACGCCCACTGTAAAAACCACGAGTCCGGTGATCGACGTGAAAATAGGCGGCAGCCAAGGCCAAAACACCTAAGACAGAAAGGCCGACCAAGCCAAGCTGAAGGACACGACTTTTCGTTAGCTCGTTTTCCCAAGCGTTGAAGGACCAGTCACGGAACGATTCGTCAAGTTTGACCATCACATGGTAGCTGTATGATCGCTGGAATTCTTCGCCAATATCTATATCAAGATCTTCTGGGACGCGCGTTCGATAGACTTGCAGATGGACTTGTTCGGGACCAAGCCACTTTTCCTGGATTTGTTCGAGGCTGATTCTTATCGCTTCCGCGGCCCCAGGTCGAATCATTTCGTCGATTTTCCGATTCACTTCGCTGACGACGTTTAGCCACAGTTCGTTTTGCGCTTCCCACTGGCTAAATCGTTCTTGAGATGACACGACCAGGAACTCGACGTTGTTTTCGTCAACGAGGCTGCCGCGCGAAACCCAAGCCGGCATCTCGACGGCGTGCCTTGAATTAACATCCGTATTTTTGTTTGAGTGCGTAGTATTTTTTACTTGCGCCGCTGAATCATCCTGCGAATTCAGCTGTTCTGAACTGTCGTGCTCGAGGTTCTTCGAGCTTTCTTGCAAAAGGTGAGTCAACTTGTTCGTCGGTTCCACATCGATTATCGGGCGACTTTGAAATACGGGCGGAGGAACTGCAAAATTCAGAAACACGATTAAAAAGGCTACGAGCACACAAACCAGCAGCATAAGGTCGCGCACTTTGTGCAGGTGCGATAACGAATTTCGTGTTGTATTGCGGATTTGCATATTCAATTGCTTAACCGTTCACGAAGTTTTTATGTCTGCATTGTGGCTCGTTCGTCGGGCGACAACCAGGGCGCCGACAACTGCGTTGCCACAGATATCATCACGGCAAGGATTGCGCTCCACGGCAAAGGGAAATGGAATAATTGGCCGATCACAACACCCCAAATCAGGCAGAGCCCGACATTCAAAATGCTGAGACGTGTTTTTCTGATTGGATCGGCCTGTCGCCACCAGCGGAGAATACAAAATAGCCCCGCAAAAAACGCCAGGTAACCCCATAGATTCGGACTGGAGCCATCGAGGAAAAGCGCGGGACTAAATACGGAATCCGAAATATCGCCAAATTGTGCCTGGTCGGTGAAGTCCAGATGCAAATATTGGCCGGCTAGAAATCCGCTCAAACCAATAATCAAACCCGCCGAAACCATCACGAATCGCCGAACCAGAGCCTCTCCATGGCGATGTTCCCATACCTTATTAACAATCAAAACAACCCAACTGCCAATCACGCTGGTCGTCACTACCCAAGCGTAGAATGCCCACTGTTGTGCCGACGCGTCAATTTGACTGCCACCCACAACTAGGGCGAGCAACCCCAAAATAAGGCAAACAATGCATGCGACAACCAACGACCCGACCAGATCAGCGATTCGATCCAAACCGCGCCGCTGAGCCAATTGTGAACGCAACCGGTTGTTTATTTCAGCTTTGGACGGTTTTTTCTTGCGTCTCGTACGCGGTTCGGTTGGCATCGTCCAAGTACGAACAACGTAATACATCAAATAGACCAGCCCGAGCGCAAGTGACACCGGTATGATCCAAGCCGAGTTGACTACCAACAGCAAGATCGACGCCACCAGTATCACTACTTTCACCGGCGTCGACACGTTTGCGTGATTCCACCAATCAACGACGTTGTGCCAACCTCCGTGAACAGCGCGGGCAATCGGCTCTTCGGGAACTCGGGATGCGGATGACGCAACAGCTGCCTGCGTCGTGGATACCTGCGGGCCAGGGGCGGAGTTTTGGGGCACTGTAGAAACTTCAGCTACAACCACCTGATGCAACTCGCCAAACTTGATTTCATCGTCACCAATAAAATGAGTTTGTTCGCCGATAAACATCGGCTGGATTGGTGGAACTCTCGATTCGGGCAAGGGCTCGGTATGTGAGGAGGCTAGATACGGGGTGGAATGATCTTTCGCGTGAAGTTGCTCGACCATCTCACCAACCGAATTGAATCGGCGATCGGGGTCTTTTTCGAGGGCTCTGCCAATAATCCGCTGATAAGGCTGTTTCAATCCATCTAAGTCGGGCAACGTGGTCAGGTGTTTCATAATGATTTCCTGACTACTTTCACCTTCAAACGGCACGCGCCCAACTAGCATTTCGAACAAGATAATGCCGAGTGCGTAGATGTCGATTTCTTTTCCGTAAGCACCCTTGCCAATTTCTGGCGCCATATAGTGAAACGTACCAACCGATTCGGTTTGCCCGTCTCGATTACTGCACGAGATGAATTTCGACAAACCGTAATCGCCGATCTTGATTACGTCGACGTCGTCGTCACGAAAAATATTCCCCGGCTTTAGGTCTCGATGAACGATACCGCGGTCGTGCAGATATCCGACGCCGGCCGTGGTGGAGCAAAACCAGGCGTGAACCTCTTCGACGGGCATTCCTTGCGGATGCTTTTCAATCACATCGCGAAGACTCTCGCCGGGCACGTATTCCATTACGACCCAACTCTCGCCTGTGTCGCTGGTCCGAATATCCCAAAGTGAAATCAGGTTGATATGCTTTAGATTCAGACATTGGCGAACGCCACGTAGCTCAATATCCAGATTTCGTTGGATTCGTTTGAGCGCAACTTCCTTGCCGGCATCACTCAGTGCAAAATACACTTCGCCGAAACCGCCGATTCCAATGCCGCGTTTAATGGTGTAGCCGTCGAGAGGCTGTGAACCGCTCGGGTAGGTAAACCTCATTCCCCTCACCCGTTTCTGCTCGGGTTGCGAGCCGGAAAGCACCCCACCGTGAGGCGAAGTTTCGTCTTTTTCTAAAGTAGCGGGCCGCTCGTCCATTTGTCTAGTTTCAATCTCGGCGTTTATCGCAAAATCATGCAATTAGGCCGTGTGAGTCGAATCGCAAAGATTCTAAGTTTTCCCAACCTGGGCATAACGTGAGGTTTGTGGTCCAGCGTGGGCTTTTGACCCAACTTCCGCTGCACTGAATTCACCGAACAATGACGCTATCAATAAGTACCCAAATTTCTATAAATTGTTTCGCTATCAGCTGCTTTCGAAACTGATTGAAAAGTCGTCTCCCGAAATACGTATATTTGGTTCGAGTGCGATATCACCCGAACATGTTTGCCCATTGATTTCGACGGTTTCGCCGCAACGCAAAAACAGCTGGTCACCTTGTCGAAAAATGACGATGTCTTGTTTCCACTGGGGGCAGCAAATGTGGCTGTTGCGATCCGGCCCCAGGATGATCGCGTCGCCCATTAGGATTACTGCATCCGACCAAGGTTCAGTTCGATGCCGACTCGTGAATTCTAGTCGGCAAGTGTTACCTAATGGATTCGTTTTTTCGATTTGCAATGTTACGCCGGCCCCGAGATCCAGCGATTGTCGATCGTAGAGTATGATCGACTCGGCAAGTATTTTGCCTGCGCGTTTGACACTGCCGATCGGTTCGGCGATTAATCCGTTATCGACCCGTCTAATCCGCAGGTGTCGACGACGAATATCCGCTTGTACTGGAACATCGACGCCTGAATCCGGAACTGCCTGCCCAATCATAATTTCCGGTTTGGTGCAGATCAAAAAACCGCCCACGCCGTCAATCCAGAGCATGAAGTTATCCATCGATGAATCGTGATGGTCTTGGCTGCTCGCGTTGTCTTGAGGCAGTATGGAAGCTGACTTGGGCTTACCCTTTTCCGTATCTTGCCCGACAGGTCGCTCGGTATCGCGCGCGCCAACATTTTTGACGCTGATGATTTGAATCCCATCTGCGTTGTCCAAGTCGCCGGTTCTGGGAGGATGTGCTTCCGGATTACGAAGTCTCTTTTTTGTTTTTTCCTTGGATTCACAACGGCGTTCGGCGTCCACCGCTATTTGATACTGTGGTGCGATGTTGAGCATCTGATTCGTGACGTCGCGTGCGCCGCCCCAAGCAGATTCGTTAATCGCCGATCGAAGTTTTCCCGTCAGGCTGGCCAGTCGATTTTGTTGAGTTTCGTATGAACGAATCTTAAAGTCGAGAAAGTCCAAGTTTGAATGCTCTCGCTTAATTTCCTCCAGCTTGGACTTTGCCTGATTCATCTTGCCGCTTGCCGCCATCTGTTCGGCCGCGTTGATCTGTTCACAAATCTGGCCGATCCGATCCGCTCGTCCATCGAGAATTTTTCGCGACTTGAGCAGGCCGATGGTACGATTGGCCTGCGCTATTTTTCCGTTGGTCAAATACAGATTGGCATGTTCAATGGTGGTATCAACCAATCGGTTTGTTTGTTTAGATACCTGATCCGAAACGGTGCCGGTCGCTATGGATGCGGCATCGCTGAGGTCGTTCCAGGCCGCCGAAAGATCACCGGCAACCGTTTGGCGGTTCGCCCGATTAACTAGTCGATTGACCAGTTTCGTTGCGATACGGCGACCGAATACCGTGCGTGTCAAATCGGCCCGACGCGCGTCGCGACAAGCTTGGGTTAGTTGGCCGCCGGATATCGATTTATTGATATTGCGATATTTGTTTAGCCACATGGATAACATCTCGCAATCGACGTGAATACTGTTGGCGCAAATAACGGTGTGAATTGGCGGGCCAAAAACAAGGATGTCTTCGTTCCCGCAACGTTCACAAAAAAGGGGCTCAAACCCCGATGGTTCGAACCCCTGACGGCCTGATTAATGATCAGTTTTTGGCGACCGACGCGTCACCCGAGTTGATACCGAAGTACGCGTCCACGGCATCAATAATGTCGGTGTTGTCGGTTTCTACTTCTTCACCGTCCATGGGAATCTCACCCGAGTAGATCGGAGCCATATTCATGTATTGTGCCTCGACATCCAATCGAGTCTTAATGTCTTCGATCATCTGGCGAGCCTGCGAAAGCTCGCTATTGTCGATGTTGAACTTGCCAGCCGTTTTGGCGACGTCGAGCATCTGTTTTCTGGCTTCCAAGTTCTCGATTTGGATTTCCAGCTCCTTGCGCTGAGCAATCGTTTCCTTCAATTCTTCCTTGGCCGCCTCTAAACCCTGTCGGCGGAGTTCGAGAATCTGCTGCGTCTTTTCGTAAGTGCTTTGCGTCAGCTTGAACTGCTCGAATACGTTTGCAAGGTCTTTTCGCACCTGGGCGTTACGATAGGTCGCTCCGCCTTTCGAAACGTATTGCGCCTCGCCGGAATCGAGGTGATTGCGAAGCTTCAAGATATGAGCCTCACGTTTGACCAATGCTTGTTCCTGGTCAGCCATTTGCTGAGCCAATCGATTGATCTCGACTTCTTCTTTGGCAATTTGCCACAACATCGGTTTGATTGAACTATGGACGGAATCCAATTGCTTCCGCGCCGCGTCAATCTGAAAATTAGTATCGACTTGATCATTTGCCCATGTGCGGACATTGTCGAACGCGGTACTTGCGTAGGGGACCAGATTTCGGCCAAACAGCAGGCCAAGGACCAGCAAAACACCAGCACCTAAAAGAATTACCTTTTTCATGGAAATTACCTCCGGCAAAAAAATTGGATTCGAGTGGTTGATTTTTAATTACAAATTCAGTTCTTAGAGTTATTCGCTGGCGATTTTGGGTTCTTGTGAAAATTGAGATTTTTTTTCAACTAATCCGCGATATCGGTCCAAGCTGATTTGCTCGTAAAAACAGGGGGAATTCGTCATTGATTGCGCGTTCTCGGCGGAAAACGGCGAAAAATGGAAGAAAATTCAAATCTATACACCGATTGGCGGGATTTGCCGACTAGCAGAGTCAAAAAACCCGTGAATTACAGTGCAAACTCAGTTCTCACAGGATCAGTGTTGCGAATTGAGTAAATTGACCAAAATTTCTTTCCAAGAGACCTGACGGGAAGATTCGGAACCCCGTTCCGCGCTGGCTCGCGAGCTTTCGCGATGCGAATTGAAACGATCGGCCAGGGGTGTCTTTCGCATCTCGATTCCCGGCAATCTCTCTACGCCTAATCTTGCAAGTCGTAGCGAGGCAACGTTAGGACAACATTTGACGAGTCGAGACGTGTGGATTGCTTGCCACGATCCGGCACATTTCTCGACACTAATTTGACGGAGGTTTGCGACCGACGCTTGAGTTATCAAAGCATTGGGTAAAACAACAGGAACTAGGATTCAATACTTGTCAAGCAACAAACCTGCTTTTTTCTATTTTTAATTTTGCAAAGTTTTTTCGGCAATAGATTTTGGAGATTTAGAGTCGAAATTATGTTTGTCGTCAATGTCAACTTGGTCGAGCTAATCGTGTCAAGAGTTATCGAAAAAAAGAATGTTGTAAAAAGTTCTATTTCTGCGCCGTAAAGCGCGGTTTATAATTAAGTAATGCAAACCAAAACTTCGTTGTTAAAATCGTTGTTTTTGCATTTGCAACAGCCGATGATACGGCCGACTGCAAAGGTGCTCGGGCCAGATTATGCTGGCGACTATGGATGGCGTTCCATTAACTTATTCTCAAAAACCGGATGTGAAGACTGTGTTAACCGTTCGACCCAAAATATCGGAATTTGCTTTTCGAGTTTTCGGTCGCAGTCTACATCCCGAGTTGTTTGACATCTACACGACTCGAACGATTACTCGAGATCGATACGAATTGCGCGTCGATATCACGAGCGCTGGACACGTTTTGACCTGGAAGGGTAATCAGATTCTGCTTTCGGAAGTTGCTTGTTCGCATCATCAGCCGTTACCGCAAAACCGTCAGCTGATCGAGCATTCGATTCAAGGACCCTGTGCCCAGCAACTCAACGTTTCGGAGTCGGTCGACTATTGGTGCAACTTCCAACTCGACCCGGCGGATCCAAAAACGTTCGCCATGATTCAAAAGGAACTGTTAAAATCGACTCCTTGCGAGGGGTTGATATTCCAGTTTCAAGCGAGCGGTCGGATGGCTTTTGGTGCGATCAGCTATGTAAATATTCAATCACGACAAAACACCGTGCACATTCGCGCCTTTCATACATTCCCGGACGCTTACATTGTGATGAAGAGCGAGTCGATGTTTACGATTCGCAGTGCGGGCTAGGCACGTGGCCCCCAACCGAGTCTCATCGGATGTCTTTTGGCAACTCCGCGAACATTACAGCCTCGCGATATCGGCTTAACGTCGTTTTCAGTTTATTTGAGTACGGCTTTTGGGCTATGGCGCGTTTCTGGATCTCGACCGCCTGACTGAATTTGTTTTGTCGGTATAAACAGGTGGCAAGTGTATCCAGGAAATCGCCGTTGTTTGGCGCAATTGCGACGGCGGCTCGACTGAATTGTTCGGCCTCGGCCAGCTTTGAATGCGAATTAGCGGCCAGCCAGGCATACCGATTCAACAGCACTGCCAATTCTCGCTCGCTCCAACGTTTTTCGGCTAGATCTGTCCCCTCGACTGGCTTTTGCAACTGGTCAATCTGTTGCCCGAGTTGTTGCAATGCCAGTTCGATCAATTTGGCTACGTCCGACTTCCATGGTTGTTCCAGCGGCAAAGCGTACAAGGTGATCAACAGGTCCGAATTCGCGGGTGCCACCGCGAGGCCTTCAAGCAAGTGTTGTTTGGCTTGCTCGTACTGGCCGATGGCCAAATTATGAAGACTGTAGAAATAACATTGTCGTGCAAAAATGGTATCTCGGTTGATGGCGCCCAATTGAACGGCCACTTTGTCTTCGGCCAAACTGAATTGTTCGATCGCCATTTGCAGCTGTTTAGCGGCCTGGAGATTTCGGCCCAGTTCGTGCAGCTGTTGCCCAAGCAGACAACTCGCCTGGACCTTTGTCGACCAATCGGCCGCCGGGTTTTGCTGAGCCGACTCGAGTTGATCAGTGGCCCAATCGTTCAGCCCGGCATGTTGAAGGTGAATGGCGGTTTGTATTTGCACCAATGGATCAGTGCCCGTCTCGTTAATCGCTTTTTGAGCAAAATTGTCAGACCGGACATCGTCGCCAATCCTGCGATTAAGTTCCGCCATCCGGAATAGCAACATCGGATTATGTTCAAATACGTGTTCGAATCGTTCTGCCAGACGATTGCACTGCTTACTTTGACCATGCATCGCCAGCCAATCCATTGCGTCAATAATCGCGTTGGGTTGATCCGGAACCGTTTTAATCAACAGCTGAACCGTCTCAGCCAGATTCTCATCGTCAGCTTGTTCGTACAATTGTTCAGCATACCATTGGAGTAATCGGGTCATCATCCATGGGTTCGATTCGCCATATCTTTTGAGCAACTCGTCCAACATCGGTTTCCAAACATCTGTCAAAACCATGGGACGTGATTCGGATTCTGCAAATGCGCGAATCAGTTGGCTTGCCGTACGATTGCTGGTGGCCAATTCTTCATCAACTGACGGGAGCCACGACCCTGGCTGTGGACTGTGATGACCGGTTATCAGTTCCACGGCCGCATTCTGCGACAGCACTTCATCCATTTCAAATCGAGCCACTCGCATCAGCCCGATACGATTACCAAGTGTTGGATTGCGACCCATCTGAATGATTTTTTTTGCTCGTCCAGAAAAATCGAGACAAGAGTAGTCGATTAAAGTTGTTGTCGCCGACGTCAACGCTGGCTGAATTTCCATCAAGCTAATCAACCGATTTGCTGCTTCAGCCACTTCGACGTCTGTCGAAGATCGCGCGCGAAACAATTCGTCAAAAACGCCGGTTCCCAGCCGTTTCAACTGGGCGAATGCCCGTACTCGTCGCTCGTAGTCATCGCTGGAGAGTTCAGCGATCAATGTTTGAGTTCGGCCGAGATTGTTAAAGCCGCCCGCGAATGAACAGCACGTTTGCGCGGTTTGGCCAGCACAAGTTGACGCGCTTACGATAGAAAAAACCAGACAACCTTCCGCGATCACAGACTTCCATTTCATTTCCGGCCTCCGTGCCAGTACTATGGTTCAGTGCAAAGATATTGGTGGAGCTGTCGAAACGAAATAGCAATTTCCGATCGCTAGCAGTTGAATCGCGGGACCTAATCATGAAACCACGAAATCGCCTGATTTTGGTGGCGCTGATGGCCATTACGGCGGTTCTGGGCCTATCGATTCGCAATTACGACGAGTTTTTTCCACCGTCGGTTGCAGCATATGCACCCGACATGCTCTGGACACTATTGGTGTTTTGGCTGATTGGCTTCATTTTCCCAAGACTTGATACGTGGGCCGTTACGGCGATTTCGATTGCCATTTCGTTGACCGTTGAGTTAAGCCAGTTCTATCACGCACCGTGGATCGATTCGATTCGCGCTACGACGATAGGAGCATTAGTCCTTGGACACGGATTCTTGTGGAGCGATTTGGCTTGCTACGTCGCTGGTGGCTTGTTGGGATGCGTGATTGAGATAGCAATTCTTCGGTTCGCCAAATCTCAAAAAAGGGCTGAGTCAAAATCAACCTGAAAATCTCAAATCTCGAATTTGCGGTCCACCGTCCCAAGATCACGTAGCCGTTTGACGCTGCGCTTCCTCTTCCATTTCATAGATGTATTTTCGCAATCGCTCGTTTTCGTCTGAGATATGTTTGATTTTCAGCATATTCTCAACCCGTTTGAGAAGTTCAATTCGATTGACCGGTTTGGATAAAAAGTCGTTGGTGCCTGCATCGACGGCGCGTTCGATATCGCCCAGTTCATTTAACGCGGTTACCATCAATATCATGATTTTGCGAGTCTCCGCGCTACCTTTCAGATGTTTGCATACTTCAAACCCACTGAGTCGCGGCATCATCACGTCGAGCAGAATTAGGTCGGGTTGAAACGAGGCCACTTTGTCGAGCGCGACTTGACCGTCCTCGGCAAATTCCAACTCACACTCTAATTCGTCCAGGTGGGCTTCGAGCAATTCGCAGTTCGCCTGATTATCGTCGACAATCAGTATCCGATGTTTCTTGTTATCCATGAAAGGCCTGATGGGTCATTCGAATAAGTTGATCCAATTGTCGCATTACCGTCGATTTGATTCAACGTCGTTCGGTTTGGTTTTAAATTCAATTTTCCATAGCGGTTGATTCGTTCTTTCGCTTGATAACACCAACATCTTGGTCGCCAAGTCGAAACAAATTGCTTCACCTTGAGGTTGTGGCGGGAGCAACAGTAGCGCATTCGAATTCCTGGCGAAGGTTTGTTCCCAATCCTCGCCATCGCGCCGGACAAAAACCTTGGCGTAAGGATAGGTCCTGACAACTGCCAGCCGATTGTCGCTTGAAATGTCCATTCCGGTTACCATCGGATCGAAAAACTCAGTAGTTTTTTTGGCTCGAACCTTCCTTTTTGACCGGGTTGACCAGGCAACCCAGTAAATCGCGGCCCGTGCCCTTGTTCGGCGAGTAGGATCGATAAAGTACTCTTTAGTGATTAGCCATATTTTTTTGGACTGAGTATCAAGCGCGATGGCTTCGCAGTCTTTGGATCCATCGGGGTAAGAAAATTCAATGGTTGAGTAATCGTCAACCCTGATTTCCGTTGGCTTTCGACGCGCGTTGATTTCAAGCTTTGGTTCTTCAATGATAAATAGTCGATAACTGCGTCGTCTTTTGGCATTGTCACCCACGTCTGCAAGCACCAGGTAGTTTTTGCCATCAATCCGGCCGCTAGCGATATCTTCCCAATCTTGAAACGGTGCATCGCGAAGTTGGACAACGCCTTGAAGTTCTCCTTGGGAGTCAATCAAAAATAGACCGGGCTGTAATCCATTATCATTGTGCGTCCAGTAGCTGCCCGGATACTCACGACTAGGTGCCAACCCACTGCTCTCATTGATGCGAGCCGACTCGATCAGACCCAATTTTGCGGCCGGTTGAAATTCGATACTTTTTTGAGGAGTTGTGGATTCGGTGGCGGTTTGAGCATTGGTGCTCGTTGGAACAAGCGAAACCAAAACAAACAAAGCAAGCAGCTTTTTCAAGCTCCGCGCGGCGAAACAGATGAGATTCATGCTCGGTATGTTCTTACCTCCGGGTAGATCATTCGGTCCCCGGCCAGTCGTTTGGTGTATTAAACGCACCAAGTAGTTTTCGTCCTTTGTAGATACAGTATGCAAGTTCATCCATGCCGTCCGATTTTTCATTCATCGGATCAAACCAGGCAACTTCCTGTGCATCGACGACGTAAGTACCAAGCTGTTTGTTTTTCTTTCCGGAGGCAACCAGAACTTCATCGCCCATGAACATTCCAAGGAAACATGGTTCAACATCAAGCATCGACGACTCCTCAATTGAGTCATTGGCCAATCTTGACATCAAACGCTCAATCGATCCAGGTTTTTCGGCCCTTGCTTGTTCCACCGACAATTCCACGATGTCGTCATGAGCGCATTGCCATCCGGCAAAACATGCGTACATATCTGCAATACTCAGATTCGACATTTGAATCGCGAACGCATGGGTCAACGGCCCAGCTATTCCTATATTCTCGATCTTTTCGGCCGCAAATTCGTAGCGGTAACGAAACAGAAAACAATCGACTGGATCATCGAAACTCGGCCACATTAACTGCCGACAATCAGCCAGCTCCAAAGTGTTGGGGGCGATACCCATATTTGACGGATGGGCCAACCATATCGCAAGTTCGCTTTCAGCTCGCGCAATTGGCGTTTGGTACGATTCAGGAATTTGGTCGATCAAATCCAACTCTTCGGCATACGCCAAAACTCGAACTCGCGCGATCGGTTCGGCGGCCAATTGAATCAACTCTTGGGCGGCCTCCGATTGACCTAATTGATACAGGGCCGAAAGCGCCTCGGTACGAATGCGCCTATGTTTCAGTTCGGCAGTCCGATTCAATGGTTGCACGGCTTGCCGGTCACCGATCAAGGCAATGGCATCACACAGTGACGTAATCAGTGATACTGATTCGTTCACCATTTGGCTGATCTGATTCGCGGTAGCATTGCTGGGCGGTTGACCCTGTTCGAGCATTTCGAGTCGCTCGGTTAGCATGCCTAGAGTTTTTGCAAGCTGTTCGATTCGTTCCGTGGCAGGATGATGTTCGACGCGCCGCTGACGAGTTAAAAAATTGGCCAAATCGAGAATTGCGGCCGCAACACTTACATGCTGCAACCCGTCTAAGAGCTGAGGAAAAATTACCCTAATTGGTAACTGACGCGATGAATCGACTAACGGGGCGAAGGCAATTACAACGCTTTCTGTGGAACGCGGCGGATTATCCACAATAAGCTGTGCAAATCGCTCAAGCGATGATTCAAGGTCAACGCTGCTCATCCAACCCAACAAATAGCTTCGTACCCGTGAATCCGGAGGTAATTTCAGATAGAGTTCGGTCAACAACTCCAGTCGCTTAGCGGAGAGTTCCGATGCTTTGCTTTCGCGCAGGTCATTCAGCAAACGGCCGATTACAATTTCAATGCTCGGATCCACCGATGGATCATCCAGATCGGAATCCAAGTTGCACAATTCGCTCAAAAGAAAATCGATTTCGTCTTCTTTAGCCCAGCTCAATTCAGCTGCCAAGGTTCGCACGCGTGATAGCTGGCTGCCGTCTTCCGATAGTCGCGAAATTGCATCGACAATGTTGGACACGTATTGATTCACCATTGGCTGGCTACCAATGCCTGGTCGTAATTAGTATTAATAAAAAATGTGTGAACGCGATCTCGATTTAATGCCGAAATACGTCAATATTATCCTGTTGTTTGTCAAATTCGCGTTGACCTAAGTACCCTGAACTACTAGCTTATCTGACAGTCGAGGATTGTGCACGACCTAATACGTCCAGCGGTTAATTCTACATTCGCATCTCCTCAAGGTGCAAATCCGTACCTTCCCGGCTTTCGCTTTGGCAACCGCATGAATGCCCAGCGCAACCACCTGTCTAATTTAAGAAATATTCCTCTATCAAGCTGCCAGTGAAAGACGTTTTGATCAAAGAGCCCGAACCCACCAGTCGTAGTCGCCAAAAGCTTAGTTTTGATTCATTAGGATTATCAGGCGAACGCCTTTCGATTATCGCGCAAATCGGTTACGAAAAACCAACGCCGGTTCAAGCCGGATTGATTCCGTTAATCCTCAAGGGGTTCGACCTGGTCGGTCAGGCTCGGACGGGAACGGGCAAAACCGCGGCGTTTGCCATTCCGATGTTGGAACGGCTATCATTGGACACTTCCTCGCGCCATCCGCAAGGACTGGTGCTGGTTCCAACTCGCGAGTTAGCGGTTCAAGTACATCAGGAGTTTGTTCGTCTGGCCGGGGATAACCCAAATAACAAAAGCAACGCCAAGTGTATTGCCATTTATGGTGGAAAGTCGATCCGATGGCAAATCAATCGTCTTAAGGAAGGCCCGCATGTTATCGTCGGGACACCTGGTCGAATCATCGATCATCTGCGTCGAGCGACATTGCGCGTGGACAAGTTGCAGACGGTTGTGTTAGACGAAGCGGATCGCATGTTGGACATCGGATTTCGACCGGATATTGAACGGATCATGCGACGTTGTCCGCGCGATCG
>CAJHZH010000209.1_pt1 | contig 15624 bp, 12 predicted proteins | sample 9198951 | NCBI WGS metagenome assembly CAJHZH01 (sample SAMEA7708381, study PRJEB35096) | sediment metagenome | biome: marine neritic benthic zone biome [ENVO:01000025]; feature: sediment [ENVO:00002007]; material: shallow marine sediment [ENVO:03000034] sea grass bed [ENVO_01000059] ...
CCAGACAACTTGGCGACAGTTCGAAAAATCGTTGGTCGATATCTGGGGCAATTTTCTTCGCGCCCAGTCTGAAGATTTGGGAAACCGAGTGCGCGTCTTGATTCCCGGTCAGAAACATATGAATGCCGAAATGGTGATTGATCGTGCCCAGAATCAGTTGACGTTCACAGGCCCGGAGGCGCTCAAATCGAGATGGCGAGAGGTTGTTGAACTGATCGATATTGACCCAACACTCGACCGCGGGAATATCCGATTGGTCGGCATGGGAAACGCCGAACCCGATACCGTCCGCCGTGCGATAGCGCTATTGGGCATTCAGGAAGACGAATCCGATAGTGTTCGCAACGCGATCCAATACACCCAGGATCGCGATAGCGGTGTTGTGAGAATTGCAAGCGTTCCAAATCCAAATCTGAAAGCCGGATCGACATCTACGGCAAAGACAGAAATGACGACCGCTCGACCAAGGATTGTCACAACGCCCGGTGCATTAACAAATCAAAACCAGCAACAGGATCAGCAAGAACCGCCTACAGTTCTTGCGATTCCGGACGATACACAAATCAAAGGTACCGTCCGAATCCAGATGGTGGAAGACCTCAATGCAATTCTCGTAAGTGGACATCCGGACGACGTCCAAAAAGTCAAAGAAATCATCGAAAAACTTTCCCAGTCAGCCGAACGATCGCAACCTCAAATTCAAACGTATTTGTTGAAGAACGCGGAGAGTGCGACGTTGGAGCCGATTCTGACGGAAGCCTATCAAACAATGTACGAAGCCCGTAGCGGTATCGTGAGTATCACCGCATTGGACCAACCCAATTCGATACTGGTGATTGGCCAGCCGCAGGCGCAAACCATCATCAAAGACTTGATTGACAAGCTGGACATCGTCAGCGATGAAGAGGCTGGCCTCGATTTCAAGGTGTACCACCTTAAATACATGTCCGCGCCGGACGCTGCGCAACGAATTGCCGGCTATTTCTACTCAACCGATGGCACAGGTAATCAACCTGTTCAACCTGCTATCTGGATTGCGTCGCACAACGGTCCGGTCGCGATTATTCAGGATTATCGAAGCAATTCAATCATCGTTAAAGCAAGCCCGCGAAATATCAACGTCGTTGACCAGTTGATTGCGAGCTTGGATGTGCCGGAAACGCCGGTACCGAGAAATGTACTTCGCGTGTTCAAAATTCATAATACGTTGGCCGAGGAATTGCAAATCGTCATTCAAGACGCTATTAACGGCGGCTTGGATAACGCACCCCAGGGGTTCACTCCGTCCCAAACCAGCCAATTCGCCCAAGCCAATCAACAAGGATTTGGACAAGCTTCCCAAGCACAACTTCGCTCGGCAATGTTGCAGTTGATGACCATCGACAAAGATGGAAGATTAGTCGAATCTGCCAAATCAGGGTTTCTATTCGATGTTCGAATCACGGCCGATCGCAGCAGCAACTCACTGGTCGTTAACGGTCCAGCTCAAGCAATGGATTTGATCGCAGCGTTGATCAAGATTCTTGATAAGCTTCCGGACGCCGAGACACAAATCAAGGTTTTCACGATTGACAATGGGGATGCTAGTGAATTGTTGACCATGTTCCAAACATTGTTTGGTCAGGGCCAAGCACAGCAGTTCGCGCAAACACAGACGACAACGGGAAACCTTCCGCTGCAAACAGCTTCGGCAACCCCGGGCAGCGCACTGGTCAATTTGAGGTTTAGCGTCGATACACGCACCAACAGCATTATTGCCTCGGGTCCGGAGGGTGATTTACAAGTTGTCGAAGACCTGCTGCTCCGTCTCGACACGGAAGATTTCAATACTCGCGAAGTTACTGTTTACCGTTTACGCAATGCCCCGGCCGAAGACGTTGCCAATGCCTTGAATCTGTGGTTGGATGACCGGCAGGCGATAATCGATGCCGATCCTACCTCGTTGAATCCTTACGAATCCGCGCGTCGCCAGGTGATCGTCGTACCGGAACTGGTCAGCAATAGCCTGATTGTGAGTGCGACGCCCAGGTATTATGACGAAGTAAAAGCCGTGATCGAGGATCTGGATCGACGACCTGCGATGATTAAAATCAAAGTGTTGATTGCCGAAATTGCACTGGACGACTTATCGGAATTTGGCATCGAATTTGGGATTCAAGACTCGCTGTTGTTTGATCGCGGTCTGAGCTCCATTGGATTTCCGTTTATTCAGGAAGGGATTGGCAACGACAGCAGTGTTGCTTCCAATGCAACTCGCGAGTTTTTGGCTGGACAGGCACTTAGCTTTTTGGATGTCGGCCGGGCCAGCGACATAACTGAATATGGTGGGCTTGTTTTAACTGCTGGAAATGAATCGATCAACGTGTTGTTACGGGCGCTTGAACGAAAAATCGCGGCGAGGGTCCTCAGCAAGCCGCACATCACGACAGTTGACAATTTGCAGGGTCGAGTTCAGGTCGGTGCAAATGTCCCGCGGGTAACCGGTGCGGATACCAACCAAGCCGGTGGAACCACAACGCAGGTCGAAGATGTTTCCGTAGGAGTGATATTGGAAATAACACCCCGCGTCAGCCCCGACGGCATGATCATCATGAATGTCGACGCCGTCAATTCCAGCCTTGGAGATGAAGAGGATGGGGTTCCGGTGTTTGTCAGCCAAGGCGAAGTCATTCGTTCGCCACCGATCGACATTATTCAAGCTCAAACAACTGTGATGGCTCGATCTGGTCAGACGGTCGTTTTTTCCGGGCTACTTCAGAACGACAGCCTAGAACTGCGTCGAGGCGTGCCGATTCTTTCTGATCTCCCAGGTTTGGGGCCATTGTTTAGCTATCAAGTAGAAGAATCCCGACAAAAGGAACTATTGATCGTTTTGACGCCGTACCTCGTCGAAAATGACGAAGAAATCCAAGCCGCCAACCAGGCGGAAATGGATCGATTGCATTGGTGCCTGTCTGACGTTGCCGAATTGTACGGGCCAATTGGCTACGGCGAATTTGATCCGGAAAACATTCGAGGACAGGGCCCCGTAACGTTTTATCCGGATGAAGATCCGAACGCCGAAAACCCTCAATACGACATCGAAGTGCCTGACCAACCAGCCCAATCGCGTGTACCAGATGGTGGGCCGACTGAATCGCAGTCAGCCCAATCGAGTGGCAGCAATTTTTCACGAAATGAACTGGTGCCGCTTCGTAACTGGTCTCAATATTCACCTCGAGCTCTGCCTCAAATTGAAAGACCGGCCACCAAACCCTCTTTTTCGAAGACTCCGTGGTCAAAGGGCTCTCCGTCGATGGCTCCGCAGTTGGAATCGGCCGCACAAAATCAGGGTGAAATCACCGGATTGCCATCTTCGATTCCCAAACCCAATAGTACTGGCGATCCGTATTCGCCAAGGAATGGCCCGCACGTCCCATCAGAACAAATCAACAACAAGACACCGGGAACTCAATTAGGTCTGCCGGAGTCGTCGCCAGTTGAAGATTTGGATGGCGGATTGTCAGGTGGTCAATTTACGCCAAACAAACGACCAAGCAAAAATCTTCCGAAAATTAAAACTGCTGATCAAACGGGCGGACCGACCGTTCGCATATCCGATCAGTCCAAAACCCGAGCCAAAAAAATTAGCAACCCGTTTTATCGTTAGAGTTCTTGCGACTTGAGATTGACTCGCGATCAAAGGATTGAAACATGTCGAGCGATCAACTGAAACCACTGTTTTCAATTTGCCTCTGTTCAACTTTGATTTTGTCATCGTTGGTCGGCTGTCAATCGGTTAATAAGGAAACGCTAACAGACACGCTGTTTCCACCGTTGACTGGATCCAAGAAAGAACCGGACATTGAGTTTGGTGTGCCAGCGAAAATGGCCGTAATTTGGCGCGAAACTGCCATGAGCAACCCACTGGGCCCCGGCACTCGTGGATTCGGTGGGCGAGTTTATTTCTACGATGCCCAAAGTGACCCCGTTCGAGTCGACGGTGAATTGATCGTTTATGCATTTGACGATTCCACGCCTGCATCGGATATGGACTCGCGCGTCCCCGATCGCAAGTATGTTTTCCGCAGATCCGAGCTTCAAAAACATTACAGCGAAACAGACATCGGGCATTCGTACAGTGTATGGGTACCTTGGGACAAAGTTGGTGGATTTCGCAAAACGATTGCTTTGTTGCCCATGTTCAAGCCGGCGAAAGGTTCCATTGTTAAATCGGATCAATCGATTGTCCTACTTCCAGGAAAAGTGCCGGAAGACGTAAACGCCCAAAAAGCGGAATCGCCAGCTGCGAAATACGCGAACAGCATTCGACAAGTAAGCGGAACCGACGACGATCAATACCCGCCAAATACTGTTTCGGTCAACAAGCAGTTCGTCGCACCTGGCGAGGCACAGCGTTATCGCCGTAAAACGACAACGATCAAACTGCCGAGGAGCCTGAGCCGGCAGATGAGCCAGCTAAATCAGCTGGAAAATATTCACGCCCAATCGGCCGCTCTCAAAAAACTGGAAGAGAATAAGAAACATCACTTGATGCACGGTAACGAAGCTTGGTCGAACACATTCCAGCAGGGTTACTGGCCGCCGCAAATGTCCGGTCAGATGCCAATGCAGTATGCCGGTACGCCCACGACGAATCCAGCTAAACCGGAAAAACCGGCGAAGCGACCTGTATTCGGCCAACCCGGCGCGTACCGTTAATCGTCATTGGCAAGATTCAAAATCGCGTTGCGAAATAGCTCGCAAAGATCTTGCAGTTGCTCAACCGTAAGCTGCTCCGTTCGAGCTTGTCGACCCAGCTGGGCCGTCGTTAGCACGCGATCAACCGCCGGTTTGTCCAAGCGGCCCTTAAAAGCGCTGATCGCTACGCTTCGCAAGAATTTACGCCGGTGGAAAAACATCGACCTCACAAATTCGTGAAAAAACTTCAGATCCGCAAATTGTTGCCTCCGCTCTGCACGGGTAACAATGTGAATGATCGCCGATTCGACTTTTGGTCGAGGCCAAAAAACACTCGGATGCAACACTCGGATCAAAGTTACGTCGCAGAGGCTCTGAATCCATACGCTCAGTGCCCCATAATCCTTTGTAGAGGGCTTGGCGAGAATTCGATCAGCCAACTCCTTTTGAATCGTAACGGTCATTGTTGCCGGAACGATATCCCATAACAACAAATTGGAAATCAGCGGCGTGGCGATGTTGTACGGCAAATTCGCGGCCAGTTTCAGACGACTATTCTCAACCTGGCCCATTGCCGACTGAACCGCCTCCAGGATATTCCGGTCGATTCGATTCTTGCTTTTGAGAACATCTTGATGAATCATCTCAATATTTTCGAATTCGGCCAATTCTTCTGCGGCCAGCTGAAAAAGATGCTGGTCAATTTCCACCGTAACGATTCGTGCGGCGAGCGGAGCGAGTAGGCCAGTCAGCGATCCAACGCCCGTCCCTACCTCAAGCACCACATCGTTTTTTTGGATATCGGCCGTACGAGCTAACAATTCGATGAGATTGAAATCGATCAAAAAATTTTGACCGTGGCGGCGATTTGGAGTTAACCCAACCTCAGAAAACCGGCGTGAAAGATACGAGATTGTTTGTTTGTTATGCTTCACGTTAGCGGGCATGTCGCATCGACAACGAGAGGTTGGGTTAGCTGATTAAGTTGATCGCATCAGGTGCAGTTGACGATTGACGTATTTGGACAACAAATCTGTTTCAATATTGACCGAATCACCGACGCCCCGCTGGCCAAGCGTTGTTACCTTCAGGGTGTGCGGAATCAACACAACACTGAAACTCGCCGTATCGACATCGACTAAGGTTAAACTAACTCCGTCAACGGCAACCGAACCCTTGCTGGCCATCTGGTCCGCCTGCTCCGGCGAAATCTCAAACCAATACTTTTTCCAGTCTGGCTCAACGATAATATTCGAAACGGTGGCAACTCCATCGATATGGCCTGTAACAAAGTGTCCACCCATTCGGTCTGACGGTTGGAGTGACCGTTCCAAATTAACTAGTTCACCCGCTTTGAGTGTGCCCAGATTAGTCCTTTTTAGCGTTTCCTCGACAGCGTCAAATGAAAGTAGTGCGTCTTTAATGTCAACCACCGTCAGGCAACAACCATTGATGGAAATGCTGTCGCCGATCATCGCGTCGGAACTGACAATTTCTGCTGCAATCGTTAGTTTCCCAGAAGACTGATCGACTGAGATCGACTTAACCACTCCTTTCTCTTCGACTAATCCAGTAAACACGTATCTACCTATTGTTGTCAGTTTCGACGCAACGATTCCAAAAACATTTTTGTTCAATTTAAGTTCTTCGCTTTGACCGCGAAAGACAACTGGACAGCGACCTTGTGCAATTCAGGCGACCCGCGAAATCAACCCCTTACAAGGAATCCCGTTCAAGGAATCCCCTTACAATCCCCTTTCAAGGAGTCAAAGACTATTGCAAAATGTCGAATTCACTACGAACTTTACTTGTATTTGACCGAACTCACAAATGAATACGATTGTCGATATACACGCCAGACAGATATTTGATAGCCGCGGAAACCCCACCGTCGAGGTTGATGTGTTTCTCGCCGATGGCTCGATGGGAAGGGCTGCGGTTCCTAGCGGTGCCAGTACCGGTGCACATGAAGCCCTCGAACTGCGGGATGGCGACAAGTCAAAATATGTCGGAAAAGGCGTAGGAAAAGCCGTTGAAAACGTAAACGGCACCATTGCTGAATCGCTGTTCGGCGACTCTGCAGTTGATCAAATCTCTATTGATCAGAAGCTGATCGCACTTGATGGCACCGAAAACAAGAAAAAACTAGGTGCAAACGCAATGCTTGGCGTTTCGCTGGCAACCGCCAAGGCCGCGGCCGATCACTACGAAATGCCGCTGTTTCGTTACTTGGGTGGAACGTCCGCCCGTGTAATTCCCGCACCGATGATGAACATCATTAACGGTGGTGAGCATGCCGATAACAATGTCGACGTTCAGGAATTTATGATTATGCCGCTGGGTGTCGAGAGTTTTTCAGAGGCGATGCGATGCGGCACGGAGATATTTCACACACTGAAAAATGTCCTCAGCGGGCGCGGATATAGCACGACCGTTGGCGATGAAGGTGGATTCGCACCCAATCTTGAAAGTAATGGACAAGCGCTCGAGTTGATTGTCGACGCCATCAGCCAGGCTGGATATACACCAGGAAAACAGGTCTGGCTGGCATTGGATGTCGCCGCCTCTGAGTTTTACGATCCCAAAACAAAACAGTATTCGATTGATGGAAAACAGATATCGTCGGGTGATATGGTCGAGTTTCTTAGCGCGTGGGTCGATGAATACCCGATCTGCTCGATTGAGGACGGCTGTAGCGAAGACGATTGGGAGGGTTGGCGGCTGCTGACGGAATCCCTGGGAGATCGAGTGCAGCTGGTTGGCGATGATGTATTCGTAACCAATACCAAACGCCTTCAAAAAGGAATTGACGAAAAAGTTGCCAATAGTATTCTGATCAAGGTAAACCAGATTGGTACGTTGACAGAAACGATCGAGGCCATTCACCTGGCCACGCAAAATGGATATTCAAGCGTAACCAGCCACCGCAGTGGTGAAACGGAGGACGTCACCATTTCCGATCTGGCCGTGGCGCTAAACACCGGCCAGATCAAAACCGGCTCGGCATCGCGGACAGATCGTATGGCAAAATACAATCAGTTACTGCGTATCGAGGAATCGCTTGGCGAGGGCGCCATCTACGGCGGATCGTTATTCCCAAAATCATTGGTGTGAGATGAATGGGCCAGTCAAGAAATCGACGGCGACCACAATCGCAAATTCGCCCGGCTTTTGGATGGCGTTATTTTGCCTGTTTGGCTTGCTTATGTTGTCCCTGAATGATTCAAAAATCCAACGTCGCATGCAACGAATGTCGTATCGCAACTTTAACGCAATCGGGACCACCCAAAATCCAACGATTGACTTGGGAAACAGTCGCTCACTCAAGCCTAATTCCGTCTATAGTTTGCGGATCGTGTACGCGATTCTGTGGATCGGCGCTACAATTGGCATCGTCGCCGTTGTTCGAGCAGCGACCACGATTAGCAAACCTGGTAAGGGCCCAGCAGACCCCAAACCGGCAAACACTAGCTGAGTTGCGGCCTGTATTGGCCAAAATCCCTAATAAATACATGAATTCGCGACATCGAAACGGCGTTCGCCAATATCCGCAGATCTTGGCTAGACTTCCAGAACTGTCAAAAAACAAACACAGATCCCAAGTCCAACGCATACCAAAAGTTCCACATTCTCACGTCGCCACTCAATTTTTGATGCCCGACAAGCCTGGTCGACAACAACATACAAAAAGCAACACACCAACAATCTAGGCGGGGTTTCTAGTCAAACCCTTTAAATCAAATTAGACTGGTGGGTCCGCGGAGTTAAATATTCCTAGCGTTAAGACAGCGCTTTTATTAGATCGTCAAAAAACACAGAAAATTATCGGCCTGGAGAAAAATCAAAATGCGCCTTACTTGTTTCCTGATGCTCGTTGCCCTGCTTGTTGGCTGTAACAAAAACCCTGAGACAACTTTTTTATCATTAGACGAATTGCTGAAAACTCCTCAATTCGAAGGGTATGTCGTTCAGGTCGAACCCTCATATCAAAACGAACCAACCGACAAGGGTGGCAAACCCGTACCATTAAGCGGACCCTATAAAATCGTTCCGAAAACAAAATTCGAAATCGGGCGAAATACACTGCCGTTCCGTTATCGATTTGAGTTCGACGACAAGCACTACTACGTCTCGTTTGAAGACGCCCCAGGTTGGGGAATTCGTTCCTTCCTCTTGAGGAATGACAAAGGCGAAGTTGGTGCAATTCTGCTCAAGACTAAGGAAAAGGTCGAGGCGCCACAAAGACCGCAGGCTCAAGCTCCCCAACGAACTGCCGCCCAAGTCAAGGCAGCAATCATGCAACAAGACGCCGATGGCGACGGCAAGATTTCCGAATCGGAAATGTCCGACCGACTAAAGGGCAGATTGGAAGAATACGATGCCAATAAGGACGGTGCATTCGACTCGGACGAAATCGACAAGATGCTCGAAGAACGCATGGGGGGAGATAACCAGACCAGCCGTCCTCCGGCCGATGATTCAGACGACGACAAAAAGGACGACTCCGACAAATAACGGGACAAAGGAAATCTAATTCCCCCCTTGTTCAAAGGGGGGTCAGGGGGATTCATGTCCGAAGCAAAGTGCCGTTGGGGTTTCGTTAGCACCGCGCTGATCGGTAAAAAGAACTGGCAGGCGATCAAGAACGCGGGGAACGGAGTCGTTGCTGGAATCGCCAGTCGCGATCTCGATAGCGCCAACGAGTTCATTGAAACGTGCCAGAATCTCTGTCCATTTGAGCAGCGGCCAATCGCTTTCGAAAGCTATGACGCAATCATCAACAGCGAAGAAATCGATGCGGTTTACATACCGTTGCCGACTGGACTGCGAAAGCAATGGGTAATAGACGCGGCCAAAGCCGGAAAACACGTTTTGTGTGAAAAACCCTGCGCCGCCTCGGCCGAAGATCTCGATGAGATGATCCGTGCTTGCCGTGATCAAAACGTTCAATTCATGGATGGCGTGATGTATATGCACAGTTCACGATTGAACCAGGTTCGCCCGGCGATCGACGACGGAATAAGCGTCGGTGAAATCAAGCGAATCAATACTCAGTTCAGTTTTTGCGCGGATGAGCAGTGGCTGGAAACCAACATACGCCTCAACAGTGATTTGGAACCGCACGGCTGCCTGGGTGATCTCGGCTGGTATTGCATTCGGTTCGCACTGTGGACGATGAACTGGCAAATGCCCGAGCGCGTAACGGCAACGATTCTGGCGGAGCGTGGTCGAAGTGACAGCGCGGCTCCAGTGCCGATCGAGTTTTCAGCCGAGATGTTCTTTGCGGGAGGCGTGTCCGCCAATTTTTACTGTAGTTTCATGACCCATCATCAACAGTGGGCGAACATCAGCGGTACCAAGGGGTACATTCACATCAACGACTTTGTTTTGCCGTATCGCGGTGACGAACTGAAATTCGAAGTCTCAAACGCAGACTTTGTTCTCGCCGGGTGTGACTTCTACATGGAAAACATCCGGCAAACACATACGACGAATGAAAGTGGAAACAGTACCGAAAATTCAATGGAGGCCAATCTGTTCCGCAATTTTGCCAATCTCGCGATGTCCGGAAAGCCAGACTACCATTGGGCGGACATTTCATTGAAAACCCAGCAGGTGATGGACGCCTGCCTCAACGCAGCTAGAAACGCCGACCGCACCGTCGAATTAGTTAGCTGACAATACGAGCAGGCACATCGCAGATCCGCCGCGGCGGGCGCGAGTGCCGTACCAACAAGATTCAGCGGACGGCGCGATGGAACGTGCTTGAGCCATTCATTGCTCCTGCTCTTTTGGCTGAAGGAAATTCTCAGCCAACATGCAGCGTACGCTGCCTCCTCCGTAGGTTTCGATGGTCGGAATGTCAACGGCCAGGATGTCGGAACCGTGCTTGATAAATCGATGTTGCTCGGCGCTGAGCGACGTTTGTGCCCGCGTCGACATCACGATCAGTGGTTTTCCTTCTCGCCGACCTAGCTGCAACATGTTTCCTGCAAACTGTTTAACCTGCGCGAAGCTAATATCCAGGACGTCCTTCCCGCAAAAAACGATGTTTTTCAATAAGTAATTTCGTTGCGTCAGATCGCGTACCGATTCCAGGCAGACCACGACAAACTCATCGCATACTGCCATGATCACGTTCGTGTGGTAGATCGGCGTTCCATTCTCGTCAGCCGCATCGAAAACGATGGCCGCATAATTCATGCGTTTACAAAACCGGGCCAACAGGTCTTCGTTGGTCCTTCCGCTGCGACAGGCGTAGGCAAGTCGCTGGTCGCGATCCAGTACCATGCTGCCGGTACCCTCCAGGAATTGATCTGGTTCCGCTTCTTCCTCTAGCCTCCAAATCTCACGCACTTGAAATCTTTCATCAAACTCTGAAAGGATATCGTCTCGAATTTCAAGTCGACGTGTATTAGACATCATCGGATAAGTAATAATTGTTCCGCCGCCGCCTGTATGAAGGCTGATCCAGTTGTTTGGGAATACCGCATCTGTTTTAACGGGATTTGGCGTATCATCGATCACCGTGACGTTGATACCGTTGCGCCGCAGGGCAGCAACCACACTATCAAATTCAATGGCTGCACGCTGTTTTATCGTTTCCGAATCGCAATCTATTTCGTTTATTTGAAACGCATTGTCTTGTTCCGTCTCTGGATTGAAGCCAAAATTCGCTGGGCGAATCATGAGAATGCGATTTGTTAAATGCGGCTGCTGCATTAGATTCCCCCCTTTTACAAAGGGGGGTTAGTGGGTTCATAAGAAAGACTAAGGATAAAGGTCTAAGGACGAAATAGTTTTACCTGTTGTTATGCTTTTTCACCAATACTGCGAACCAGCATCGACATACCCTGCCCGCCGCCAACGCACAATGTGGCAATCCCATACGATTCGGGCGGGTGTTCGGCAAGCAATCGATCGTGCAGTGTGATCAGTAATCGCAGCCCGCTTGCGCCCAGCGGATGCCCGACTGCCATGGCCCCACCCCAGTTGTTGACGCGATCCGGCGGAATACCGATTTCCTTGATCGACGCCAAAACCTGAATCGCAAACGCTTCGTTGATTTCATAGGCAGCTATATCCGTTGGCGAAAGATTCTGTCGTTTCAAAATCATTTGGGTCGCCGGTACCGGTCCCATCCCCATCGTTTCCGGTGGTACATGGGCCACGGCGACGTCCAAGATCTCGATGTAGGTATGTACTCCAAGTGACTTCGCCTGATCCAACTCGACCACAAATCCGCATGTCGCCCCATCGGTCAGAGGCGAACTCGTCGCGGCTGTCACAACGCCGCTTTCATCAAAGGCCGGTTTGAGACTAGCCATTTTATCGCGGTCGACCGGGACCCGAATGAATTCGTCCCGATCAATTTTATAGGGAAATATCTGTTGATCGTATTTGCCTTGCGCATACGCTTGATCAGCGTTTTCGTGACTATCTGCCGCCAGGTCCTCTTGCTGCCGGCGCGAAAATTCGGGAAATCTTTTGGCAACATTTTCTGCGGTTGTTCCATTGGGAACGTAGGCCGACGGGTTGGCGTTCTTGATTTGATCAGATTCCGAAAAATTGCCACCGCGGCGCGGTATCCGGCTCATCGATTCGACACCGCCGACCAAAATATGCGTCGCCCATCCCGATTTGATTCGCCCAGCGGCCATTGCCGCGGCTTCCAATGAACTGGCACAGAGGCGATTGATGGTTACCCCAGGTATGTTAAGCCCCGATCCAATCGCAACCATTCGCGCCAAGTTATAACCTTGTTCGCCTTCGGGATAGGCGCATCCCACCATCAGATCCTCGGCCGATTGATCCCAGAGATTTGGATAACGTCGTCGATGTTCGCCGAGCAGTTCGACCAGCAAATCGTCCGGTCTAACATCGACATAGGCTCCCTTAAACGCGCGCCCGAACGGCGTTCGCAATCCGGCAGTAAAAATCGCTCTGTTCAATTCTATCTCCGTCAATTTGCTAGTTTTAGGCGTATGATTTCCACATTGCTTTGGAGATTTGTTGCGTTTGCCGCAACCTAATCTGAATCCGAATCCTGATCCGAATTCGAATCGGTGCCAACAAAGAAAAAGATGAGGATAACAATTAAGATTATGAATCGGATTCCGATTGATGTCGATAAATCAGATCCGCTTCCAGACCCAGATCCTCGGTCCCGACACCGTCTGCCATCTTTTCAATTCGGAATGCATTACCGGTTGTGGTAAACACACCCAAATCAGTAACCACCGTGTCAACCACACTCTTGCCAGTCAGCGGTAATTGACATCGTTTTCGCAACTTGCAGTCACCGTTTTTTGAAAAGTGTGTAAGCATCACGATGATCCGTTTGGCGCCGTTGACTAAATCCATCGCCCCGCCCATTCCGGTGACCTTTTTGCCAGGAATCATCCAATTCGCCAGACTGCCTTCGACATCCACTTCCATGCCTCCCAGTACGCAAAAGTCGATATGTCCGCCGCGAATCATGCCGAAACTTGTTGCGCTATCGAAGTAGCTGGCGCCGGCGCCGATTGAAATCGTCTCTTTGCCCGCGTTGATCAGCGTTGGCGAGACCGTCTCTTTGGACGGCCGACCGCTGACGCCCAGCACGCCATTCTCTGAGTGGATCACGATATCCAGGTCTTTCGGCATCCGCTCGGCGATCAGCGTCGGCATCCCAATGCCGAGGTTCAAGCTACAACCTGGCCGCAGCATGGTGATGATCTCATCGGCCATTTGCACCTTCGACCAACCGGCGATTTGTTTTTGTTTGTCGTCCAACACGATTTCTCCCCGGCCATTGCGCAATCAAATGCCTCGAATTGCAAATAACGGCCCCTACATAATTCCCTCTTTTTTTCAAATAAGGCACCCGCCCTCTTTTCATGAAGGCGCCTACATATTCCCCCCTTTTTCAAAGGGGGGCTAGGGGGGTTCTTTAGAAGGACGAAGGACGAAGGATGATGGGCAAAGTACGAAAAGCAAACCACTGGTGGATACTCAGTCGTCCTCAGCTTTCGCCTCGAACACTACATCGGGATCGCTGCTGCGGATTATGAATCCAGTCTTGGTAACTTCGTATGTCAATTCGCTCCCATTAAACCGGTCAATTGGAAGCTGATTTAGGTACTCAGGAACCAAACCATCGAGCCAAGCAGGCAAATCTCCATGTTGCATTCGAAAAATCTGGACCGCTAATCCGACTTTGTCAAATCACGCTGCATCGCACTATTAACCTCGGCGGCAGCAAGCGTACTAACATACGTATGCTTAAAGGAGTATGTTCCGACCCATCTGCCGCGAGCACTTGGTCCCGATACAAGAGCCGCCGATACGCTGGCATGTCTGCCTCGTAACTTAACCATCTCGTCGATTTCATTTTCCAGATCGACCAGTTTTTGCATGCGCCGGTGGTCTTTAGGCTCGCTCGCTACCTGAACCAGTCGATCGAATATCTCATTGCTGGTGATCATTGCCGCATTCCAGTTGATTAAACCCCCGCAACGATCCATGACACGCATGGGAATACTCAACTCTCCCCCACCCAGAGGCGCATTGATATTCTCCATGAATCCGGATTGCATTTCGTTGTGCAAAGCCAGGAGCTGAAAGTAATTTCAAACGGTGCAGGCGATCTATTGTGCCAACGCGATCCACAATACGAACTAAAGACGGTGAATCGTTCAAAAAATTCGAGTATCCCTGCAACTGCTCACTCGATAGGGCTCCCGACTCGACCATCGTCAAACAACGGGCCAGTGAGGAACGTTGTTTCCTTGGATACAACGATTAGCTCCCCGGTCCAGCGACCGAACGGAACCTGTAGGAAGCCGTATATCAACAGAAACAACAACAATACAAACAGAAACTTCCATCGCTTTCGAATTTTGCGTTTTGTACGTTTCATCGCAAATGCATTCGTGTCGACACGCGAAATATTGCTCCGCATTGCCGATTTGTTTTGATAGTTCGTTGCGTCTTTTGGATTCGCCTAGAAGATCGGGAACACTAATCAACGCTAATCAACACTAATGAGGTTCTCACGGTTCCCGTCGCCTACATTCCTTCATCCGTGCTACTAACAGTGAAAATCTTCGCAAGAAAACAAGAAAGCTGAACAGGCGAGTACAGAGAACACGGAGTTCGGTAAGCTGAGCATGTCAGCTAACGCTGACGAGCAATATTTGGTTTTAAATCGTCTTCAATGGAATCTATGCTTTGTGCTTCTCCGTTGACTCAGTTATCTCCTGTTCCATGTTTTGATTGCGACCGCACCGCGCTGGTTCATCCGTGTTTGATCTGTGGCTCAAATCAATCCAGCTGGGATTTGCGACGGAGAATGTGGTGGTAGTGCTGAGCGAAACGGTGTGATTCGTCGCGGACGTACTGAAGAAGACGCAGCGCGAAAGAATGCCGGCTTAACTTGATCGAATCCGACTCGCCGGGTCGAAAAATCTCCTCTTCTTTTTTGGCCAATGAAATCAACGTTGGCGGTGGAATCTCCAAAGATTCAAACGCAGCTTGCGCGGCGCTCAACTGACCTTTACCGCCGTCGATCAACAGGATGTCAGGAAACACTTCCTGCTCCTCGTACATGCGACTAAAGCGCCGAGCCACCACCTCGTTGATGCTGCGGAAGTCGTCGACGCCTTTCACTTCCCGAATTTTGTAACGGCGATAACCTGGTTTGAACGGCAATCCGTCGATGAATTGAACCAGGCTGGCGACCGTTTCGCCGCCTTGCAAATGCGCGATGTCAATACCTTCGATCGTCCTGGGGATTTCCTCAAGCTGCAGTACTTTTTTCAAACCCGCCAATCCTTTTTTGGGATCGATATAAAACACTTCCGGTTGCGCGTGCGTATCCAGTTCACCCCGGTCGTCCAAAGATCGCAGCATCTCCAATTCGTCACGTAAACTTGCCGCTTGTTCGAACCGCAATTCTTTTGA
>CAJHZH010000443.1_pt1 | contig 15441 bp, 13 predicted proteins | sample 9198951 | NCBI WGS metagenome assembly CAJHZH01 (sample SAMEA7708381, study PRJEB35096) | sediment metagenome | biome: marine neritic benthic zone biome [ENVO:01000025]; feature: sediment [ENVO:00002007]; material: shallow marine sediment [ENVO:03000034] sea grass bed [ENVO_01000059] ...
CCGCGATTGTAGGAATTGAGATACACGAAGAACCATTGCGAAAAAAACAATTTTAATTCGCACAAAAAAACTGCAAATTGCTTGCTATTGCCCTGCGGGAATCGCAACAATATGGATGAAAGAATACAATTCACTGAAATAACAGAAAACTGGCCAGATATACCAAGCTTGCTATCAACGCATAAATCGCGCGCATCCATACCTTTTCGCAATTTAAAATGCTTGAATCATTCTGAGCATGAAGTGTTCACGCGCTGCTTTTACGACTCAAACATGGCAATGCTATTCCCGTATCAAGTCAGGCCATCATATTGAGGTTCGCGGAGATTCGATGTGTCGGATCAATCAACGGTAAGCGAATGGATTGAACGACTAAGACAAGGCGGTGATTCGGCCGCCGGCAAATTGTGGGATCATTTCCTGCAACGCTTAACCGGTCTTGTCTGCGATCGCTTGCGCACCGCAAACAAAACCGTCAGCGACGAAGAGGACGTCGTACTCGACGCCTGCGAAGCCTGTTTTCGCGCGCTGCAGGAGGGACGCTACCCAAACGTAAAAAACCGCGAGGATCTATGGAGGCTGCTGGCGGTGATCGCGGAGCGAAAAGCGATTGACCAAATTCGCCACAGCAAAAAGGGCGTTGATGGGTTTCGAGCAGATTTTTCGTTTACTGTTGTAGCGGAAGGTTCTTCGATTTATGACGGCCTTCAACAATGGCCGTGTACTGAACCGACCCCGGAATTTGCAGCGGTCTTTGCCGAAAATTTTCGGTCAAAGCTTGAAGTACTGGATGACTATCTGGCCAACGTCGCGCTACTTAAGCTGCAGGGTTTTACGAATCGAGAGATTGCCGAACAGATCGGCCGCTCTGTACCGACCATCGAGCGATATTTAAAGCTGATACGTGAAACGTGGTCACATGAGTAAGTCCAATCGAATTGCTGATTTGCAGCTGATCAATCGTTTCTGCAACGATTTCGAAGATCAGATTCTGGCTGGGTCAGCGCCAGCGATTGAAACCGCTTTGGCAATCGCCGACGAGAGTATTAAGTCTGAATTATTGGCCGAATTATTACGCATCGAACTGTTTTACCTTCATCAGGGTGGCGAGCACCCCACCATTGAATCGTACGTCGATCGATTTCCGGATAACTACGACCAAGTCGTCTTTGCCTTTGACTCGACTAGGAATAGGCAAGTTGAGGACACGACGCAATTGGACTATCAAACCAAAAAGTCGATGAGGGCCGACCGCGAAACGATTGGGCGATTCCAGATTGAGCACGTATTGGGTTCCGGCGCGTTTGCGGATGTTTATCTGGCCTACGACGACCAGGCTCATCGACCCGTTGCCATAAAGACAATTCGACCGACGCGTACCAAATGCAGCCCCGAACTGGTCGACAGCTTTCTCGAAGAAGCCAACACATTGTCGCAGCTCTCGCATCCGGCAATCGCCAAAGTATACGAGATCGGTCGAGATGAAAACGGATTGCCATTTGTTGTGATGGAATACGTCAAGGGCGATTCGTTTTGGCAGTTGTTAACTGAAAAAATGTTAACCGCCAGAACGGCGATCCAGTTAATTGCCGAATCGGCGGAGGCGTTGGTCTATGTGCACCAAAACGATATTTTTCATCGCGATTTGAAACCGGCTAATATTATTGTCGGGTTGGACGGGTCTCCGAGAATTGTCGACTTCGGTTTGGCGGTTCACGAAAGCGTGCAGCGAGACCGCGCAGGCGAGTTTGCTGGAACGACTTGTTATATGTCTCCCGAACAAGTGCGCCGCGAACCGCACCGGATAGACGGCCGTAGCGACATCTGGGCGCTAGGCGTGATGCTGTACGAAGTGTTGGCCGGCCGAAAGCCGTTTGACGGCGAAGCGCCGCTCGAAATTGCCGATGAGATTCTTCATCGCTCGCCTCGCCCTCCACGACAGATCGCCGTTGACCAAGCCATATCGCAAGAGTTGGAATCGGTATGTCTAAAGGCGCTTGAGAAGAAACCAGAAAACCGGTACGCGACCGCCCAGGATTTTGCCGATGATCTGCGAACGGCACTTGAGAACCAGCCGGCGCTAGAGCAGGTGCCGGATTCGCTCCGCGCGCAAACCCGGCTCGGGCGCGCTGAATTGAGATTGGCCGGTCAAGCCAAGATTTGGAACGAGAGATCCGAACACCGACGACTTCCGACTTTCCGACAATTTGTTCTCATCCTGGCTTTAACCAAGATGAAAATGTGGACGGACGGGGAGTCTCGAATGATGCGAACGGCGATTAGTTACTATGGCAAACGTGTAACGATAGTGGTTATCCTTTCTGCCATTGCGCTCGTAACTGGGCTGCAATACTTGAACTTTAGGTCCAATCAACAACTTGATCGTGACCTACAAGAATTGCATAAAGCGGAATTCCCGCAAGTTCGAGACTTGGTTGACAAGATACGGCATCGACGAAAAGTCATTCCCAAATTGTTAGACGAGTTCGAATCGGCCATAGCCCTAAGCCACGACATGGCCATATTGAATTACTCGGTTGCTTTGTTACGCGACGATTATTTGTTGACCGGTTTTCTCGATTCCGGTAAGGAAAATATCAACTGGTTGGATCAACAATTTGCCGCTGTGCTTGAGGTACCAGATACGGATGCTGTACGCAAAATTGAGGCGGCGGGCGGTCGTGTGGAGAACCTGTTTGCTTACTGCTCGGATCTCCCGTTTAAAAAACTTGCCTCGGTCAGTGACCGTCTTGCTGAGTCACATTTTCGTCTCGCCCGTGTCTCGACGTATGATTGCGATGCCTCGGTAAGCATAGCCGCGATCTGGCTGCGTGATGGCAGGAGTTCGCCTTTCGATTCCGGTATGTCACGCAAGCAGCTTGAGGAGACCGACGACCGGTTGATCGAATCGGCTTTTCAAATTGACAACGAGATTCACCCTGATTATTTCACAGACATTCGTCGGCTGGTTGACGTTAGGCTGAGTGTGTCAAACAAAAGAACTTCAATTACGGACAAATACACAAAACAAAATTTGCTGGGCCAGTGGGCATTGCGCAGATTGACCAAATTGGAAGAATCAATAGACGGGGACTCCGATCTGTTTGAACAGTACCGGCTTGACGTCAGGTTCCTGCTTGGCCGAGCCGAATTTTATTTGCAGCGTTACCGATCGGCCGTAATGAATCTCACTGCCGTCGCAAAACGTTCTGAGAATTGGGGATACCTGGCCTTAGCTATGCTTGCGCAAATAGAAGCAAAACGCGGCGAGATCAGCTCTGCTGAGGAACACTTTATGCAAACTAAGGAAAAGCTAGTTAAGAGGCAAGATGATGAAGATTACAACCGATGGCGCACTACCTACCTAGCAGCGTTGAAGGCCAAACTAATGGCGTTTAGTGAACGGCAGAAACAAGGATTTCAAGAGCTTGATCAACAACTTGATAGCGATAACACGAATGCAGAGTTAATGTTTTATGCCGCATGCGCCTATTCCGCCGCGGCGCAACATCTGAGGCATAATAACAAACAACTCACTGATTTTTACTGCGAGCGAGCGATTGAATTGTTGAACCGCGCAATGAAGCTCGGCTTCAATAAACATCATCGTTTTTTGACCGTAAGCGACCTAGAAGCCGTACGCAATCATCCGAATTTCGCATCGATCTATGACAGCTCTCGCAACTTCGTAACGTTCTGTGGCTATTACAACTCGATAGGTGAAAATCAAGTATCAACTGAAGTGAAATTGGCGTCAGGTATGTCACCAAAAGAACACCTTCACCAATGCCAGAAGTTAGTAAACAAAGGATTCCAACCCGTTTCCATTTTCGCCATTCAAACCAATCGCGGTGACGCTCCGAGTGTGGCCTCGGTGTGGCACAAACCGGAGCGTCAAAACTTGGTTAAGCTTCTTGCGGCCACCGCTTGCGCGCAACTCAAACTTAGCTTGATTCAAGAAAAGGCGACCGCGTGGACTGAGTTTCGGCGTGTCTTCAACACGTACGATAACCAGGGGTTCCGAAATGAGCTGGCTTCAACGATTAGCAAATTCGACGTCGATCTCGAGTCGCTTATCCTCCAACTACAACAACAAACGGAAGATCGCATTCGACTAATCATTTTGTTGGCCATCGCTAAGTATTATGACGTAGGTAGAATTCCGTACGATGATCGAAAGCGACTGTCAGGCATCTTTTCGGAGTTTTTGCCCGAACTGGAAGAACATCCGAATTCAGAGATACGACTGGCGGCCAAAGCAGTCCGTACAAAATTGAACTTTGGCGGTATCGGAATGCCGAGCGAACGTAAGCCTCGAGACCGAAGGTAGAATCAACGATTGTAGCCGAAGTCGCGTAGACTTCCGGGCGTGGCACCAATCCTAACTCTAATCCAGGCAACGCAAACTCCTCCGAATTCTGCGGGAATTCGGCTACCGACGAATCCGCACCCAAACCCCCCCGTCCGAGATTCGCAAAACGCCAGATGGGCGAAGCCTTGCGCAATCTCGGCGAGGGATTAACACCGGCGCGAAGAGATCACGGCATCATTCTTCGACGTACTCTTCGATTGGGGGTTCGCCGGAGAGTGGGTCCTCGTTGGGATCGGGGTCCGGTGTGCCAGTAGAACCTTGACCCGGATCGCCCTCGGGTTCGTAACCGCCTTTGATCCGCTTCATTTGCTCAGCATTGAGCGGAATGAATCCGTTCGGATGAGTCGACGTATCGACCTGATCGAAACTTTTTTGTTTTCCAAAACGACGAACAAAACTAAATAGAGTAGCCACGATAGTGACTCCTTGTTCAGCCTCTGGTAGGAGCTAATTGATTGGCTGTATTGCGCCGAGGCCAAAAACGCTGACAACCAATGGTTTGATCAATCTTGAGCAGCCAGTGAGTTGTAATTGGCGATCGTTTGTTGATTGGTTCTGTCAATAATGCTGCCGAGTAACGACTTTAGCCAAGTTGTTGAACCGGTTTTGACTGTAACGGTCCCACGCATTCCCAACTTAATGGGAAAGGCATTATTCCCACCGTAGCCATCCGCTGTTGACGGGATTTGAATTTGGACCCTGTACCTACCATTAAATTGGTCTTCATCGTTTGTATTGGACGAAGCATCCAATGAAATGTAGGAAACATGGCCTTCAATGAATCCGTCGTCGAGGGGATCCGATGCGTTGAGAAAAATCTTCGCTTGTTGTCCTTCCTGCAGATTTTTCATGTCGCGATCATTGACCTCAGCTTCGAAAACAAATCCACATGCTGGCGCAATGATCAGGGCTACCTCTCCCTCGGTTAGCCAATCACCCGTATGGACATCGAGCTCAGTTACCGTGCCATCGCACGGCGCGCGAATGATCATTTGGTCTTGTTGTTGTAGCAAGTCTTCGAGAACGGTATTCGCGATCTCCAGCTCTTTTTCGTGAGTCGACAACTTGCTTTCCATGCGACGCCGTTCGAGCTCATAGGTTGATTGGATGCGTTCGAGTTTTTTGTCGATAACATTTAAACTCGACCGGTTTACCGATATCTTGGCTTTCGCCAGAAGTGCCTCGGCCTCACGGAACTCTCGCCTGGCACGACACAGATCCGCATCAGGGACAGCCTTTTTCTCATGTAATTCGCGCAGTCGATTGAATTCGACTTCAGCGTACTCGAGAATTGCTTTGGCCCGTTCCAAATCACTCGCTTGTTGCTGTTCCGCGTTGGTAATTTCTTTTTTGATCCGCACGCGTTCCGCCCTGACCTCGGACATTTGCGTTTCAAAAACCTTATGGGCGCGCGGTATAAGTTGTTTTTGATCGGCAATGGACTTTTTCAATTTATCTATGACAAAAGTTTGGCGCTTAATAGTGATTTGAATTGCACTCATATCCAACTTGATTAACGCATCGTTTTGGCAGACTTTTCTGCCTTCAACAACCAACACTTCATCAACCTGACCGGCGATCGTCGCGTTGGGTTGACTAGGCTGGTCATTCGCGTGGTGAGTTTTGGGATTCGAACTGACGAATCCTTGACCGTTGACGCAAACGTCGATGGGTGTAACGGCTGTCCAAGTAACCACTGCACCCAAAAGTAAAATCGACAAAATAATGCACCAGCGGACCCATATGGTTGAGTGGACCACACCTTGTAGTTGTGCAGCAAACAGTCGATGGTTTTGGGAATTCATGATGGAGGGACCTTTCCTAAATAAGAGGGAATCAAATCAAGATTTGATGATTCGGCAGTGCGTGTCGAGCGTATACCGATCATCAACGCAGATATTTGGTAGAGGCTGGTTCGCCAAAACAGCTACGATGCGTTCAGCCCATTCAGAGCGCATCAAATCATTGATTGTTGCGATCAACGTTTCAGGCAACGGCATGTTGGGCAGCTCGATGATGATGATTTTCGAATCCTGAACCAAAGCGCGGGCAAGGGCGATTTGATATCGCTCGCACCATGTCGTGAACATGCCCTGGCGACCGATGATGGTTTGAAAACGATTCGGTAAGTTCTGAACGAATTCATCAAGTCCGACTCGACCAACAATGCGTACCAGCTCACTTTCCGAATTCGCGTGTAAGCCCATGCAAATGTTTTCATCGAGAGGCAATTGAAAAATGAACGGTTTGGATGGCACCAAGCTGACCAAACCATTGCGCACTTGCAAATTAAGATCTCGGATGTCGACGCCGTCGACGCAAATTTTCCCGTCGGATGGGTGATGCGTACCACTCATGAGTTTCGCGAGGGCTTCCATGCCGGACCCGTTTTCGTCGACGAACAATGCGCTGCTGCCTGCAACTAGTTTGAATGTGACTTTGTCAAGAGTTTCTCGCTGCCCGTCTTCCGATTGACAGGAGACATGGTCAAAAAAGAGCTCAGTACACCGGATTGACTTAACGTTGCTGGCGGCATAACTCGCCGGTTCGCAGTTCTCCGATAGCAGATCCAAATGGCGACGCGCGGCATACCTATGTTCCGGCAATTGTGCGATCAAATCGGAGACTCGCCGCAACGAACCCAGGATCATGTTTACAAAGATCAAAACGAAAATAATTTGGTCGTACGCCAAAATACCTTGGGTTGCGGACAATGATCCGAGCCATAGTGTCAGCGTCGTCACCACGCCGGCGGCAAATAGTGCTATTGTGTTGGATGCGGTTTTCCGCCGCTCTAGTTCAGTCTCTGTGCGGTATGATTCGAGCTGCAATAATCTCAGTTCATGGACCCGTTGTTCAGTCAATTGCGCCTGCCTAATGGCCTGGGCACCGGAGAGAGTCTCGGTGAAAAACTTTCGAAGACCGTCTCTGGAAGACTTGGCAGACAGCTCAATTTTTCGGAGGCGTTTGTGTGAATAGTTGGCCAATACTGGATAAATCAACGTGAGGACCAATGCAAAAGCTCCTAATCGTGAGTCGAGCCACCACACCACCGAAATCAAAAGCGCGGTGTTCAAGGGCTGAACCAGGCCATCAACCGCGCTTCCGCAGGCAGATGCGATTTTTGCAGCGTCGTTCGTGGTCCGCTGAACCACGTCAGCTGGATTCGTTCGCTCTAACACATCCGTTGACATTCTCTGTGCGTGTTCTGATGCCTCCAGTTCCAAAAGCAAACGTGCACGATTTTGGAAATTGGTCTTGAGCCGATCATAGAACGCGAAAAACAGCGCGCGGAATCCAACACAAATGAAAATACCAGCAAGCAATCCCAACAGCGTTTGCTTGGTTACGCCATTGGCGACGCCGTCGATAAACTGACGCAACAGCAGCAGTCCGAGAATAGACATGGCAGCTTGGACCAGCGCTGAAATCGCTGCAACAATAATCGAACCACGTTCACGGCCGATGGTCTGAAGCAGCAATGACGAAGGATTCAACTGGCACTCAAATCCAGCAGAATCAAATTTTTGTTTTGGCGTGGCAAGTAGGATCACGCCTGTCCAAATTCGTTGAAATTCCTTCTCGTTCATTCTTTTTTTGGAGCCCACGGCGGGATCGAGCAGTTCGATCCTTCGTGAGCGAAGACCATTGACGACCACGTAGTGAAATGAGCCATCGTCGTTGGTCACGACTGCGATCGCGGGACAGCGCATGCGACATATGTCCGTGATGCTGCAAGAACCGGCGTCGGCCCAAAAACCGATTTGTTCGAGGCAGTATTTGGCGCCTTCCAGTGACGCTCCGTTGACGTTTGTTCCCGACAGGCGTCGAATTTCGCTGCCACTTGGAATCGGCATCCGATAATGCGCGCACAGCATTTGCGCGGTCGCATCAAAGCAATGGGAGGAATCAGTTTGCCGGATGACGCGAGTCGCCCTGCCGCGACTGACCGCCGAGTGTTTTGTGAGCCGCTTCATTTTTTCGGTAGCAATCATTTTGTTCTCTCATTTTCTGTCCAAGTCGGCGCATTCATACACCGCAAGTTGGATCGAAGGGCTGTCTGAAAATGTTCCGGTGTTTGTGTTTGTTGGTGGGAAGTGTGAGTTTGATCGGCGGGAAAACGGAATCATTCCGTTTTTCAAACTTGGCGATATTATCTTCGATCTTCGTTCCAAAAACGAATTGCGATTTTGATTCCCCCGTTTTTCAAAGGGGGCCAGTGGGTTTCCTAAGCACAACTTAGAGCCACAATCTCAAGTCACCTCTATAAACTCATGCGCCGCAAACACCAACTTGTGCCAATCAAAACGGCATTAATTCAAAGACGTCAATTCGCGCCAAACATCGCGCCGAAATATTGAAAGATGAGCCGCCGCTGGCAACTTTTCGGCTATTCTTAGGCGAAGAGAATCAACATGCGTTACGGTATTACATCAGGTCACTGATGGATCGAGTCGAGGTCAGTATCCTTTTCGCGTGTTCTTGCGCGGCGTCGATGTCCCAAAAAAATTGCGATTTCGCAGGTTGCCGATTCGCTTGCATCGCAGGCTCGTTCGCTTAGTTCGAAAAAAAGATAATGAACCCGAAGACAATCAAAACCATCGTGGCGATCGCAGAATATGACCAAAGTAGTACTAGCACATTACGGGAGGCGAATTTGCGAAGGCGATAAAGTGTCGAAGGTGGGCAGGCTTCTACAGGCTGATTGTTGAGATAGCGCTCGATGTCGGCAGCGAACTCGCCGACCGAGGCGTACCGCCGTGCTCGATCCTTTTCCAATCCTTTCATCACAATCCACTCCAACTCGCCCTTGAGTTCATTTATGCGCGATGTTACGCCAATGCTGCGACCCGTCGCGACGACGGTTGCCCCCCCGCGCTGAGTTGAAAGCTTAAGACTTGGCCTGGTCGGGTCCTCGTCACGGATGATGCGCAGCACTTCGTAGAATGCAGCCTGGCTAAGACGTCGCTTTCCGATTGGCGTTGAACCCGTGAGCAACTCGTAAAGCAATACCGCAAGCGAATAGATGTCGGTTCGGGTATCCAGATCGAGTCCGCTAAGCTCTGTCTGTTCGGGGCTCATGTACATTGGCGTCCCGATAACTTCATCGTAAAGCGTGTAAGTTGATTTCTGCGAGAGCTCATGGTTGAGCGCTTTGGCAACTCCAAAGTCGATTAATTTTGGGACGGCAACGCCATCGTGCATTGTGACCAGGATGTTAGATGGCTTGATGTCGCGAAGAATGATGCCTTTTTGATGGGCATGCTGAAGCGCGCGACATACCGAGACAAATAAACGAATTCGATCGGCAAGGGTCAGCTTGTACTTGTCACAAAACTCAGTTATCGCAAAACCCCTGACCAATTCCATTACAAAGTAAGGGCGTCCGGATGGAGTAGCACCAGCATCGAAAACATGAGTAATGTTGGGATGACTCATCAGCGCCAGTGTTTGACGTTCAGCCTCGAATCGCGCAATAGCTTGCTTACTATCCTTTCCCGGCTTGACGATCTTAAGTGCGACAAGGCGGCGAATTGGCGAACGTTGTTCGGCAACGTAGACAATGCCCATTCCTCCCTCGCCGATTATTTTCAGAAGTTTGTAGTTGTCGATGTCCGTGCCGACGAGCTCTTCGAATTCGTCCGCCGTGCGCGTGGAGCCTAGAAAGCCCTCGGCATGGTCATGACACTCAAGCAGTGTTTCGATTCTATGCAAGAGTTTTGAGTCGTCGCGGCAGACGTCCAAAACAAATTTGCGACGCTCGGTTTCCGAAGCAATTTCAACAGCATTTTCGAAAATCGCTCGGGTTCGATCTTTGTCGTTCACCGGCATTTGCCTTCGCCTTGGCGGGGTGGGGGTGGGGCGGTTTCGGCGGGGGAGGGTTGCAGAGTTATATGCGTCGTTTTTCTTGTTTTGTGCCAGTCTCCATTGAATCGTCTTCTAGTTTGTCAAGTTTCATCAACAGCCATGCTCGAGCGTAGGCCCAGCGCCGGTTGGTTGTACGAACCGAAAGGCCCAGGGATTTGGCCGTCTCCTGAATTGTCAGGCCGGCGAAATAGCGGAGATTTACGATTTCGGCAGCTTGAGGGTCATCGGCAGCGAGGCAGTTGAGAACTTTATCTAAGTGGGTAATCCTGCCAACCGTTTCATCGACAGCAATGTCCAAAAAGTCCAGGTCCAAACGCTTTTGTCCACCTCCGTGCCGCACTCTTTTTTTCTTTCGCGCGCGGTCAATCAGAATCCGCCGCATCGCTTCGGATGCTGCTCCGAAGAAATGACGCCGATTGGACCACTTGGGCCGCGCTCGATCGCCAAACAAGCGCAGATACGCTTCGTGAACTAGCGCCGTAGCCTCTAACGTTTGCCCCGGGCATTCCTTTATGAGTTTGGCGCATGCTAGACCACGAAGTTCATCGTAGTGGACGAGGTCACGAGTCCTTTCGTGCCAGAAATCGCTGGGACTCGTAGCCTCGTCCACTACCATCAATCCTGAAATCAAAGTTTGACAAACCACTAGACCATTACTTTAAGTACCCAATCGATCTCAAGCCGCAGCGGCCTCTTGCGTTGAAATCAGTTTTGGTTGGCCGCTCTGGGAGCCCCGTGAATTCCGGATCGAAATGCATCAAAAAGAAATCGTGTATATGACGGACAAATCGACGCTCCAGCGGCTTTGTAATCTTCCAACAGGATCTTGTGCACTTTTGGCAGATTATACCAAGGCACTCCCGGGAAAAGATGATGCTCCAGATGATAATTCAGATTGATGTTAAAAAATGAAAACAGACGGTTGCTGGTAATCGTTCGTGTTTCTGTGAGTGGGTGACCGCGACCGGTTCGTGTATGTTCGGCCCAGCCACGGACGTTGCCCAAAAATGCGGCAATGACCAGCGGTATTAGCCATAAATGGAGTATCAGGCCAAGCTGATTGTTTTGCCAGGCAACGTAGACAAGAACCGTAAACATCAACAACACCAGCGAGTGTTCGAAGATGATTCTTTTGCGTTCGGCTTTCGTACCCTTAACTAGCGCGACAGACGGAACACGAATCACGTAAATGAACATTCCAATCAACAACCACACGTAATAAAAGACCGACAACACCAAGCGGTTATTGGTGAGATTTGTAAACTCGTCTGGGTCATCAATTTCGCGATTGTGCCGATGATGAAGCAGGTGGTTCACGCGATAGGAAGTGATCGAGAACAAAGACGGTATCGCCATGGTGAAACCGTACCAACGATCCCACTGGCGGTGCTTAAACAAAGTTCCATGGACCCCCTCGTGCATCAGATTCGCCATCCCATGAATTAGCAATCCGATCAGAACGTAACCCGGAATCCATGTCAACGGACTCGGGAAGTACACCATCAACATACCAACGGCAACCCACATGAGAATGAACAAGAGCCCGACCAAATTCCAATACGGATTGATTGCGTGAAGCTGCCGAATAGCTTGCTTCTTCGCTGGATTGAGATCCCGATACCAACTTGAGTGCGACTCTGTCATATCTTCCTCCGCCCGCGGTGCTAGGGCCTGACCGTCGAATCTATTGTGTGAGCATACGGTGATTGTGAAAACGGTGACAGATGCATTTATCACAAATAGTCGCAGCGACCGCGAATAACCTTTATGCGTTACCTGTGCTGGCACTCCTATTTCGAGTTCACGCCACCCACAAGTCCTACGCTTCCCGCGTTAAATTTTTGCCAAAGTTAATTGAACAATCGAATTAGCGACTGGATAAGTTCGAGTTGTACGTGATATTCAAATCTACAAACCGTCGGCCCGAGCAGATTGATGGATGTACGCGATTACTAATCCGTCTAGTGCAGCGCCAACATTAAAATTTAGCGTAGTGGACGAGGTCACGAGTCCTTTCGTGCCAAAAATCGCTGGGACTCGTAGCCTCGTCCACTACCATCAATCCTAAAATCAAAGTTTGACAAACCACTAGCGTCATTTCTTCTTAACGTAATCTTGGTCAGTTTGACTGAGCGCGTCCAGCGGAACGGTAATGACTTCACCGTCCGATTTCTTCAGCCACACGGTTCCATCCTTGAAACTGACGAATTCTGCCTCGACCCTATAGTCGCCTGTTGAATCGGTCCAAGTTCTAAGGTTTTGTTTGTCGGCGCCGCCTTCACCAGGTTTGAGCGCAAAATCGTGTTTGGCTTGCTCAAGGTTGACTCGAATCATCCAATCGCCTCGCTCAAAATCGCGGGGTGGCCTTCCTGGCAGGCCGGATATTGATTTCCCGGAGGCTTGTTCGTCAAACCCAACGTAAACGCCTTTGGTCGCAGTCGGATTGAAGCCGACACACACAATAAACTTCTTCGGCACCTTTGTCGGTTTGGTTTTCAACGTAACCCATTTCGGTGCGGCGCGTTTGAACTTTGAGTACGGATACTTGAATTCAGCGATCTGTTTGAACTGGTCGTCGCACAGCCAAACGCCAAAGTCCTCATTCGGCGGCGCACGCCCACCGTATCGAGATCCGTGAATCCGTATCGAAGTTACATAGGCAGGGCCGCCGTCAGTTTCAAAACGCACTCCATGACCGCTGCCCGCACTACTGTTTTTTCCAGATTGCTTACCGTCGTCGAGGGCGAGTTCGCGAGGTTGGCCGTCGAGCTGATCCGCGGACGCGGTCTCGGTCGCGAAACCACTGCTGGGTCGAATCACAATGAAATTTTGTTCAGCTTGAATCCACCATTTGGATAGTCGATCGCCATGTGGCGAATTGTCGAGAGCCAATTTCAACGCTTTGCCAGGGTCAGTCGGATCCACATTTGCCGCCCCCCAAGCTGCAAACAAGTCCGCGATGCTTTGGTCGCCTACCAATTCGACCAGCTCTTTCCACAAACCGGCACAGCGCACAACCGAGTTGGGATTATCCGAATTCAGCTGAGACTCGAGCCGCCGCGTTCCGTCATTGCGATAGTCGTACCGGTCCGGCCAAAGTTCTGCCCCCTCCTTTTCATAGACACTGTCCACAAGTCGGCTGCCCACGTAATGGGCCCAACCCTCGGCGGCCGCGTACGTCAACCACGAATGATCTCGAATGGGCCGGTACATCGCCAAGTGGCCAACTTCGTGACACAACCCGTATAGATGGAAAACGCCGCTGCTGCTCGGTTGCGCTAGATCTTGCTCCGAGCGGACCGTCAACGAGAATCGATCTTGGCCGTCATTGAACAACCGCACTTTGCCAGACGATTTGGCGTTCACGTCGACAACAATCGTGTCGGGCATATCAAAACCGAACGTTTCGATCGCGGATGCCCGAGCCGACGAAACGGTCCGCCCGATCGCCTGGGCATACCGCTCACTCACACCCGAGTAGTTTACTGTTACACCATCGATTCGGATCGTGACTTGTCCCGAACAATTTGCATAAAAAGCCAAGACGACTATGACTGGAAGGCAAAATCGAATCATTGGATTTGACCTCATTTTGTTCGAAGTTTACGACCGGATATCTGACGTTTGCCGAGCGCGATTAGTTTCACATATAGAGTCGATAACGACAACTTAATTCTATCGGCGCTGACGACTTTTGCAGCAATGGGTCGAGGATGCGGTAGGTGATCGCTTCGTGGAGTGACGCGGTTGGACTAGATCAATACACGTCCAAATCATTAATCATACAGAAAGGGCAAGAACAAAGGATCTGCGGCGCCACCACGTTCCTTCAATCCTCCGGTGATTGCGCCGAATTTGTATGATCCAACTTGACTACATGCAACAGCGAAATTCGGGCGGTTCGTTCGTAAACGCGCGGACTGTTATCGGTTGGCAATCCAATGGTCACCGAACTCCGACCGATCATGATCATATCCGGATGCGGAATCGTAAATCTCTCGCCCGTGCTGGTGTGCACTACAAACGGTTTAAAGGGTTGAGTATCCAGAAGTTCTTGAAAGTCAACTGCCCGCATAATTTGAATGGTAGCTTAAGGTCAGCCAACAACAAGGGAACACGAAAATGCGTTGCCTCGGATTTGAACGCGAGCAAACGGAGACAACTGAAAACCATGACATCTCCGTTTCCTCCGTTTACTCTCGTTCCATTTCCAAATGATACCGGGTCAGCCCGGGGCCGTTTCAATTCAGTTCAGCAAAATCGTGACGCAGTCAATTCCACATTTGGCGGTCGAGGATGCGGTAGTTGATGGCTTCGTGTAGGTGGTGGGATTGGATACGGTCGCTGGCGTCTAAGTCGGCGATGGTTCGCGCGACGCGCAAGATTTTGTCGTGAGCACGCGCGGATAAGCCCATCTCGTTGACACTGGACTTCATCAAATTCATGCCGGCATCGTCCAGTTGACAAAACGTGCGAAATTGGGACTGGACAAATTCGCGTTGTAAGTAATGTTCAAATCCGCGAATCGCTCGGCCTGTGTTTTGCGCCCAGTAAATACTTGCTCGCGCACCTCAGCAGACACTACGCCCCTCGCGCGGCTGCTGACTGTTTACCCTTTGAATACCGTTGCCTTGGTCGACGAACTAGTGCGGCGATGGAACCAACTAGCAGAATAAACGACGAAGCCGGCTCCGGTACGACGGCAGATATTTGCATCAAAATGTCGTAATCAAGTCCACGAAGCCCGCTTCCGAAATTTCTCATTTCGACATGCGCATCAAACATATATGTACCGGGATCCAAACGCCCGCTTCGTTGTTCTTGAAAAGGGGAGGAAAGCACGACGCCATTGTTCTTGTCACCGATTACGAACACGTCTCCATTGGGGCCAACCAGCGAAAACTCGTAGTGTGTCACCCCCGCAGGGATTGGGGTAAGTAGCACGTCAAAGTTAAAATCACGGGATATATCAAGTTGAAACGTTGTCGACATCGTCGATTCTGCTCTGCTGAAACTTTGTATGCTGCCCGCAGCTTGAACTCGCCCATCCATCATCATCAATCCGTCAATGATCGTCGATGATTGGATTGCGCCGGTGCTGTTGTTGATGAAAGGCTCGGGAACTCGCTTGAACCAGGTCCCCGTGCTTGTAAAGCTTGAAAAAGCACCCGTACCTTCGTGGATATAGCCTACGCCGCGAC
>CAJHZH010000324.1_pt1 | contig 15429 bp, 8 predicted proteins | sample 9198951 | NCBI WGS metagenome assembly CAJHZH01 (sample SAMEA7708381, study PRJEB35096) | sediment metagenome | biome: marine neritic benthic zone biome [ENVO:01000025]; feature: sediment [ENVO:00002007]; material: shallow marine sediment [ENVO:03000034] sea grass bed [ENVO_01000059] ...
ATAGCCACTTGCGGATTCTCCAGCTGCGGGGTGGACGCTTTTGGCTCATGGTTCCTCCTTACATGTTCTGTCAGGTGGACGACGAGAGTCCGGTTGGCGTTACCGAATCGCCCGGTAAGCATTGCCAGGCTTCCATCAGCCTACCTTTGATTCCCGCTCGCGCTCCAGTAGGGAGCCACGTTTCCGAAACGAATTTCTGGAATTTCGTTACCCCGCCAATTTGCTTCAGTCGCGGCCACGCCAAAGATTCAAGCCTATGCCCCCAAACCATCGGTCACATCGCCCGGCTGTTTCTTTCCCAGCGCCTTACTGTCGAATTCGGTGTCGCACACCGAATGAAGCTGGATCAAACGTGAAAACACCAAATTGGAGCTGTGTTCCGAGTTTGATTGAAAATAGAATCGGTCATTTCGCCATACATGACCGTATTGATCGCTCCGTCTTCTATGCGGGACTGATGTGCCCCCAGTTTCGGTACGAGGGGGTTATGAAAGTACGGGTTGTTTAATCAATTCTGTTCAAATTTCGTCGAGTTTGGTCGCTTCGCGAATGTGCTCGCGCAGCCAGCGTGATCGGTGCCGATTCTATCACCGCGACAAGTAGCCGGTCCCCGCCGCAAATAGGTCCGCTTTCATCTAAGAAAAGCCAGGCTGGCTGCTTAATTCACTAAGTCCTGGATCAATGCATTAAAGTGAGCGAGGTCCACAAATAAAGCTCCTTCGGGCATATCAATCTGGCAGGGATACTCGAATGTATCACGCGGTCTAAGTCGCTGGATAGATCTGCGCACATTCAACAAACCCTCTTCTGCGGCGAGTTAATTGCGATTCCACGATGAAAACGACTAACGCGGCAAACGGCTGCTTTCGATCACAAGTCGAGCTAGGTGGTGTCACGTGAACGGAGCCATGTTTGTTTACGCACTCTTCGAGTGCGAATACGTCCTGTCAAGGATATACGAACCATTCCCCAATGCTTCCCCAGACATGAGTGGCAAAATTCGCATCAAATGAATGAACAACCAGTACAATTATAGTGACGGAATCGTTTGTTCATGATATCGAAAAGTAGGAGCAGTGCTGCTTCGCGTTCCAGTTTTGTTAATAAGGTGCATTATGGTTGGGAATCAAAAACGCAAGAGGGGCGAGTGTTTCGTTATCGCTCCAATTGGTGACGACCGCAGTTCAACACGCGAGCGAACGGATCAAGTCTTTGAATACATTATCGGACCCGCTGCTCAGGACTGCGGGTACGATGTAAAGATTGCACACCGGATGTCCACTTCGGGAATGATCAGTACAGATATTGTTAGCAGTATTGTCGAGGCTCCGTTGGTAATTGCTGATCTCACGGAGGGGAATGCCAACGTCTTTTATGAACTGTCGCTTCGGCATGTCATTGGCAAACCCGTTGTACAGATTGTTCAGGAATCCCATCCAGTACCGTTTGACGTGCATAACGTGCGCACGATCAAATACGCCTTGGGCGTTAAGGAAGCTGTGGAAGCAAAAACGGAACTTGTTCGAGTCATCGAAGCATTGGATGAGGAACCTCCGAATAACCCCATATTGCAGGCAAATAAACTATCTGTTTATTTTGTTGAGGACGCGGCTGGGCCAGATGATCTGAAGTCTATGCTAGATTCGTTGTTTTTGGCTCATCGCGTTCGTTACAAGGTGATCGAAGGGTTCTTTGATCGTGCTTATGACAAAGACAATGAGGCAAAGATAAAGCGCCTTTCCGAGAATGTGCAAGCCGTGTTACGGGAATCCGAGGCTCGCGGGTTTATGCAACGCACAAGAATGTTTCAGGCCTTTGGAAGACACGAGGCAATGGGAAAACGTACCTTTGAAGGCGCTGGCGAGATTTTACCGAAGCTGCTACAAGCAATAGCCGAAAAGAAAATCGACGATATTACCGAACACCTGTACGAATGGCAAGGAAACAACGATCTTTACATTCTTGTTGCATTGCAGCGCTGCAAAGAAATAATTGACGAGAATTCCGACCCAGGTGTACTTGCCGACTTTGTTGAATACTTAAAGGGCGAGGAACGGATTGGTGAGTCCGCGCCCTTCGGTAAGGCGGGTGACGTCGAAGTTGACGGCGAAGCCGGAATGGACTCACCACGGTAGCGACGTTGTCCGATGGAGAAGTTAATCTCTGATGTAACAGCAAGCATCAATTGTATCACACAGATCAAGGTAACGTGGTCAGTAGTGTAGCCTGCCCTTTTTTCCTTTGATACCATTTTCTTTTTGATGTCCCGCTGACCCCTTTCCCTCATTATGCTTCGGGCACATCGCCCGACGGTTTCTTTCCCCAGCGCTGGGGAAACCTAATTCGGCGTCGCACACCGAACGCACGAAGAGGTTCTTGTCAGTGACGATGTTGGGAACGCAAATCCGTGTCTTTGGATCCATGCAGAAACCATCGATTTCAACGTTTTTCGGCGTTTTGATTTCGCTGATGAGTTTTCCGGGTTTGAAAATAAGGGCATTTTGCCCTCCGTACATATGGTTTTGACCATCCGGGAAAAGGAACGTTTTTCATTCAGGGTTTGCCATCCTGTCTTAAGTTTCCCAGATGTTTGGCATTCGCTGCCATCCCGCCCGCGAGTTGCAATTCAGGCCGACCGCCCGTATTGGAATTCCTATCATTTAAACGGCCAGTTCAATTTGTTTTAAATCATCGGAAGGGATTTCTTAGGGTGATTTGTTTTTTTCAGTTTTTTGTCGCGAAAATGACTGAGATTTGTTAAACGCCACAAAAACGAATATAATAATTTACTGCGATCTAACAAACTTTGGAATCAAAACCAGTCTTTGTCCTTAAGGCATCAACTTTGTTTTCACTGGACTTATCTATGAACCGCTTACCAGCGCTTGTTGCTGTTTGGATTGTTTTAGCAATATCTGTGCAGCCCGATCGAATTGATGCAGAAATGGTTTTGAACCCAGGTACCGTCTTGGCGACCAATATTGTCACTCACACTCCAGGTTCGTCGTATTCGATTCAGCACGCTATCAACCAGAACGGGCTTTCGTCTGGTTACACTAGTGGTGTTACTGACTTCTCGAGTTATTTTGCGAGTAACCCAACACATGCCGAGTCAGGCTTAGATACACATTTTCTTAGTCAAATTAGTACTACCGGATTCGTTGATTTCGATTTGGGCCAAGTTTATGCATTATCCAGCATTGCCGTTTGGAATTGGCAAATTTCGCAAGGGGGTGTCGGTGTAACCAATATTGAGGTTTTAAGATCAACAGATGCGGCATTCACCGCTCCAGTTTCCGTAGGGAATTTTGGTTTTTCAATAAACGGCAGTGCGCTGGCTCAACTGGATCAATTTTCGGCCCCTGTTTCTACACGGTACGTTCGAATCAATCTGTCGAATACCACTGGAACAGGTCAAATCGGCTTCGGCGAACTTGCTTTTGGAGCTGTTCCAGAGCCATCGAGCTTCATCTTGTTTTCGTTGGGCATGTTTGGCTTGGCAGCTCGCCGGCGACAGCGAGTGTCTTCGGTTTAGCAATGTATCCGAGGCAAAAGTAAGGGGACGCAGCGGACGCAGCTCATTAATCGAAGCAAATGACCTGCGTCCGTTCAGGCTCTTTGATCTTGTCCAAGTCGTAGTTTGACGACGCTGAACGAATGTTACCGTCAATTAACTCATACGATTCCTGGCGACTCCAACAAACCACCGTTTAGCCGTTTTCTGATTTCGGCCCAAGCGAGGAGAAGCGGCGCTAACTAACGCGAGGAGGCTAGCGATGAGACCTGCAATTCGGACTACAGTCCTTGTCCCATCCCATAGGTACCACCGGTTACGCCAAACGCGGGTTAATAACGACGATGGAACGATACCGCGACTTGCAATCCGAGTTTCGACTATACTGTCCGTACTAAATGGCAAAAAGAGGTAACGCATCGAGTCGGATACTTAATGAAAATCTGGTCAATATTCTTTTCGCTCCTCGTTGCGATTCTAATTGGCAAAAATGCGCCGGCGCAAACATTGAACGACAAACTGGTCGCTGAGGATCCAGCCACTCTTGTCGACGACGCTCGACAAAATGGAGATATTGTCCGGGGTGCAATCCTGTTTCATCAGGGCAACATAAATTGCGCCAAGTGCCATCGCCCAACGGCAGAAAGAGATCGTATCGGGCCCGATCTCAGTCGCATGAAAACGGAAGTTACCGAGGAGTTTGTTGTCGAATCGATTCTGCAGCCATCCAAACAGATCAAGGAAGGATTTGAGGCAGTCATCGCATTGACGGTTGATGGTCGCGTGTTTAATGGAATCATCGTCAACGAAGACGATCAGAAACTGGTGATCCGGGACAGCCAGGATGTCGACAAACTGGTTACGATTCTTCGCAAGGATCTGGATGAAATTCGGCCTGGTAACAAGTCGAGCATGCCAGACGAACTGGCCAACGAATTAAAAGATCGTCAACAGTTCCTTGATTTGCTTAAATACGTCATCGACATCAAGGATCGGGGACCGGCAGCAAGTTCAAATGTGTCCGCATCCACGGTTCGTCGTCAACTGAGTTCAGAGTTGGAAGGGTTGGTGTCGATCCAGAAACAGAACTGCGTCGCCTGTCACAAGTCAGATTCAACCCTATCGCCGGTTGCGCCCAAGCAGGCGCCAAGATTGAAATGGTCCGGTAAATGGTTGAACCCAATCTATATCGAGGCATTCATTGCAAACCCGCACACCGTAAAACCGGGCACAACGATGCCGGAACTACTTGGCCAACTTGACGAAACTGTTCGTCAAGAAACCGCCAATGCGATCGCACATTACTTGACTTCCGAAGCTCAAAACGAGTTTAGGCCACAGAGCATCGACACCGAGGCGGCGCGAATAGGTTTCAACACGTTCCATTCTGTCGGATGTGTCGCCTGCCATTCGCCGCGAAACGAAGATGCTGTTGAACAACCGTTGCCTGATTCGCTGCCCTTGGGAGACCTGAGGGGCAAATACAATGTCGATGGACTGGCAAATTTGCTGGAAGACCCGATCGCCGTTCGACCGTCTGGCCATATGCCCAACATGCAACTGACTCATCGCGAGGCAATCAACATCGCGAATTTTTTGCTGCATTCAACCAAAGATATCGAATCGCAACGGGAACTTGATGGGCGATGGGTACTAGATTCAGAATTGGCGAGCCAAGGCAAGTCGCTATTCTCCAAATACAATTGTGGCATTTGTCATTCCGAATTTGACGACAAGGCATCAAGATTACCGAGCAAGTTCACAATGGCTGATTTGAAATTGGAAAATGGGTGTTTATCCAAGCAGAAGGGCGACTGGCCCAATCTTCATCTTGAGCCGCACGAGCATCGGAACATTCGAGCGGCACTTGTGCGATATCCTCTCCAGCTGACTGAAACGCAGCAGATCGAAGTCTCATTAAGATCTTTCAATTGTATTGCTTGCCACGACCGCGGCGATTTGGGCGGTGTCAGTATCGATCGCAATTCGCACTTTCAAACCACCAACCTTAACTTAGGTGATCAAGGTAGGATCCCGCCCACTCTGACTGGGGTTGGTGCTAAACTAAACCGGAAATGGATGCGCGATGTGCTAGTCAACCGGCGTACGATTCGCCCTTACATGAAAACACGCATGCCCCAGTATGGCGAAGAGAATGTCGGCCATCTGCTGGCATTGTTTGATTCGTGCGACCGCCTTTCGACCATCAAGTTCGCCCAGTTCGCCGACCAAAAAGAGACACGGGAAAGGGGCTTGGAATTGGCTGGCAACCAAGGTCTGAATTGCGTCGCATGCCACACCTACAAGTACAAACTGTCGGACACGATGCCAGCGGTCGACTTGACCGAGATGGCGGAGCGGTTGAAGAAGGACTGGTTTTATCAATACATGCTTGAGCCGCAAAAATTCAGTCCCAACACAGTGATGCCGTCCTTTTGGCCGGGAGGTAAGCCAATTCGCACTGACATCGCTGGAACGCCAGAGGATCAAATTGAAGCGATCTGGCAATACCTGATCGACGGACGACAAGCCGGTATGCCCAGAGGAGTCGTGCGGGAGCGGATGGAAATCGTGGTTAGCGATGAAACCAGGATGTTGCGGCGCAGCTATCCGGGAATCGGCAAACGAGGAATCGGCGTCGGCTATCCGGGCGGCGTGAATATTGCGTACGACGCGGAACAAATGAGACTAGGCTCGATCTGGAAAGGCAAGTTTGTTGATCCGGGTGGCGTGTGGTCTGGTCAAGGATCCGGCAATGTCCGTGCAATGGGCCGAACGCTTGATTTTGCCAAAGGCCCGGAACTTGACAGTCTACAAGCGCCATGGGTTGTCGACGACCAGCGTCCGCCCAATCACCAATTCAAGGGATATGAGCTGGACAAACAACGACGACCAACCTTTCGTTATGTTCTTGGCTCAATCGAAGTCGAAGACTTCTTTTCCGAGTTTGTTGACGAATCCGCTCAAATGACTCATCTACGTCGTCGCGTGATGCTGTCGACCAATGAAAAACAGGACGTGCGTTTTCGAATCGCATCGAGCAACGAAATCACAATCGACTCCGATGGCATCTTCACCATCGGTGCTCAATTGAGAATCCGGCTGGTCTCTGATCACTGCGCACGGATCGTCGAAGAAGCTGAAGGTAAACGGCTGGAAATTCCAATCGAATTGGTGCCGGGCCAGAAACAAAAATTGGTATATGAGTACTTGTGGGAATAAGTGGCCAGGAAAGATCCATTTGTATGATCGTGTTAATAAAACTCTTTTCCTTTATCAGACTGTGTGCCATTTCATTGGCCATGCTTCCGCAGCAGGAACCGCTTGGTGAATACTGGGGCACGGCTGAAGAAGAGTCAAAATACTACAAATTGGTCGAGATCCCGCTTCCCAAAGATTTGGCGATTGAGGCAGGTAGTTTTGACGTCATGCCTAATCAAGAGCAGCTGGCCATTGCCACAAGACGTGGCGATATCTTCCTGGTCGAGGGAGCCTTCGACAAACATCCGGAACCTAAATTCAAAAGGTTTGCCAGCGGTTTGGACGAAGTGTTTGGGATGGCTTATCGTGATGGTTCTTTTTACGTGACCCAACAAACAGAAGTCACACGGATCACGGACACCGATGGCGATGGCCGCGCCGACCGTTTTGATACGCTCAGCGACGCGTGGGGATTTCGCCACTACCATGAATTTTCTTTCGGCTCCAAACCGGACAAGGATGGAAATATCTGGGTGGCGCTTTGTTTGTCGAAGTCTTATCATTCCGATGCGCCGTTTCGTGGTTGGTGTCTAAAGGTTACACCTGACGGAAAAACCATTCCGGTTTGCAGCGGGATCCGCAGTCCTTGCGGAATTGGCCCTAACGAGCATGGTGTGATGTTTTATGCCGAAAGCCAGGGTCCCTGGAACGGGTCGTGCTCGTTAAAGGTGCTTCAGCCCGGCGGGTTCATGGGCCATCCCATTAGTTTCAATTGGTATGATCTGGCCCCCGAGTTGGGGCCGGCGCCGATCAAGCCGAAAACGCCTTCGCGATTAGAAGACGAAAGAAAACGAATTAAGGAACTAGTTCCCTATGCGGTAGTCTTTCCCTACAAGCGGATGGGCCGTTCGATATCAGGTTTTATGGTGGATCGCTCGGGCGGAAAGTTCGGTCCCTTCGAGAATCAGATTTTCATCGGTGACTTTAGTCTCGGCGTGATCATGCGAGCGACGACGGAGCAGGTCAACGGGGTTTGGCAGGGCGCATGTTATCCGTTTCGTGAAGGCTTTGATACGGGGTTGCTCGCGGTCCAGTTTACCCCCCAGGGAAACTTGATCGCTGGGGGTACGAATCGCGGCTGGCCAGTTCGCGGTCCAAAGGCTTACGCGGTCCAGCGACTTGATTGGACTGGCCTGGTGCCATTTGAAATCAAGGAAATTAAGGCTCGGCCAACTGGCTTTGAAATAGAATTCACTAAACCGGTAAATCGACAGGTTGCGTCCACGCCGGAGACGTACCAGCTCAAAACTTTTACGCACATCTATCGACAGGGTTACGGTAGTCCCGAAGTCGACCAGACCGAACCGAAAGTTTCGAATGTAATCGTTTCCCAAGACGGAATGAAAGTCGAAATCGTGGTGGACAATCTAGTTCAGGGGCACGTGCATGATTTCTACTTGCCCAACATGCGATCGGCAAAACATGAACAACTTTTGCATGCCAGCGCCTATTACACATTAAACGAGATACCCAAACCGGATGCCAAACAAGTTACCGACAAACCGAATGACAGTTCGATAACTGGAATAACGCGTGGAATCATTGACTTTGAGAGACCCGCCGATGCCGAGCAACTGGTTGGCGAATCCGGTTCCAAGTTGATACCCGAGTCTGATGTCAAATGCCAGTGGGCTTTTGCGGATGGTGTTTTGACCGCGTCGCCGAAATGGGACAGCGTTGTCACTCCGCAGGCCTACCAGGATTTTCGTATGCATCTGGAATTTAACATCAACGATGCGGGCGATGTGCCGCGCGAAAGAAACGGCAACTCGGGAATCTATATCCAACAGAGGTACGAGCTACAAATACTTAACTCGTTCGGCGTTGCCGAGGCCGACTACCGACATGACGATTGCGGTTGTATTTATGGTCTGAAAAAGCCGGACAAACTCGTCTGCAAACCGCCGGGCCAGTGGCAATCCTTCGATATCGCCTTTCGTGCAGCGCGATACGAGGGCGACAAAAAAATGCAGAACGCCCGGATTACTGTCTATCACAATGGCGAACTGATCCACGACGATATTCCACTCAAGCGTAATACCGGTGCAGGCAAGAAAGAGGGGCCTTTAGCACTTCCCATCAAATTCCAGGGACATCACAACCAGGTTCAATTTCGCAACGTGTGGATTCAGGAACTGTCATTGGATGATACTCAGGGTCCGGTGATCTCCGAAAGCAATAAAACGCTGCCGGTGCCGGGAGAAGTTTTCAAGTTCAATGGTGATGACGCGTTCATCGTCCTGCCCAGCGAAGTTGCGCCTGACCTTCCATGGGTGTGGTACGCGCCCACATTGCCAGGTCTCCCTGGCAAGGAGGAGCAGTGGATGTTTCAACACTTTCTCGATGCGGGAATCGCAATCGCCGGCATCGACGTCGGCGAGTCTTTCGGAAGCCCAACGGGTCGTCAGAAGTACGACGCTTTTTACGAATACCTGGTCAATACAAAACAGCTTGGCAAGCGACCTTGTCTGCTTGCCCGAAGCCGCGGCGGATTAATGCACTACAGTTGGGCGACTGAAAATCCTAACTCGGTTTCTGGCATCGCGGGCATTTATCCGGTTTGCAACATCGCCAGTTATCCTGGCATTGACCGTGCTTGCGGCGCCTATGAACTGTCGGCAGAACAATTTGAGGCCAATTTGAAAAAACACAATCCAATAGATCGGCTTGAACCGCTCGCAAAAGCAAACGTTCCCATATTTCACATCCATGGTGACCAGGACACAGTCGTTCCACTCCAAGCAAACTCAGGGACATTGGCTCAGCGATACCGTGATTTGGGCGGCGATATGACTTTGGAAGTTGTCGAGGGGCACGGTCACGACATGTGGAACGGCTGGTTCCAATCGGAGGAATTGGTTGAATTCGTGCGCGCCAACGCGCAACAGGAAACCGAATCGCACCCCGTTCCAGCAAGTGAAAAATGGTTGACGTTTTCTGGGATTGATGGCCCTGGCAAAGGCAAGCACATTGTGTTGATCGCGGCGGATCAAGAGTACCGTAGTGAACAATCAATGCCGATGCTGGCCAAGATCTTGTCGCAGTATCATGGCTTTAATTGCACCGTTCTATTTTCAGTAAACGATCAAGGGGAAGTTGATCCGACGCTACCAGCGCCATTCGATGACAAAACGAATCGCCATCATATCCCCGGCCTGAAGCATCTGGCCAGTGCCGATTGCGTGATTTGGTTTTCGCGTTACATGCAACTAACCGACGAACAAACAAAACACTGGCACGACTACTTTGATTCTGGCAAACCGATAATTGCCTTGCGAACTGCCAACCACGGCTTTTGGGGTGGCCAGGCATACATCAAAGACGGAAAAACTGTTTCCCTGCGTGAGTTGCTGGGCGGATCATTCCTGGCCCATCACGGAGGTTGGCACCGCGAGTCGACCCGAGGCATTATGGTTCCGGAAAGTATCACGCACCCGATCTTGATTGGTGTCAACAAAATCTGGGGCCCATCAGATGTATATCGTTGTCATGATGATAAGTCCCCATTTCCAGATGACTGTCAGGCGCTGGTGATGGGACAGCCTTTGTTGGATCTCACTGCGGACTCCGCACCGAATAAAGACAAGGAACCTCTTCCAATCGCCTGGACGAAAACCTGGGTTGGTAACAAAGGACGGTCGACAAAGATTTTTCATTTCACTATGGGCTCAGCCAGGGATTTTGAAAATGAGGGAGTGCGAAGGCTGACCGTCAACGCCGTTTACTGGGGGCTCGGCATGGAGGCAGATATCCGCAAAGACAGCTCGGTCGAAGTGGTTGGCGAATATCAACCACTAAAGTCTGGGTTCAACTATGAAAAGCTGGGGGTCCAACCTCGCAAGCCCCGGTTCTACCGGTAACTCCGATGTCAAACAAAGCGTGGCGCTCTCTGGGCAGAACGATTTTTCCCTTACGCTACCAGTTCATTCAATTGCAATTGGCCGGATGCGCCTTGGCAGCAAATCATAGCCGGCAAGGAACGCATAGTAGGCGGCCGGGCCGGTTAAGGGAAACAGGTTACCGCCAATATATGTGGACAAGCCGATCACGGCAGCCTGCTTTGGGAGATCGATTTTGCCAAATGGATGTGCCGACTTAAAAAACCACCGCGCATTCTAACGCGTGAACTGGCGGAGACGTTGTTTGTAAAAGCTGGTTACGTCGACCTGCTGCATTTCGATCGACGGTAATTGGAATGCGGTGTTAGAGATTCTTGGAGAGTTTTGCAGTTCAAAAAACTCGAGCACGGCAACGGGCGTCGACTTAATCTGATTTCCGCGGGGCTGCAGCGTGTTGAACACAATTCGATAAGGGAACAGTGGAAACCGCTCATCGTTTCCTAGCGTTAATTCCACCTGGTGGGGTAAATGTTCAGGCAATTCGCTCCAGTTCACTCGATCCCTTAATATTTCTGGAGCCACCTGGCCTTCCAGCAAGCGTTCCAGCGATTGCGATTTCCATACGCCGACCGTTTTAATGACGGGGATGGAATCCAACTCCGCGATGGTAATTTCACCAAAAGTAAAATGCTCGGCGAGTTGATCAAGTAACCCCGTCAGGCTTCCAACCGATAGCCAGCTGGAAACATTTTCAAGCTTCTTGTTCATTTGGAGCGTTTCCAATTGGCGCAAATCGACGAACTCCAAATTCGATCGATTGCCGGCGATCGTTAAACTATACAAAAAATCACCGTCAGAAAACTGATGGAGTTGAACCTGCGTATCGTTGTATCCGAATTCGAATTCGATTCTTGACATTCGAGTCCCCTGCCCTTTTTGCAAGTACCGTCCTGGCCCGCTTGTTTGCTGTCCAAACATGTTGATTTTGTATCTAAGCCGTGCGGTGAGTGCCGGACCATGGGCCAGGGTCTGCGCGGCGTCTCGAACAATCGAGTTGCTATCGGATTCTTGTCCGTGGCCAGTAGCATTTAAACCGATGGTGGTTTTCGGCGCGCCGGTGATTTGGGCAGGGTTTGACGGCGGCGTCACGTGTTGGTGTGTTGAAAAGACACACGTCCAGACGACGCCAGAACATGCAAGCATTACGAGCGCCGTCAGTATTTCTGATTTCATCTATGGGTTGTAAGGAATTTTCCAAAGAAACTTGTTATGCGACGCCGAAACTAGAAACAACTAAAAATAGTTCAGAGCAGCCTTGCGCGGAAATCGATTCGCGTACAAAAACTTTGAATCGTTGCGTCGTTTTCGACAGAGTGGTATTGCCACTGGCTCCGAAGAGGTCGCGGCATTCTAGGTTGATCGTTCGGTCGAGTCTACGTCATTTGGATATGGCAAAACCGTTCGTGCGCCGCCCAGGGGGCCGCCTGCCGATAGTCTTCAACCAGATGAAGAAATGATTTGCCGAAATGGCAAAGAAAACAAAGACCCGCGAATGTCAGCGATGTTGACAACATCGTTGACGACCATACTCCAAGGGGGGAGAGACAATGTATTTGAATTTATCCAAAGGATTGTTGTTGCTGGCGGTCGCGGCGCTAGTCGGTTGCCAGGTTCCGGCAACACGATCTGGCTTGCCCATCAGCCACAACCTTCCACCAGCTCAAATGCTGGCTGAACCGGGGCCCGGTGTTGGCGGTCCTGGGCCCGGCGTGATGGCGTTGCGAGTACCTCCGATGGGTCCCAGCGGAGGCATGAGCCAAACCGTTGCGGCACCTTATGGTATGGTCGCTCCATCAACGGCCCAAGTTTTGTTCGACAAACCAGAGAGTATGCAAATTAGATGGGACGTTTCGCCCGGCGGAAGATACGACTCGATCCCATTAGTCGTTCCCGGACGTCAAAACTTTGGGCAAGGCGGCGTTTACCGGTTGAAGCTAACCAATATTGATGGCCGAGAAGGCGTCGAACTTTATCCAACGATGGAAGTCGCTCCAATGACTCGTCGATCCGCGTCTTACCTGGCACATTCGGCGATACCGATTCAATTCACGGACGAAGATTTCGATCAGGTGATGGCAGGCAATTTTGTCACCAAAGTCATCTACATCCCAGATCCGGAATTCCAAGAACTTGCCTTGGCCGGCGTTGATACTTTGGTCAGTACCCGGCTGGACCCGGGCGTTGATCCCGTGACGGAGGCGGATCGCCGTGGCAGCGTGTTGGCGATTATCCGCATGGGCAACAAAGATATGGAAATGCCCGGAAGCGATGCCGGTCAACAAGCCGGATTCATGCCTGGTGCAAATACCGGGATGGGGAGGAATGGTGCCATGTCGAACTACATTTCCGGGATCACCGGACCGCATTATGGCATGCCGCTGGTCGGTACCCAAATCGGCTTGCCCGGACCCCCTCACATTCCAATGGGAGGTCCGGCCGGATTGCGACAAAGCGTGATTCACAATCACACACCACATGCGATCCCAGGCCCAACGCCAAGGCTCAATATGCATGTCAAGCAACATCCTGGGATTTCGTACCCGCGACCAGCGGACACCGTGTTGGTCAAGGAACATACGATGCGACCTCCGCATTTCAATGCCCAACCACCGTCCGACATGGTCCACGGCGATATCCGCGCGTGTCAATCGTGCGGTGGACGAGGTTGCCCGTACTGTCAGTAACCTGACGTGACAAGTGCTATTAACAAGCCGCGCTATTGCCTCGTCAACAGCGCGGTTTTTTTGTCTCGCAACAATAAGCTTTCGACGCAGATGGAAATTGAATCTAACCGAGGCCAACCATCCAATGAAACTTGGCAAAAGGCGATCCGTGGCGATACGGTTTTGTACGACTCCAAAGTCTCTCGCAGTTTTATTAATTTTTGTCTTAGCTTCTACAGGTTACGCTCAGACTAATTACCGGCGTGACCTTCGACCGGTTAATAGGCCAGAGAACCAACACTATCTGTACGATTCAAACATGCCGCCGGGAATGGTTGCCCACCGCAAGTTGCTGGAGCGACAGGCGATGGCCGGTTATTTTCAGCCAATCAAGCTGGTCATTCCAACCGACGCGAAGGTGGCTGTTTTTGCCGATGCCGCGTTTCAATCACCCGGCACCGCACAACCGACTCTAGGGATGATGGTTGGACACATCTATCGGCTTAAGATTACCGAGATACCAGGTTACGCCGGCAAAGAGATGTTTCCCTCGATTGAAATTATCAATCGACTCTATCCGCCCACAGGCAAGGAACTTGAATTCCCGGTTCCGGTTCATATTCCAATGGAGGATCTGGAGCCGGCAATTCAAGGTCGATTGGTAACCCGTGTCGTGTATTTGGAAAACCCTCAAACCGCCATCCCCGAACAACAAATCCCCGGCGAACAACCTTATTTTGACGTGCGAACGGGTGATGATCCGATCCGCGTTGCCGAAAGGCTCGGTCGGCCGATGGCCATCGTTCGTATCGGCTCGCGAGTGCCTGATGCTCAGGAATTAAATGGTTTTGGCTTCGGCACTCCCCCGATACGCTGGTTTGATCAGTCCCAGTTTTTGACACCGCAACGTTTGGACGAATTCAAAACGGAAAACGGCTCGCAGATGGTTCGACAGGTCGGCTATCAAGAACCGGTTGTACAGTCGAACAATCAAAATATCAAAAATTCATCGACAACAAATCGTGTCAGCGATGTTCCGCTTGAGTCAAATGTACCGAAAAAGGATTTGCCCGCTCAGGGAGCTCAAGCATTTGAACAGGCTACGCAGAACTGCCCTACCCCGCTTCCCGCTCGCGCACCATTAGTGCTGCCGCCAGCGGGTCCTCCGGTTCAGCTTCCCCCGGCGCGCGACGAGCTAATTATTGACGGCGGAGACCGGGGGCTCAAGGCAACCGTGACGGACCGATGGGACGTTCGAGGTATGGATTCGGAAGACACCATTGGCCATTTTGACACTCTCGATGGCCGGCGGCTGGTTGATGAAAGTAACCGCGTGGTGATTTATGCGCCGAGGTTTTCGGCAGTCCGCAAAATCGACGGACTGGGCCGCACCCAATTCAACCAGGCAACGAATCGAGTCGACGACAAAATCCAGACAAAATCAAAACGCCATTCGGATTTTTCATCGACGACTTTGCAAAACCTGCAGCCGAGTCGCCATCAGGCAAATCGCGCCGCCGGCGGATTGGAAAAAATGACGCGGGGGTTGCCGATCGAAAACACATTGATCCTAAAACGATTCGACTCGACGTTTGAGACGTACGAAAATCTGCGTTTGATCCGTCACGGTTTTTTTGACAGCAAAGAAAAGGGGCGGCTGGCGATTGTCATCGATCGAGCGAGGGCCTGGAGAACTGATGTTTCAGCTCAATCGACAACTGAAAACCTTGAGCTGGTTATTGTCGACGATGTAAGCACTGCGCAAGAAACGATTCATATCAAAACCGAATCGGACCGGCCAAAACTTCGAATCGTCAAGGTCGCATCGACTGGGTCTGCGCATCCCGGCGACATCGTGGAGTTTACCATTCGATTTGACAACGCCGGTGCTCGGACGATTGGCAACGTGACGATTATGGACAATTTGACCGCTCGGCTCGAATATATTTCGGGAACTGCCGAGTGCAGCCTGCCCGCCAGATTCTTGACTTCGATAAACAGTGTTCAATCCAAGACGCTGCGTTGGGAAATTGAAGATCCACTTGAAATCGGTCAAGGCGGCGTAATTAGATTCCAGTGCCGAGTTCGATAG
>CAJHZH010000067.1_pt1 | contig 15343 bp, 12 predicted proteins | sample 9198951 | NCBI WGS metagenome assembly CAJHZH01 (sample SAMEA7708381, study PRJEB35096) | sediment metagenome | biome: marine neritic benthic zone biome [ENVO:01000025]; feature: sediment [ENVO:00002007]; material: shallow marine sediment [ENVO:03000034] sea grass bed [ENVO_01000059] ...
ATAAATTGTTTCAAAGTTTACCCAGGGTTACGCTTCGTTCGTTTCGCTCACTGCGCTTCACCCTGGGCTAACATCGGGTCATCCTTTCAGGATTTGTCTACAACAGCTATGTGGCAGGCGCAAACGGTTGGGCTGTTCCCCACGACAACACAAACCCGCGTGCAGAAATAACAACGAGGTGTCCCGACCTCTGGTTTCACACGACGCGGATTGTGTATAACAACTAGGCCTCCTGACTGTCCCACCGATAACCGCCCAACTGCACCCCAACAATAAAAACGCTCTAGATCGAACTGGTGGAATAAGCAATTGAACTGTCGCCACGCGCGCACAAAAAACGGCAGACTGCGAAATGCAAATCTGCCGTCGATTCGTGTCAGTGACTAAGCTTGTGACTAACGCATCTTGATGCGGGCACCGACGAAGAAATTGTGGGTCACGATATCAAGGTCAGCGGCGAGGCTGGTACCCAATCCGGCAAATCCAATTCTTGATGTGTCCGTACCAAATATGCGGTATTCGCCGAACAAATCAACTCGATCGCTGATGCACGACGAAATACCCACGATTCCCTGATAGGCGAAAGTTGAGTACTCCAGATTCAATGCCAGCGGCGTGGTGGGTTCAACAACGTCGGCATTCACCCAAACGACGCCAGCACCAACGCCAACATACGGAGTAAAGCGTCGGAAACACGTGAAATCGTAGGCAATGTTTAGCATACCAGAGTACAAGTTGGTTTTGCCGTCGAGCGGGATTTGTTGGCCGATTACTGCGGCTGCACCACTGCCGGAAACATGATCGAACGTTGTGTTTCGGTAAGCGAATTCCCCTTCCACTCGCACGTTGGGTCGGACCCGCCGTCCGATTGCACCCCCAAATGACCAACCATCATTCATTTCAAAATCGATGGAGCCCGTGCCGCCGGCACCGCCTGCAACGGTGAATGCAGCTGCGACATCTTCCGGTCGTGACCAGCCACCGAACAGGCTGAAGTAACGGCAGGGATCCCAACAGCCTGAGCCGCCGCCACATCCGCCACCAAGTCCGCCAAGACGTGAACCAAGTCCACATCCGCCGCCACCACAGCCGCCACAACCAGCGCCATCACAGCCGCCGGATGCGGGTCCACAGCCGGCTGGACTGCAGCCACCTAATCGGCCGCCGATTCCACCAAATCGGCCGCCTGAGTCACAGCCGCCGCCCGCACAGCCGCTATCGCATCCACTTGCACAGCCACCGCCGTCGCATCCACTGTCGCAACCGTTTCCGGCTGTTGCGTTTTTGTATGCGGTATTGTTCGTGGTATTGCCACGAAAGGCCGCATAGTTTGACGTCGTTTGTCGATTGTTCTGATTGTTGTAAATGCCGTTGGCCGGCGCGCGGTATTGCTGAGTCGGTGCGCGATATTGCTGAGCTTGTGTCTGACCGTTCCACTGGCTCTGGTAGCCAGTGCCCCCAATTTGGGCAACACTATTGCCACTAAAAACAAAAGAAACAGTTGCACATATGGCAACAAAAACAAAAATTTGGGTCTTCATATCCTTGGCTCCTGAGTCTGTCTTCCGAGATTGAATGGGTCGGTTTCCGCGAGCAATCTTGGAAACGCTAGACGCGACCAATGCGGGTCGGGAACCGCACAGCCGGGTTATGCTCGGTTCATCGGCAGAAAGCATGCGAACGGTTTAAGTCGCATCGGCACTAATTGCGAAATCATTCGAAAAATTGTTAATCTCGGCTAAAACGCGCCGTCAAAGTTTTCCTAACCTCAACAACCAGAACGGCTGCCAAGTGAAATAGTAGCGTGCGTATCCAAATTCCCCGTTTGTACACTCAGGTTGCGCGATTAGGTTGAGTGGCAAATCTTATCGATTCCAAACAGCCCGAAGACAGTGGACTTCAACATCGGTCCTCGATATGCATTTCGCGGCGTACCATAGCTAGAGCGTATTTCAAAACCCCAGTCTGGTGATTGGTAGTGGACGAGGTCACGAGTCCTTCTCGATTTACGTGCAAAATGGACTCGTAGCCTCGTCCACCACGCAGAAAATCAGTTTTGAAAGGCCCTCTACATACGATGGGTACCGCGTGAATGTGACTGCCGTCTTTATGTGGCCGCCGATATCGAATCGTTTATCAGCTGTTTGAATCGGCCGAATAGATAGTGGCTGTCATGTGGACCGGCCGATGCCTCAGGGTGGTATTGAACACTGAACGCAGCATATTTTTTGTGGCGAAGTCCTGCGATGGTATCGTCGTTCAAATGCCGATGAGTAACTTCCAGACAATCGGGCAGTGATTCCTCCTCCACTGCGAATCCATGGTTTTGCGTAGTGATTTCAACGCGACCACTGGAATAATCCATAACGGGTTGGTTCGCGCCACGATGCCCGAATTTTAGTTTGAATGTCTTGGCCCCGCAGGCTAAAGCCAAAAGTTGATGTCCAAGGCAAATGCCAAAAATCGGAACCGTTCCTAGCAATTGCCTGATCGTTTCCACGCCGTATTCAACGGGCTCCGGGTCGCCAGGTCCGTTGGAGAGAAAAACGCCATCCGGTTCAAGTGCGAGGATTTCGTCCGCGCCCGCGGTGCCGGGCAAGATAGTTACTCGAAATCCTTGTTCATACAAATGGCGGGCTATGTTTCGCTTCAGACCGAAATCCAGCGCCACTAGATGCAGTCGATTTTCGTCACTATTGTCACGCGTGGCCGATGTCAGATCCCACCAGTGGCTTAGCCGTTCCTCCCAGTTTAGTGGTTGGGTCGGCAGGACCTCGCGAACCAAGTCGCGCCCCACGAGTCCCGGACTGTTCTTTGCTTTTTGAACAAGTCGTTCGTCGTCTAAATCTTGGTTGGAAATCACCGCTCGCATGGCACCTTGCTGCCGAATCCTTCGAGTCAGAGCGCGAGTATCTATTTCCGATAGCCCAACGATGCCGTTTTGTCGCAAGTAATCGTCCAGAGAGCCGGTCGACCGAAAATTACTTGCCATACGACTAAGTTCCCGGACAACAAAACCGGCCAGGTGCGGCTTCCAGCTTTCAATATCCTCTTCATTAACTCCATAGTTTCCGATCTCGGGATACGTCATCGTTACGATTTGGCCGCGATAACTCGGATCGGTCAAGATTTCTTGGTATCCGGTCATGGAAGTGTTAAACACAACTTCACCGTCTAGCGCGCCATCGGCGCCAAAATGGCGGCCTGTAAACACCGTTCCGTCCTCAAGTGCGAGTTTAGCGATTCTAGGCATTGGGTGGTTTCTATCTCCTCGAACCAGGTATTTCCTTGAGAAATAACGTCCGACTTTGACTGTTGAACGGGCTAGCGTGCCTGTCAGCGCGCATCTAATTAAATCTTAAACTAGGCCCGATATGTAACAATGGCTGTGGGTCTCCGAGCTTTGAACTTTTTGGTTCAACGCTTCGGACAGCCAAACTTTGGAGGGTTCCTGTAGCGGCGAGCGGGAACCCTTCGTTTTTTTCTTGGCTGGAAAAAACACGGAAACCCCTGGACAATGCTGTTTCAAAACCGTGGCTGAATCTGCCACGTGGTTGGATTGTGGAATCCGCGTTCTGGCGAACGCAGCTATAACAAAAATCCCATCTAATCTTCCATGACGTCTTTTTCACGAGTCTTGGCGATATCAGAGGCTATCTGCTCAAATTTTTTGGTTAGGTCCTGGACAGTGTCCTTAACATCGTCGCGCTGATCTTCGCTGATAGCCTTGTCTTTCGACGATTGCTCCGCCGCTTTGTTTGCATCACGTCGGATATTTCGGATAGAGATTTTTGCTTCCTCGCTGAGTTCCTTGATTCGCGACACCATCTTTTTACGCACGTCCATCGAAAGCTGAGGGATGTTGATTCGCACGACTCTCCCGTCACTTTGTGGATTGAAACCGAGATCGCTTGAGACGATCGCCTTTTCAATCTCTTTGATCGTATTTTGATCGTAGGGGCGAATAACAATCTGTGTCGGCTCGGGAGCCCCTACCGATGCAATCTGCTTGATCGGAGTGGGTGAGCCGTAAACGTCAACTCGCAGCGAATCAACTAGCCCCGGGTTGGCACGACCCGTTCGTACACCACTGAGGTTCTTCTTGAGAACTTCGATAGCTTTATCCATGCGGGTTTCGGCGTCCAGCAAAATATCGTCAGTTGACATTGTTCATTCCTAATCAACACCAGCTTTGTTTTCTAGATTTTTAATCATCAATCGATATACGGCAAGCAGTCCGGATTTCAGCGTGGAACGGTTGCCCCCAACCTTGATGCGAACCGCGTCGCGTATATCAGGCGGTGGAAACCGAATTAGCGCGACTCGAAATCAGCGTTCCTATCCGTTCACCGGCGATCGCACGTTGAATGTTTCCATCCGTCAAGTAGTTGAATACCACCACGGGTTTATTGTGTTCCATGCAATGGGCGATCGCGGTTTGATCCATCACGCGCAGGCCTTTTTCGATCACCTCGGCAAAGTCCAGTTTTTCGTACTTAACGGCATGTCGATTCTTCTCCGGATCCTCGTTATATACGCCATCGACACGCGTCGCCTTCAAAAGAACATCGGCTTCGAGTTCCAGCGTGCGAAGTGCTGCGGCCGTATCTGTTGTTACAAAGGGCCCGCCGGTGCCGGCTGCTAGAATGATAATCCGTCCCTTTTCCAGATGGCGGTGCGCTCGCCGTCGAACATAGGGTTCACATACCCCGTCCATCCGAATAGCGCTCATCAGTCGAGTCGTGCAGCCGACGGATTCCAAACCGTCCTGAAGTGCGAGACCATTGATCACCGTGGCGAGCATACCCATATAATGCGCGGTTGCTTCGTTCACGATCTCGTGGGTCGCGGTAAACTGACTACCACGCAAGATATTGCCGCCACCGATCACTACGGCTACCTGACAACCCATTTCACCTGCCAATTTGATTTGTTTGGCGATGTGGACTACTTCATCCATACAAATACCGCGCTCGCCCGGTGTCGTGAAGCTTTCGCCCGATAGTTTCAATACAACTCGACGATACTTGGCGCGCGGTTTATTCATAGTGTTTTCCATTAGGACGACGTTTTACAGCGTGGCACATACCACGATTCACCAAAAAAAAGCCCCGACATCGCGGGGCTTAATTACTTTAGTCGCCAGAGTCTCCCAATTCCCAATGCACGTAATCTTGAATGGTAATCCCTTGGCTTTTTGCAAATTCGCCAACCGATTGTTTGTCGCCTTTGACGAAAGCTTGTTCCAGTAGGACGCGTTCGGCAAAGAAATTGCGCAATCGACCTTCCACCATTTTGTCGACGATGTTTTCGGGTTTTCCTTCCTGCAGAGCAGCTTCGCGAAGAATCTCCCGCTCTTTGTCGACAATCGCCGGGTCGAGGTCCTCAACCGAAAGTGCTTTGGGTCGCATGGCGGCAATGTGCATACTGATGTCTTTGGTTGCCTGCTCGTCGTCGCCAGTGACCGAAATCAAGACCCCAGATATCGTTCCGGCGTTATGCGAGTATCCACCGGTGGCCGAATCGAATCGCTTCATTCGTCCGACGTTAAATACTTCGCGAATTCGATTGAACAAGTCTTCCTTCTGTTGACGAAGGGTCATGTCGCCTTTGCTCGGCGAGGGCTGATCAAGCAGTTCATCGGGTGTCGATGCACCAGGCCCCGTCGCAAGCTGTGTGGCAAGGTCTTTGGCCAATTGAACAAATTCTTCGTTTTGTGTCACCGGCGAACTTTCGCAAAGTAATTCGACGATCGCGCCCGCGGGTTTATCGGTCCCGGTATAGATACCAAATCGCCCAAATGAGGTCTCGCGACCAGCTCGCTTTTCCGCAACCGCCTGCCCGGCTTTTCGAAGAATTTCGATCGCTTTGTCTTCATCGCCGCCCGCTTCACTCAAGGCTTTCTTACAATCCATCATCGGCAAACCAGTCCGCTCGCGTAATCGTTTGACATCTCCAGCGGTGATCGTTGTTGACATTTATGAATCTCCTAATACTTGTTTGTGTTTTATATGTGAACGCAATCACTCTAGGACAACCGATCAACAGGTTTGGTTCGATCGAGCAGCTTGTCAGCTGCAAGTTCCCCGACAGACCGTAGTGATGATCCGCAAAACGGGAAATCTCAACCGTCCGATTCGCTGCTGGTCGCGGCGCCGACGGCCTCCGTTTGATCCGTGGCCGCTGCATCGGAACTGTTATCAGATGAACCGTCCTCCGACGGTTCGGTGTCCGTCGCGTCGCTACCCTCTTTGGTTACCTTAAGATTCTTTGCACCGGCCAACACCGCATCGGCCAAATGGCGAATGACCAAATCGATTGACCTGATACCATCATCATTTCCCGGAATCGGCAAATCCACAGAATCCGGATTGCAGTCCGTGTCGATCAATGCAACGGTGGTTATTTTGAGAGCACGGGCCTCACGCACGGCGTTCTTTTCCTTCTTGGGATCGACCACAACAATCGCTTCCGGCAAGCGATTCATGGCGCGAATGCCGTTTAGGTTGCGGTACATTTTTCGATATTCTCGATTCAAGGACGATTGCATTTTTTTGGAATAAGCCTGCAGTTCGTCGCCGCTCCGAATTGCTTCTAATTCTTCCAACCGACCCATTCGGCTGCGGATCGTTCGGAAATTCGTCAGCGCGCCGCCCAACCAACGTTCGCTGACAAACGGCATACCACAACGTTCGGCTTCGCGTTCAACAACTGGACCCGCCTGCCGTTTGGTGCCAACGAACAGCACGAGGCTTCCACCTTCGGCAACTTGTTGAAGAAATTTTTTGGCTCGTAACAGACCCCGCACGGTCTCGCGAATATCAATGATATGAACTTGATTCTTGCGACCGTAAATGTAGGGCGCCATCTTGGGATTCCAGCGACTGCTGCGATGGCCGAAATGGACCCCTGCTTCGATCAGATCCTGAACAACTTGATTTGCCATATTTACTCCAAATGCACAATTTTCCCGTCGACTGTCGCGGCCCTTGAGGCAGAGCCGCCGACCGAAAATTGCAAAAAAAAATCGTAAAACCCAACGTTTCGCGCGCACGTCGAACGCCGCGGAATTGTTCTTTGCGTAGTTTATCGCTTTTGCCGTATTGTGGCAATTGCTAAATGCGGCCGGCAATTCGAAAAACGCATCACCGCTGTTTCACAAATGACCAGTGGCATCCCAGGGATCACGGCTGACGAGCATAGTACGCAACTACCGGGATCATCATCAGCAAGAGGATTACAGCTAGTAACAACAGCATCGCGGTGACGCCAACCCATTGTTGGGTCTTTTTTGGATAGGTCGTACGGTGCATACCCACCAATCGCAACCCAAGGTTGGAACCAAGAATAACGGCACACGCATTCATCGCGAATAGCGCCAATGGCGCCAGGACGAGTCGTACGTGTTTGGTCGACGCATGGTCTTCGGACAAAAACCCAGTTTCGATTAATGGTCTGGCCGGATCACCCATCAACAATTGCTGCAGCATTCCAAACGAACCCACACGGACGGCACTCGCCAGGCAAATAACAAACTCCAGTCCGGCGGTTGCAATGGGCGGAACCAGTGCCGCTGCGATCGCAACGCCTGCCAGCGCACCGATTTTTTTGTCTCGTCCGATCGCGAATCCACCCGCCAAGCCGCCGGCCAGCCCGATGAATGGGTCAAGCAAATTTGGGTGTGAACGCGAAATCATCTCGCCGGTCAGACTCAGCTGGGAACCCTCAAACAATCCTGACGGTATTAGCCGTACCAGCAGTGCAATCCCTCCAGCGATGACACTAATCAAAAATGAAATCAGAACACCTATCAAAATGGCGCGCATGGCGGATAAAAACAAAGGGCGATTACCCTGGATCATCGCCAGCCCGGCGCCTATCATTGGCGTCATCAATGGAGCGACGAGCATTGCGCCAATGATCACCGCCGCCGAATTCTGAAGTAAACCGATGCAGGCTAGTAACGTTGCAATTGCCATAAATAAGACGAATTCAGGGGACGCCTTTGTTCCAGCAGTCAATTCGACAGCCAATCGCTCGCGCTCTTCTCGACGCATCTGATAGTCTGAAAAGACTTGTCTGGTTTTTTCATCAATGGCCCAAACGATTCGATCTAAAACGGCATCGGCAGGGTTGATCACCATAGCCACGGGCAGATCTGGATCCCGACATAGATCGTTCCATCCCTTGTTGTTATCGATCCGAGTCTGTGCCAGTCGACCGGGAATCGCCATTACGACACATTGAATCGAGGGGTCCCGCTCTTTGATTGTGGTCTGCAATGCGATCGACGAGCCTAGACGGAAGGCAAACCGCTTCGCGGTATTTTGATCTGCGGTGGATTCGCCAAAAAACCCAATCGGGTTGAACGAGAGGGGCGCCGTTTGCTGCTGATTTACCGCCAGCAATACAGTTTGGCAGCGAGAGATTTCGAACAGTCGATTTTTTTCTGTGAGACGTTCGTCTTTTCCGGCACCACAGCGAATCGGAATAAAAAATGAATCTATTTCAATTCGACCGAGACTATCCGACGCGGGCGGATTGCCTAACCAATCGCGGATTCGGTCGACTTCTCCAGGAACTTCAAAAACTTCAACCTTGAGGTCGGCAATACCAAGCTTTTGCCGACCGGTTTGAATTTGACTGCGAACCTGGTCGCTATACCCAATTCGATTGGCAAACACAGGTTGTTCGGGAGCAGTTGATTCCGTGTCCTTATTTTCTTTTTTTGATTCCTAAGCCTCAGTCTTAGTTGACGCCGATTTTTTCTTTTCTGGTTCCGGGCGTCCCTCAATGCATAGAACCGCCAGCAGTTTGTCGAATTTGTCCGCCAGTTCGATTGCAATCGAAGTGAACTGCTCGATCTCAGACGACGATGAAATCAGAAAAGCTACCGCCATCACGGTCCTTTTGGATTATTCAGTGGTTTATTGCCCGAGGCCATATTGTTGGAAAGATCGTTGGCGCAGGAAATCAGGGTAGTCGGCACGCGTCACTCAAAATACGGTTTAACTCGTACGCCGCATCATCGTTGCAATAGCCGGCTACATTGGCCCGCAGATATGCTTCTTGTATACGTTTGCGCGGACGAACTCCCGCTGCAGCTCGCCCAAACCATAGCGTCTTGGTCTGCCACCCATTTTGCAAATTTATTTTTGGAAATCTGTGTTTTGGACAAGCGCCCCGGCGAATTTCGAAGGTTAGAAAAACGGATGCCTGAGCCGCTATGGGCTGACCGCTGAAGATCGCTAAATCACCGACCGCTACACAACGCAGATTGCTCAACACCGCAGATGGCTAATTCCGTGACAACAGATTCTTTTGAATTAAGATTGACTGAATCGTATCGCTATGATTCGCAAACCTCGACCGTCCTGTATAAATCCTCGCTATGCACAATAATCTGTACAAAATCCGATTAGTTTTTCTATTGATCTTGGTCTGCAGCACTGTTACGGTCGCTTCCTCAACCGCCAACGACCGAATCGCGTCGAACGATCTGCTTGGAGGCAAATGGTGCGGCAGCTGGTCAAGCTGTCGGGATGGTCACAGCGGAAAACTCTCCGCATCCTTTTGCCGGATCGACGCGAATCATGTCCGAGCAAGATTTCGCGGCAACTTTGCCAAAATCATACCATTCCGATATAACGCGACGCTCAAGATTGTTCACGAAGAACCGGGACTCATCATCATGCAAGGCTCGCAAAGGCTCGGGCCCATTATGGGAACATTTTCTTATCGTGCGACGGTAACAGGCAACCGGTTCTCGGCGACTTACCGATCGAGAAAGGACTGGGGAACCTGGCGGATGAGCCGTTAGCCTGGATTTTATCTTTATACTGACGCACCCCCCTGTCACAAACTCCACGTCCCGGCGAGCTACATGTACGTACCGACGGCCCGGCGGTACTGGAACTGGAGGTCGCTGGAAACCTCAGATATGGTTGGCTGCACGATGGACTGTGATTCAAGCCGCAGCGCTAAATTCGTCACGCTAACAGCTGCGCGCTCCCAGCGAGCCGACGGGACCTACATGTACGTACCGACGGCCCGGCGGTACTGGAACTGGAATGCAATTCAAGCTCAGGATCTATGTAATCAATCCTGACCTTGATGCGGACCCTACCAAATCCTTACGTCACAAACTCCCAGGTCCCGGCGAGCCGACGGGACCTACCCATGTTTTTCACAACAATCTGGCCAAATTCAAATATTTGTTCACTAATCATTCGCATGACTTAATCAATTTGTATAGAATTATGGCCCCTGTTGCCTTTTAGCATCATTGATTGGTTTGAGCTTCCTTCCTGTTGAAAAAACGCAACGAGCTCAGCCGCCGACCCCCTCGATTACGTGCAACCTAACTCACCTGCTGATAAAGACTTAAGTCGACGAATCCCGCTGCGTAAGCCCGCGATTGGTACGCATTCTGCATTTCTGGATGCATCAAAGCTCACCATCGACACCAACGGGAAATGCAGCATGCCAAGCAAACGCAAGAAGAACACCACAGAGAATAGCCCCAAAGACATTGCCTTCACGGAAGAATTTGCATCGGTCAATCATCCCGCGGTCGCCACCGACGACTCCGTGGAGGAACATGCAATACACGAAAAACCGAGCGATGAAGATTCTTTGGACGATCCGGTTCGCATGTATTTGATGCAAATGGGTCGCATTCCATTGCTGACACGCAACGAAGAAATTGACTCGGCCAAACAGATCGAGTCCACGAAAATCAAATACCGCAACAAGATGCTGGCCACCGACTTTATGTTAAAGGGTGCCGTCGAGCTTCTGGAAAACGTGCGCGATGGAAAACTGCGACTGGATCGCACGATCGAAGTTTCCGTGACGAATAAGTCGGAAAAGAAACGGATTATGCAGCGACTGGTTCCTAACGTAGGTACGTTGCGAAAACTTTTGGACGCGAATCAAAAAGATTTTCAAATTGCGATCAATCCCAATCACGATTCGCGACGTCGTAGCGACGCGTGGCGGCGCTTGGTTCGACGACGCAATCGCGCCGTTCGTTTGGTCGAGGAATTGAACCTTCGTGTCAATCGATTGCAACCACTTTTCCAGCAGCTGTGCGATGTACAGCTTCGCATGGAAACGCTGTACCAGCAAATTCACGAGGCAGGTGAAACTGGATTTGTGGCCAACCGCACCTTGGAAGAAATTCGGGCGGATCTGCACTTTTTGATGCAAAAGACGTTGGAAAGTCCAAAAACTCTGAAACGACGCGTTGCTCAGACCAGACGATGCCAACTCGTTCAGGACCGGGCCAAGCGGGTACTGTCTGCCGGCAACTTGCGACTGGTTGTCTCGATTGCCAAAAAGTACCGTAATCGTGGCCTGAGCTTCTTGGATCTGATTCAGGAGGGTAACACCGGTTTGATGCGGGCCGTCGACAAATTCGAGCACGCTCGCGGCTACAAATTCTCGACCTACGCAACGTGGTGGATTCGTCAGGCTATCACGCGTGCGATCGCCGATCAAAGTCGAACAATTCGTGTACCTGTTCACATGATCGATACGATGAGCAAAGTGCGGAATGTAGTCCGAGAACTGGTTCAGGAACTCGGCCGCGAACCTTCGCCCGAAGAAACCGCTGAACGAGCCGATCTTTCAGTCGAAGATGCCCGGGTCATCATGAAAATGGCGCGTCAGCCGTTGTCGCTGGACCAACCGGTTGGCGATCACGATGACAGCTACTTTGGCGAATTCCTGGAGGATCATCGCGACGACGACCCGCTATACGACACGAATCAACAGGCGTTGAAGTCGCGTATCGATGAAGCGATGGAACACTTGAACTATCGAGAGCGAGAAATTCTGCGACTCCGATACGGGCTTGCAGACGGCTACACGTATACCTTGGAAGAGGTCGGCAAGATCTTTTCTGTCACACGAGAACGCGTTCGCCAAATCGAATCCAAAGCGGTCCGAAAACTTCAGCAGCCTTATCGCAGCCAGTCATTGGCTAGTTTTGTCGATGGCTTGGACCCCACCGTCGACGGATCAACCGCCGACTCCGCCTAGCGTTGGTTTCCTCCTTTTACAAAGGGGGTTAGGGTGGGTTAGGGTGGTTCAACTCGATAGTGCTCAACAATTGATCCTACAAACGTCGAAGTTCGCCAAAGTTCAATTATAATCTTCACTGTTTTCTCTTCTGTTTCTATTCCGCCTCGACGGCGAGCTACCCCTGCAACAATTGAATTTGCTGCGGGGGTTTTTCAATTATCGGAGCTTTTGTCGGCGTTCGAGTATCGAGACAGGCAAGGAGAACTTGGCAAAAACGAACAGATAAAATAGAAAGACACACGATCTTATCCGGTCCACTCTCGCCAGAGCGTGGAGTGGATCAAAGAATCGTCGACGCTCTGGCGAACGTAGCTACAAATGCTCATATACTCTCGGCAATTCCGTTATCTGCTACCGAATTCTGAATCGAGGCAACAAATAAATTGAATCTAACCACGCCAGTCAGCGGCGAGCAGTTTGCCAACCAAGCTGATGAACAACCTGCCGAGGCTGTCTATAACAAGCTCGACCCGCGTTACATTCCCGTGCAACGAATCGCCGGACTGATTTTTGCGACGTGTATTTTTGTGACGGCTTGTGTTGTCCTCACCATTTTGTTTATTGCCAAGGGGCTAAATATCGGGCTGATGATCGCAGCGCCGTGCGCCATGCTGCTGTGCCTTATTTTGTTTGTCATGGCGATCGTGTGGCCGCCGATAAGCTATCGCCATATTCGTTGGCGATTGACGACAACCGGACTGGAAATACGCCGAGGCGTGATTTGGCGACACCAGATCACGATTCCTATCGCGCGCGTCCAGCATGCCGACGTTTCTCAAGGTCCGTTGCAACGGCAATACGATCTTGGAACGCTCACCGTTCATACCGCCGGCACGCAAAACGCGTCGATTGAGATGGACGGGTTGACTCATCAAATCGCAGTATGGTTACGCGACGAGATCATTCGACAACGAAAGGCAAGTGATGTCGTCTGATGATATGCAAAATACTGATGCCACCGAAAGTGCGTTGCCGGGCCTGGAAACAGTGGAGTTGCTGCGGCCCAGTTGGTTGCATCCGTTGTCGCTGCTGTTCGAGTTGATATCGCATCTGCGACGATACCTGATTCCGGCCGCGATTGCGGTTTTCTACTCTGCTCAAGGAAGTAGCTTTGGTCTGATTTTCGCATGTATTATTTTTGTGCCGGCCTTGTTGTCGTCGGTCATTCATTATTTCACCCTGCGATATCAGATTCAGGGTCGCGACCTGATTGTCAGTGAGGGGCTGTTCTTCCGTCGCGTTCGAACGGTCCCGGTTGCGCGAATCCAAAATATTGATCTGGTGCAAAACGTTTTGCATCGGCTGTTTAATGTCGCCGAAGTTCGCTTGGAAACCGCCAGCGGGACTAAACCAGAAGCGACCTTGCGGGTGCTTTCGACGAAACAGGTCGATCAATTGCGTCGGGGTGTGTTTGAAAAGCAATCGTTGGACGAGGGCGCCAAAACGCAAACTGGTGCCGCCGATGATGATGCAAAGCAAGCCGCTACGGCGCCGGCAACCAGATTGCTTGAAATACCGACCGACTGGCTTGTCCGCGCGGGCTTGGCCAGCAACCGCGGCATGTTGCTTGTCGGGATTCTCGTCGGTGCCTATTTCCAATTTGATTTGGAAGATCGTTTTAGTCTCGAAGAGCTCGGCAAATTTGTTCCGCAAAATCTCGGTACGGCGGTAATTGTAAGCGGTGCGATTGCCGCGATATTGTTGGCGCTGATTTTGTTACGGTTATTTGGGATTGTCTGGTACATTTTGCGATTTCATGGATACCGATTGGAGTTGCATGGCGAGGACCTGCGAATTTCGTGTGGGCTGCTGACAAAGGTGAGTGCCACGGTGCCCCGCAAACGGATCCAGTTTATCAGCATTCACCGCACCTTGTTTATGAAGTGGATGGGCTTTGCCGCGATACGAATCGAAACGGCGGGCGGCGGCGGATCGGAAAACGAAAACGCAACGACAACGGTCTCGCGTCGCTGGTTTATCCCGGTGATAAAAGAATCTCAGGTGAATTCGCTGATCGATATATTGCGTCCAGATATTTTGTGGGACGAAACGAGTCTCGATTGGAAGCCGCTGGCAGAGGGTGCCAAGAAGCGGCTGATGCGGATCGCGGCGGTCATGTCCGTATTGCTGACCATTCCGGTGGCGATCATCACAGCTTCTTGGGGAATCGGTTGGTATTCAGGAATCGTGGCGCTTCCAGTATTCATGCCTTTATTCATTGCGTTTGCGATTAAGAAAAGCAAGACGATGCGTTACGCGCGAACTGACTACGGCGTGGTTTACCGCAGCGGCATATTGAATCGCAAAACGAGCGCAACGTTTTTTGAAAAGATTCAAACTCTGCGCGTCGACCAATCGCCGTTCGACCGCCGCTGGCGGATGGCAACCTTTTCAGTCGACACCGCCGCCGCCGGCCCCGCCGAGCACCGCATCAGCATCCCCTACCTAGACGAGCAATTCGCCCGAGACGAATACGAACAAGTCGTCCACAACGCCGCCCTGCACGAACCGGTTTACGGTTAGGGCCTGCGAACACGTCGCAAATCGTTCGCACGCGCCAAAATGAAATTGTAACGTCGTGAGTGCAGTCCAGCTCAAGAACTACTTCGTCAACACATTTTTCGGGAACTACCGAGCTGAATGGTTCGCAAGCCCGCGTCTTCGATGCGGCGGTCGATGTGCCCGAAAACGCTCTGCCCGGCGACGCGCGCCGAGTCGCCACCACGTTTCAATCGGATGTTCATTCGCTTGACCCGCGATCAAACGAGCGGATAAGGCACTTTCATTTCGTGACGAAACCGCACGAATCCTCGCGCCAATATGGATAGGCGTCGCGTTGTTGTAACAACGTGCAGAATGACAAAGTCCGGATAATGGGCGCATGATCGGACCAGAATGATCGGACCAGAAGATCGGACCAGAATGATGGATCAGAATGCTACGCGTCTGTCATTATTCTGCCCTGATCGTTCTGCCGAAACCGGGGCGCTTTCAATTCGTGACCATACTGCACGAATCCTCGCGCCCAAATGGATAAGCATGGCTTTGTTGTAACAACGTGACCGAATGATGGGGCAGGATGATGGGAGCAGAATGATAAGCATCTGACATTATTCTGCGCTGATTACTATGCACCTTCGATTCGTGCCAAAACCGCACGGACCTTTTCGCCGATTTGGATAGCCATAGCGCTTGTTGAGATAACCTTGGCAAATGATGGGATGAGGATGATGTGGTCAGAACAACAATTGCACGC
>CAJHZH010000784.1_pt1 | contig 15169 bp, 13 predicted proteins | sample 9198951 | NCBI WGS metagenome assembly CAJHZH01 (sample SAMEA7708381, study PRJEB35096) | sediment metagenome | biome: marine neritic benthic zone biome [ENVO:01000025]; feature: sediment [ENVO:00002007]; material: shallow marine sediment [ENVO:03000034] sea grass bed [ENVO_01000059] ...
ATTTCTGGAAAGTCGTCCTCGAGTTTTTGTCGCGTGCGGGCGTTCAGATATGCGAACGCTTGAACCATGCGGCCGACGTGCGGGTCGTACTCTTCGTCCCCGCCAATATTAAGGTTTCCGGCGGTCTTGGGGTGTGCCCGTGCAAACTCCTTGCCCAAATTGCGAAGAAATTCCAGTTCGCTGTTGTAGAATCGGAGGAGTTCGTCACTCATGATTCCGACCTACGGATGTTGATGTGACACGATGACGGATCGACGGCTGAATCAAATACGACGGGAATCGGAGATGGAACGGCTCGCAAATCGGCTTCAATCCTAAATCGCAGGATGCGGTCATCGAATTCGTTTGGGTCGAGCATCGTGATCCGCACGGAAACGAATCGCGGCTCAAAAGTGCGAATTGCGTTTTCGACGACACGGCGAAACTCCTCGCGGTCGATATCAGAACTCATTTGAAGTCCCGAAAAATCTGGAATTCCGTAATTGACAAGCGATCGGTTCAGCTGTGACATCGCGTCGGGCCACGAAGTGCAACGCCAGCGCGTATTCAACAAATTCTCCAAATCTCGGCGGACGGATTGTTTCATCTGCGATAAACTCTGACCGGTTTGGCTACTCATCGTCGACTGCGACTGAACTTGGCCAGTCAATCGATCGATGACCGAAGGAAGCAGTGGTTTATCCTGGGGATCTGTCATGTTGGGATGCGGGGATGATTACAAACTAGCGTCACGCCTGTTGAAGATCGATTTCCTCGATTTCGAGTATGGACAAATCTGAATCGCCGGTCCAAATAATACGTCGTCCGGCACCTTGGGCGGGCTCGTGATCACCGCCTTGCCAATCCGTGGCGTGACCTAATCTCAATTCGGATTGAACGTGATCGGATGATCCTAGATACAAGGTCGGCAAGAATACCTCGCCATCGGGTCCGTTTCGCACGATCATGTGCGCACGGAGCCACAACATATCACGCGGTCTGGCAGGTCGGTGAATGGTGACGGACTCAATGGTGTCAAATGGGATCCAGTAGTACTTGCCCGTGCTGGTCAGCGTCTCAAAAAAGAAGCTCGTAAAATCATCCAGATCTCGAAAATCGTCGAACGGATTGCCGTTACAAACTCCAGTCAACTGCGGCCGTTGCTCTTCAATCTCGTTCAGCAATTCGGCCGCCCGCGACATGTCTCCCTCACGACGCGATAACCAGGCGGCGAGCTGTCGTTGGACTAATTTGTCTGGCTGGTTTAGAAGCTCGGGAGCACGGCCTTGCTGGTAGCATTCCTGTCGCGCCAGCTCACCACGGATCAATTGCCGAAACAACGAAACCGGGACGGCACTATCCGGTTGCTGCAACGCCAATGTTTCAATCAGCTTGTCGGCGCGCTCATACTGCCCTTGAAAGCATAGCAATTCGCACAACATGTTTCTTACGTTGGCATCATTCGGATTATTCTTAACCTGGCTGGTTGCGATCTCAATCGCTTCGTCCAAGTGTCCCTGATTAAACGCATCAATGGCAGTCATTCGTTTTTCTCACGATAAAAATGCTCCGTTACGTTGGCCGCGGCGTAACATTATCGTCAATTTTGGTTCGTAGTTGAATCGTGGCGTTCAGATTGTCGAATTGATAGTGGGGGCGCAAGCGAAACGTACATAAATAATTACCAGGGTTACCAGGTTCGGGAACGACGCGCACCTCCGCTTCGCTCAGCGGTCGCTGGGCCTTGACCTCTGCTTTGGCATGCTCGTCAGGCGTTACATATTGGGTGATCCATCGAGTCAACATTTTCGCGCAATCGTCGGGCGTCGCAAACGAGCCAACCTTGTCGCGCGCGATTACTTTAAGGTATTGCGCGAATCTTGAGGCACACAGGGTGTATTGGAGCATCGACGAAATTTTGGCGTTTTGCGTCGCGGCCGGTCGATCGTAAACCTGCGGTTTCTGCACCGATTGTGAGCTAAAAAAAGCTGAGAACTCGGTATCGTGGCAATCACACAGCGGCAAAAAGCCGAGTTGATTGAGTGTTGACTCTTGAAATTCGGAGATCACGGTTTCCGTCGACGACTTTGACGCCACACCCTCACGATCCGTCTTGAAATAGTGAACAGGCAAACCCGCGACAATTCCACCACTTTCAACATCTCGTGTGACGCCACGTATGTCCGCCAACCAGCCGGTTTGTGCAAACGCGCGAATCGCAACTTCCCCAAAAGCGTACGCGGCATTGCCCCATAAATATTTATTGAAATCTGTTCCCGATACGTCTTCTCGAAAACAAAACAAATTGCCTTGGCTACTGGTTGTTTCAATAGGAGTGCGCATCAAAACGCGGGGCAGCGTCAATGCTACAAACCGCGCATCGTCCATTTCCCTGAACGCACGCCATTTTATGAATTCGGGCTGATCGAAGCCGCGCTCCAAGTTTTCAACGTGTTCCAGATTTTGATACTCATTGAGGCCAAACATAGACGGATGCGCCGCAGCAATGAAAGGACAAAATGCGGCCGCGGCAATCTGGGACAGCTCGGCCAAGGCCGCGACGTCGTCCGTCGGGTGTTCGGCAGTTGGACGCGGGTGAATTTCATAGTCGCCGATCATTACGCCGAACGGTTTCCCACCGGGCGTACCAAACTCGTTCTCGTAGATTTTTCGAAACAGCTGGCTTTGGTCAAACTCCACGGCGCGATCCAAGTCTCTCACGACGTCGCGCCAGGAAATATTTAACACGCGTATAACGACATTAGGCACCTCCTCCTGCGCGGCGTGTTCGACCAGGTACCAAAGTCCGCGGTATGATGCTTCGAGTTTCTGAAATTTCGGATGGTGGATAATGACATTGGTTTGTCGTTCCACGAGATCATCGATCACAGCCACATCCGCATTGAGCCGACGCGCCAGTGAGTCCTTATCGTTTTCGTACGGCGTCAAATCGGATAGCCACAATTTAAGTGCCTGACCAACGCGGTTAGTCGACAAGAATGCTTCCAAAGCGGAGACTGACTGACTGTGCTGCGGCTCCGACCCTAGTACGTCATCCATTAACGATTGCGGCGCCGCGTTCGTCTCATGCTCCGCCTGAGGTGATTCGTCGAGCACAGTCGGTGGGATGTCGGGCTGTCGCGGAGGCTCAACCTCTGGGGAGTTCATTTACAAAATCTGCAGAAAAAAACGGCACGCGATCTCGGGTACCGCGTGCCTCGTTAGCTGATGTTTTTTACATATTATCCGGCTTGTTGAGGCAATCGGGCCACCATTCGCAAGGACGTGGTCAATTCCTCAAGTTGTAACCAAGGACGCAAGTGTGCGACCGCATTGTAGACGCCAGGCTGGCCCGGAACTTCCTTGACCTCGATCTTGGCGTCGGCCAATGGCAATCGCGCCTTGGTTTTTTCATCAGGGCTTTCGTCGGCCGAAACATAGTTCATGATCCAACGATTGAGCCATTTTTCCACGTCCTCGCGTTCTTTGAACGAACCGATTTTGTCGCGGGCGATCGCCTTGAGGTAATGCGCGAATCTCGAACTCGCCATAATGTACGGCAATCGGGCGGATATCTCGGCGTTGGCGCTCGCAGCCGGGCGATCGTATTTTTGGGGCTTTTGAACCGATTGCGCGCCAAAAAAGACGGAATAATCCGTGTTTTTGAAATGGCAAAGCGGCAGGAAACCCAATTTACTCAGCTCGGCTTCGCGGCGATCGGTGATCGCAATTTCCGTCGGACATTTGACGTCGGTGTCGCCGTCATCACTTGTGAAGATATGGGTCGGAAGGTCTTCAACTTTTCCGCCGTTCTCGACGCCTCGAATCGCGGTGCACCAACCAAACTTGGCAAACGCATCGGTGAGTTTGGTTCCCATCACGTAGGCCGCGTTCATCCAGCAATATTCATCGTGCGGGACCGAAATTGATTTACCCTTGGGACCCAATGCGACTTCCTCATAGCCGAATTCTTCGACGGGTTTGGTCGCCTCGCCATACGGCAATCTCGCCAAACTTTGGGGCATGCACATCGTAATGAATCTAGAATCTTCCGATTCCCGCAGTGAGTTCCATTTGATGTACTCTTTGGCATCAAAGATCTTTTCCAGATCCCGAGGTTTTGCCATTTCGGTCCAATCGTCGAAGCCAAATAGTTCGGACGATGGAGAAGTAATGAATGGCGCGAACGCCGCGGACGCTACGCCCGCCATATTCTGCAACAGGTCGATGTCCTCGGGGTGATTTGTGAATTGATAATCACCGATCAACGCTCCGTACGGCTCGCCGCCAGGCATGCCAAATTCATTTTCGTAGATCTTTTTGAAGACCTGGCTTTGGTCAAACTCGACTGCCCGATCCAAATCTTTGAATAGATCTCGCTTGCTGAAGTTCAAAACCTTGAGCTTAAGGCTTTTACTGGTCTCAGAGTTCATGACCAGATAATTGAGACCTCGCCAGGAGCCTTCGAGTTTTTGAAAGTCCTTGTCATGCATGATCACGGCAAGTTGTTTGGAGACTACATCATCAATGGCCGCAATGCCCTGATTGATGGTGCGTGTCACGTCCTTGTCAAAGCTCACGGTGCCCTTGTTGGCTTCCTCGATCAAAGTCCTAATCAGGTCTTCGGCGCGCGATTTTTCAGTTTGTTTGGTCGCGCTGATGGCCTGTGTCAGAAGACTTTCGCCAGCTTCTACACTTTGGGCAGCAGCCGATTCTTGTTGTTTACCGGTACTCATTGTTCGTCACCTCCGTCAGTTGGTTTGTCGGTATCGCCAGATGCTTCGGGCGGTTCGCCCTCGGTGCTTCCACCTGAATCGGACCCGAGTCCAAGTTCACCGGCTAAGCGACTCATTTCATTGGTATCACTGAGAGCTTGCTCGAGAATTTGTTCGAGATCCTCGCTGCGGTCAATTTTGGTAAGCAGATCTCGTAGCTTGTCCCTGGTCTCCAGCAGCTTTTTCATGGGCTCGACTTGTTTGGCGACATTGGCGGGCGAAAAATCATCCATCGATTCAAATTTCAAGTTAACAGCCATTTCGCTGCCATCGCCTTTCATTGTGTTCTCGACACGCAAATTCAAGCCGGGAGTCATTCGCTTCATCACGTCGTTGAAATTATCTCGATCGATCTGAACGAATTTGCGATCGCTAATCGGCTGCAGCTTTTCGGTGGGATTACCTGAAAAATCCCCCATGACGCCAACGACGAATGGCAGATCTTTTTCGACTTCCGCGCCTTCGGTTTCCACGTCATACGTGATATGTACTCTCGGTTTACGCACGCGACTCAGTTTTTTTTGGGTACTCTCAGCCATGTTTGTTTCATCTCCCAAGCGGTTGTTGTTTTTTGCGCGTGCCAGTCCAAGTTGAATGATGTGACCCTGGATTTCTAACTCGCGTTATCGAAACACACGGAAACGGGGGGGGGCTCCTTGTAAACCATGTAACTGTTTGAAAATCGGTCGAGTTAAGTTGTGAATTATTCCTCGTCTTGTGGCGGTGTCACGCCAATCCGTTTACCTAACTCGTTTAGTGTATTGGTGTCCTCGATCAATTCCTTCAACAAATCCGGCAATGGCATTTTGCCCCATTCCACGACCTGACGCAACGCGTAGGAAACCGGCGAATGTGGTTCGGTGCGGGCGAAAAAATCCGCGACTTTCCGTAAAACTTCAAAGGCGTCATCTCGATTGATCACGGCGCCACTGGACATCCGCGTACTCGAAGAAGCTTCGGTGGTGATTAGCTGGCCATTTCCAGCCATTTCGTCTTCGGCGATTTCTTCTTGCTCAAGATGATGCCGAGCGAGCCGTTCGACGTTTTCCTTGATTTCGTCCACCTTGCTCCGAAATGAAGAAACCGAAGGGGACGTTGGATCGCCATAATCATCCGGTTTGCAATGCTCGTCCAAAAAATCGGAAATCGTAGTCAACGTCGAACGGATTACCGCCAAATCGCTGACCAAATCAACGTAAAACTCTCGATTTGTGTTGCGAACGGATTCTTCAAGTTTGTCAAAAGCGATCGCGCCCTCTTGAATCCGCGTCTCGCGGACGCTCGCGTCGTTTATCGAATCCAACTCGGCCGCTTCGGTGTAATCGATGCTAGTATATCGTTCGTCATCACCACTGTCGGTGATCGGGATTTCCGTCAATGGCGTAATCGAGGCTTCGCCGACCAGTCCGGCAAACTGGGCCACTGTATCGCGGTGACCCTCTTCGGTGGGCGCGGGGTGAATATGGTCCCAATAATCTGCGCACAATCGATCAAATAACGCCAGCCCATCGCGTAGGCCGGAAAATCCATTGCGTCGCATCAGACCCTGGATAAGCCAGCTGGCGACGCGCAAATCTTTCGATTCGTTGCTCAGAATCTCGATGGCGTTGTCGATGACAAAAGCCCAATCGGGCGGTTTAACTTCGGGCAGGCTTTCGTCATCTTCAGCACCCGTGATTAAACGCAAGCGCAACTCTTTTTCCGCACGTATTGATCGATCCAGTTCAGAACTGAGATTGGTAAATGATGTCGAAAGTGCTGTTAGCGCTTCGCCCGTTGGCGATTCTTCCGAAATCGGTTGCACCAAGCGTTCGATATCAATGACCGATTCAGTTGTCATGAGCGATGATGGGAGCCTTAAAACAACGCATTTAAGCAGTTCTTGCCGTGGTCGAATGTCACCAAGCTAAGTATATCAGGCCATTTTTGAACATCAAATCAAAAGGAAAAAATTTGAGCGTCGTGGCGATTTTTCGAGTTATTCATATACCGATTGCAGGGCGGCATCGCGGTATCTCGAAGACCGAGCGGGGGCATTCGAACGTCCATGTGCCTGCGCTTGATTCACGATTGGAGTTGTAGAACTTTCCGACACAAGTCTGAATTATTACGAATCCATAGTATATTTTTGTTGCGGCCACCCTTGTCAGGAGTTTGTGTCACTGGTTGTGAACAAAATAAATCTGTATCACTAATTGTGAACACAATGAAATAGAATGCTATTCCAACGCCGGCGCGTTAAGCGTTTGGGCAAGTTGGGTTAAGATCTTAGAATGCAGGCGGCAGGCCCATGAACGGCTTTTACCGAGTTGTTCTGCGGCTTCGGCTAACGACATGTTTTCGAAATAGGCAAACCGAATCAGACTTTTTCCCGGTTCGGGCAGGGAATCGACCGTCTTGTTGAGAACTTCATGCAACTCGCTGTTGGCGGCGATGGTATCCGGTGTCTGAGATTTTTCATCGACGAAATCCATCGGTTGCGACTCGTCTGCTGCCGCACCCGATGCAAGGTAGACGACGGCCAAGCGTTCGGAAGATTGTGCCAGCCACTTAGCTTCGAGTTCCGGGTCAGTCCGATCTTCTTTGCCCGTATCGCTTGGATCCAATACCTCATTGGCCATTTGCTCGGCCTTCATCCGTTGATAAGCCGAGCGGCTGGTCCAGTTCATTTTGGTCAGCCCATCGAATATTGCGCCGCGAATTCTGTAATACGCAAAGGTCGTAAACTTGGAGCCATGTTCGTGTTGAAACGACCTCGCGGCCTGCGCCAATCCTAGTTGGCCATAACAAATGATATCTTCCAATGGTATGTGGTGCGGCAAACGGCGGTGAATCCGGTGCGCCAAAGCATGAACCAGCCGTTGATTCTCCTCAATCAGTTCCTGGCTGGTTTTGGGTTCGGTGGTCATTTACATTCGTTTAGCGCTAAATTCCAAATTCCCTCGAGCCGTTCTCGCGAGTTCGGATCTTCCAACAACGTCTCTGCAACCCACCGATGGCAATCGTCGGGCAACACCATTCGCTTAACGCGTTGCTCGAGGATTTCGTGGATCAACGCTTCGGCAACATCCGGATCGGTAATGGTTCGATCCTGATTTCGGCGTACAAAGCGCAGAATAGTTGGGAATACTGCCTCGCTACTTGCTGCTGCAAGCGTCTCCTCAAGAACCATTTCCAACAACTCTTCGCTTGATTTGTCGGTCGATTCACGATCGATTTCTTGACTGCGAGTCTCCTCACCACCGCTCTCTGGTTGCATCCCTGAGCTATTCATTGAATTGTCTCGATAATCGGTGACAGATTTGTACGAATTCGTTGTCGATGGTGGATGCGCAACAACGCTTTCGCTCCTAGACCGTATGTCAAAGCGACATAGGGGAGTCGATTATCACTGGTGGCGCCGCGGAATGCAACGATACCAGTTTTCTGCGTTCGCCATTTGCAATGGGCGGCGACGATTCTAATAGCAAACTCAGCTTGTGACTTGCATCCAGTCAACAGTTGCTGTTCGTTATTTTTTTGACGGAAACTTCGCAACATCGCGCGGACGTCAACGTAAACAAGCAATATTTGGAGATGTTAGATTAGGAATTTTAAAAGGGGCGTTGTGGTGGTTACACGAGCGCGTCAGCAGACAAGGCACATCGCAATTCGAACTCCGCTGCCGGAAGATCATGTTGTATTGAAACACTTGGAAGGTCGCGAAGAATTATCTCGTTTATTTAGTTACTCGATGGAATTATTGTCTGCGGACGACGACATCGACCCAACGCAGCTGATTGGACACAATGTCAGCGTTCGTATCTCTGGCAAAGACAGCGCGTCACGATTCATCAATGGTTACGTGTCTGAGTTTCGGAACGTCGGTTGGACTGAGAAAGCGACAACATACAGGATGGTCGTGGTGCCCTGGTTGTGGTTTCTCACGTTAACCAAAAACTGTCGCATTTTTCAGCACGAAACCGCACCGCAGATCATTGAGAAAATCTTTCATGATCGTGGATTTACGGACTTCAAATTTGATTTGAATGCTCAATACCCTGAATGCGAATATTGCGTACAGTATCGCGAATCGGATTTTGATTTTGTTTCCCGGCTCATGGAGGAAGAAGGCATATTCTATTTTTTCAAACACCAGAACGGCGTCCATACGTTACACATGTCGGACACGCCTTCGGCGTTTTTTGATTTGCCCCAAAATAGCGTGGAGTTCGCGGCGCCAGGAAAAACAGCACCGTTCAAACAACAAATCAAACAATGGGAACATGGATATCGATACATCAGTGGTGGAATTGCACAGCAAGACTTCAACTTCAAAACTCCGAGTAAGAATCTGCTAAGTTCCTCTAAAAGTGTTGTGCCGCTGAACGGCAATCAGGCATACGAAGTGTATGACTATCATGGTCGCTATCCGGACCGTCGTCGTGGCCAGACGCTGGCGAACATTCGTATGCAGGAAATTGAATCAGAGCATGACCTGGTCGAAGGAAAAGGTTCATGTTACTCGTTCACTCCCGGCGGAAAGTTTGAGTTGGCCGATCACCGGTCGAGCCGCGAAATCGGCCGATCGTATGCGTTGGTGGCCGTAGAAACCACGGCGACGGTTGGCGAAACATATATCACCGGCGACATCGAGAATGGCGAATCAACTTTTGAAAATAACTTCATCTGCATACCCGCAACAACCGCTTTTCGACCTCAACGTCAGACCTCGCGGCCACGCGTCGAAGGGCCGCAGACTGCGGTCGTCGTGGGACCTCCGGGCGAAGAGATTTATCCAGATGAATTTGGCCGGGTCAAAGTTCAATTCCATTGGGACCGGGAGGGTCAACTCGACGAATCGAGTTCGTGCTGGATTCGAGCCTCGCAAGGTCACGCCGGAAAGGGCTGGGGCGGAATTGACTTGCCGCGAATCGGTGAAGAAGTGATCGTCGATTTTATCGAAGGTGACCCGGACTTCCCGATCATCACCGGGCGCGTTTACAACGCCGACAACATGCCGCCGTTTGCCTTGCCAGACGAAAAAACGCGCGGGGGCATGAAATCAAATACGCACAAGGGTGTTGGATATAACGAAATCAGTATGGACGACACGGCAGGCAAAGAGCAAATCCGTGTTAATGGTCAGTACAACATGGACACTGCGGTCGGCAACAACCAGACGTTGCTTGTCGGAGTCGATCGCTCTGCAGACATTGGAAACAACGATTCTTTAACCGTTGGAAATGACTCAACGGAACAAATTGGAAACAACAAAACGGTGGAAGTCGGCAATGATTTGAACGTGTCGGTTGGAAACAAAACGGTGCTCAACGCGGGAAGTTCCATCACGCTCAAATGCGGGGCCTCGAAAATCTATATGAATTCTGGCGGCGTGATTACGATCACCGGGACAATTATCACAACAGCGGCTGCAGCAAGTGCAAGCGTTGTCGCACCGATGACCCAAGTTGTCGGCGGTGTCATGTTGACAACCCTCGGCGGCATCAATGTGATGAGCGGCGGAGTTTGCCATGTCGGCGCCGCCGGCCTGGCTTCTGTGTCGGGCGGCAAAGTTGACTTGGCAGCAACCGGAACAAATTCAATCAAGGGCGGGTTGATTACGTTGAACTAAGCGCTTTTGGCGAAGGCCAAGTTTGACGGCGAAAACGGGCAAGAAGAAGGTCGCGAAAAAGCGACCAAGCGACAGGGCAATAGGGCGATTTGAATTTTTTGACTAACAGTGAGCGCGGCTGCGCGCAAAATTCCAATGATCAAGGCACTACCAACTCAAGACACCCGGCCAATCGCAGTGTTTTCACCGTTTGGAACGGACCAACTCTTGCTGAGGCGTTTTTTTGGACGCGAAGTGCTTTCCCAGATGTTCGAGTATGAACTGGATGCGCTTTCACTGGACGATCGATTGGACCCCGCACAGATACTCGGACACAATATCTCGTGGCGGATCGATCGAGGGTTGGAACCTCAATATTTTAACGGTGACGTCACCGAGTTTGCCAATGTTGGCAAAGACGACCGATTCTCGATTTACCGAATCAAGGTATCACCGCGGTTGTGGTTTTTAACGCAGACTGTTGATTCGCGCATCTTTCAAAATAAAACGACGCCAGAAATCATCAAAACCATTTTCCAGGATCTCAACTTCGACTGGGTCGATTTTCGATTAACCGGGTCGTACCAGCCACGCACCTATTGTGTGCAATACCGCGAAACCGATTTTGACTTCGTCTCGCGGCTCATGGAAGAAGACGGGATCTTTTACTATTTCCAGCATCAAAACGGAAAACACCTGATGGTGCTGTGCGATGATTCCAGCGGATATTTCGATCTGCCAGATGATCAAGTCGAATTTCCGAAACCAGATGGCATCGACGATACGATTTTCCAGATCAATTCATGGGAACATCGCTACGCATTGCGATCCGGCAGATATTCGCATCGCGACTTCAATTTTGAAATGCCCCGGCAAAAGCTGGAGACCAAGTCGAAGTCCATCGTCAAGTTTCCCGTAAACCAAAGTCTGGAATTCTACGATTACCCAGGCCGTCATTCATCGATCGACGATTCCGGACGCCGTGCCAGAATTCGTATCGAGGAACTCGAAGCGGATCACGACGTCGTCAATGGCGCGAGCACTTATTGCAGCTTCAGCCCCGGCGGTAAATTCAATGTACGGGACCATCGCATCAAGTCCGAAATTGGTAAAACGTACGTCTTAACCGAGACCCGGATTCAAGCCAGCGTGCACGGCAGCTACGTCACCGGCACTGAAACGAATGAACTGGACTACAGCAATCGGTTTCAATGCATACCCTCTGAGACCAGCTTTCGCGCTCCAAGCCGGACCGTCAAGCCGGTCGTGGATGGTCCCCAAACGGCAATTGTTGTGGGTCCCGCCGGCGAAGAGATTTACACGGATGAATACGGGCGTGTGAAAGTGCAATTTCACTGGGACCGCGAAGGCAACTATGACGAAACGAGCTCTTGTTGGGTTCGAGTTTCGCAAGCGCATGCCGGCAACGGCTGGGGTTCGATTGATATCCCGCGCATTGGCGAAGAAGTGATCGTTAAATTTCTCGATGGTAACCCGGACCGACCGATCATCAAGGGTCGAGTTTACAACGCCGAAGCGACAACGCCGTTTGCATTACCCGGTTCGATGACTCGCAGTGGTCTCAAATCTGACACACACAAAGGCAGCGGTTACAACGAAGTCACGATGGACGATACCGCTGGACAGGAACAACTCCGCGTAAACGCCCAATACAACATGGACACTACGATTGGCAACAACCAAACGCTTGCAGTGGGTGTCGACCGGACCGACCAGATTGGCAACAACGACACGCTGACGATCGGCGTTGATTCGTTGACGCAAATCGGAAACAACGCCACGCGGATTGTCGGCAACAATGAAACGGAGACGGTTGCCAACAATATCGTGATCGAATCGGGCACGTCGATCACGTTGGCGTGCGGCGCATCGACCATTCACATGAACCAGGCCGGCGTGATCACGATCAGCGGCCAATTTGTAACCTCGGCCGCCCGGGCCTCCAATTCAACTTTGGCACCGTTAACCCAAGTCGCTGGCGGCAACATGCTGACCCAAGCTGGACTGATCGCGCTGCGGCTCGGCGGAATCTGTCACGTCAGCGGCGGCACCACGTCCTATACAGGCGGCACGGTAAATGTAAAAGCTCGTGGCGGCCCCGTCGTAGTCAAAGGTGCGCCAATCAAAATTGGCGACGCTGGCGCAAGAATTGTTAAGATCAACGCACCTGGAGTAGGCAACAGTTCAACGACTCCGCCGGGAGGAATATCTGAGCAAATAGCGCTCGAACTTTCCGGTCATGCTTATGATGAGACCCTGCAAGCAGGTCAAGAACTACCTCCATTATCGGATGGCTCGATATGGAAAGTTTTGGATCAGGGGGTGCGAAGAGAGGATGACGGATTCAAGGCCATTGCCGTTCAAGGTCCGGATGGCCAGGTTGTTATCGCATTTGGTGGCACCGATTTGACAAGCGCGAAAGATTGGTACGCTAACGCAGTGCAATTCGCTGGCGGCATTCCTTCGCAGTATGAACACGCGTTGGACTTTACTCGAAAAATACAAGCCAAATACGGTGACGTGGTTTTGACGGGGCATTCGCTTGGCGGGGGAATGGCCAATTACGCTGGTGGAATGACCGGTCTTCCTGGTGTTGGATTTAATTCGGCAACTTTGGGACGCGGCACCCGCGCCGATATCCGCCGCAACGGTCCTCCCCGATCGACGGATGGTTTTGTCCATTACAACAATGACGAAATCGTTTCCAACTTACCGGGTGTGCAAATGGGCACTGTCGCCACGCATGTCAACGACGAGGGATTTGTACTTGGACACCTTAGAAGGGCAATTGATACTACTGATCCATTGATCGCCGACGGACCGTTGGCAGATGAAGTCTTACGGGACCATTACCAACGAATCGCAAACCAATCCGCAGGCATTTAATGAATCAAAACACTCGGCGGTCACTTCGAGTTGGTAAAAAAACGAAAATCGAAAGCGAACAAACAATCAATGTCTAAAACTACAAGCCATCAACTGGAATTTCCGGTAAACGTCGAAGAAGGCGCGGATCTAAGTAACTTTCGCAGGGTTGAAGATCGCCGGCATCCGGATCCGCGATTCCATTACGAGTTTTCGTTGAAAAAATCCTGGGCCCAGGCCGCTGATCACTCGAAACACAATTCACGCTTTGTCGAAGTGCCCCATCCTCGATTTCTTGAATTGTCTCGCTTTCACAACAGTCAATTCCCCAACGCAAGCGTTGCCGTCTCGTATTCGATCATAGACCGCGATTGCGGATCGGCCGAGTGGCTGGACATTGTTCAGACCAAAGAAGAATTTGTTACTGAAAAGCGGCGCGACACCTACACAGGATTTGGTTCTCAGTCTGATGTGTTGGCCACGCGAAAATCTGAAAGCGGAACTGAAGTCAGGCGTTCATTAGGACTGAAAGACGGCAATCGAGTTTTTAGAATCACGTGCACTTGCGACCAGCAAGATTATGGTGCATTGGCAAAGACGTTTTATGTGGTCGTCAGTACGTTTCACCTATTATCGCCCGAGGGTGAACACTCAGCTGAACCAATCGCCGAATTCCAATCGGCCAATTTATCGTTCGCGCATCCCGCCTCGTGGCAAGCAATTCAAGATGAGCACACAGGCAGCCTGTCGTATCCAGACCAATCCGACGAGCAAAACGGTGAAGCATCGTACGTCGAATTATTTGACTCGACGTCGAGTCAGAAAAATACGCGAATCGTTGTGGCGCAACAAACTGGTTCTGCAATGTCGCTCGATCAATTCAAGACAGCATATTTGAAAAGGTTGCGCGAATTTGGAATCAAACCCCTGCAAACTAACGTGAAGGCAATAGAAACGCCCGATTCAATCTCGGCGGCCTATTTTTTTGAAGTTCTTAACGACAACGACCAGATCGAATCGAATTTCATGATCGTAGAAAGTCATGGCAGATTGTGTCTGATCGGTTTGATTACACCGCCGTATTCGCTGGAACCGATTAGCTACGCTTTTAACAAACGCGCCTTTGAAATCATACGTGATTCACTCATTGCACAAATGAATCAGTGAATATTGCCTCATCATCGCCAATGTTTTTTTCGCAACAACGAACCAAATAATTCGTAAATGTGATTAAACGGTCCGGTGCGTCATTTATTATTTCGCAGAATAACCTTCAAAGATTTTTAACATGAAATTGCGATTAACTGGTTACGAAGTTGCCTCGCAGCAGCAATATCAACAGGATTTGATGGATTATGCGACGAGCGGTGCGATGCGCGGCGAATCGCCTCCACCGGCGGCGAAACCAGTTTATGCGGATGGAGAGGGAAATCATTATGTTGCACTGCCCCACAACGATGGAGTGACAGCACTCCCGTTCATTCCAGGCTCGGCCGCGGTTAATACGGAATCGCCGACGGGAGTTTCTGACAACGGCGGATTTGTACCCCTCGAAAACATGCCACAGGGTGGCGACGGTGGCGACGTGGTCGACGTAATGAAGAATGTGGCGCAATCGATGCCGCAACAGCTGGCGACCAATTGGATGGGCGGCGCGGCGCGAAATTTAATGATGGGTGCCGGAACCGGTGGAATGATGGATGCGGCGTTGCAGACATTGGGCGTCAGCAACCCACTGGCATCGGGACCTATGGGTCAGTTTCTAGGCGCCGCTATGAATACGGCCGGTTTGGGTCAGTTGACACCGATGTTGTCCGGACTCGGAAATCCCTTGGCCGGTTTGACCGACGGAGTTGATCCCAGGAATATCGCGGACGTCCCGCTCGTCACGGCGACGGCGTAGCGCACGCCCAGCTTATCGCGAAAGCGCTTCTCG
>CAJHZH010000485.1_pt1 | contig 15149 bp, 12 predicted proteins | sample 9198951 | NCBI WGS metagenome assembly CAJHZH01 (sample SAMEA7708381, study PRJEB35096) | sediment metagenome | biome: marine neritic benthic zone biome [ENVO:01000025]; feature: sediment [ENVO:00002007]; material: shallow marine sediment [ENVO:03000034] sea grass bed [ENVO_01000059] ...
ATTCTATCTTTTTCCGAGCTACCAGCGCAGGGAGAAAACTCAAGTCAGGACGACAATTCTCGTCAGAAATTTCGCGAAAAAGACCAACCAAATCAACGATCGAGCGACCTGACTATTAGGTTTAGGCGATCCCGCCAAGCGAAGACCGGGGTTCTTAGTCGGATCGAAGCCTGACGCGCTCTCGAAGCAAACGACGATACTGGCGTTGTTCATTCGCCTGCGTTCCCAGCGCTTTATGCCTGAATGAAGAGGGTAATTTAAGGTAATTTTTAAGGGACAGGCTAGTTTTCGGACGTTTGGTTTTTAGAAATGACATTCGATGAATCGAACGCCCGAAACGATTGTTGATGAATTGTTGGTGCTGCGAGCGCAGGACGGCGATGCCAAATCACTTCAGCGGCTGGCACAACGCTGGCATGCGCGACTGCTCGGTCACGCTCACCAGGTTACTGGACGGCGAGATGCTGCCGCCGACGTGGTGCAGGAAGCATGGTTGTCCATCATTCGAGGGCTGGCCGGTCTCAAGGATCCGGCTGCATTTCGCGGGTGGGCTTTTCGCATCGTCCATCATCGAGCAGTCGACTGGGTTCGCCGCCAACAAAGGCAACGCGAGGTATTTGACGACTTGAGTCGCCAATCAGACCAACAGGAAACCGGCGACACGGATGACAACCAAGAGGAATTAATCAAATTGAGGTCCGTGATCCGAGCACTCACACCAGATCAAAAACTCTTGGTGCGAATGTACTACACCGAGCAAATGAGAATCAAAGAAATCGCTGCGACGCTCAGCATGCCACAAGGCACAGTCAAATATCAGCTGTTTCAAATTCGCAAACAACTAAAATTGAAGATCGAGAGGACAACACGAAATGACAGGTAACGAAATCGACGACAAAATTCGTCAAGCACTATCGGAAGAGGATGCGAAGTTGTTCGAAGAGTTCTCGGAAGAACCCTCGTTGATGGAACTGGCTTTGGAAACGCTCAAGGGCCGAAACCGCTGGGCGACCGCCATGGTCATGATCGTCGGCACGCTGTTCATGGTTCTAGGCATCTTCTCGCTGTTTCAGTTTTCATCGGCCCAGGAAACCAAGGCGTTGATCAGTTGGGCGTTGGCGTTTGTTTTTTGTATGGCCGCGGTGTCGATGATGAAAATTTGGGCATGGATGGAAATCGAAAAAAACAGCACCCTCCGAGAAATTAAGCGTCTCGAGCTTCAGGTCGCGCGACTATCACAGCAATTAGCTGATAAATAGGAATCCCGGATCGCGTTGCCGGGCGAAAAGTCACGTCAAATAGCCCGGCTTTTCCGATGTGGTCGCAGCCGTCGAAAATCGATTCCTAAACCACCGTGATCGCATCGTTCGAAAAAAGCCGGGCTTTTGCGCGAAAGCAAATTCCGAAGGTCCCTGCCGCCCATTATGACCAACTGCTAAAATCTGGCGGCGCTTTGATGTAACGAAGATCCAATCACGGGACTAACAATGAAATTTCGCAGTTGCTTCCAGATCCTTTTGACAATCTGTTTGGTTCAGGGTTTGTTCACAGATTTATGCACGGGACAAGATGGAGAAAAGAAATCCGACTCAACCGCCAAACTATCGCCTGTCACAGTCGAATCGGGTATCGTCGAACTTTCACCGGAAACGACGAAGATCGAATTTGTCGGTACTCATGTCGGTGATGACCCTCGGCCTCGGCTAGGAGGATTTGAAAAATTCAAAGGCAAAATAACGTTGGACGGTGACACGGTCCAAAGCATCGTTGTGGATTTTGATATTACGTCCATCTGGACGCAAATCCCCAACTTAACCGCGCATCTGAAAACCGCCGACTTTTTTGACATTAAAAAGTTTCCCGCCGCTAAGTTCGAGAGTACGAAAATTGCTACGGTCGACGGCGAGACGATGGTAACTGGCAACTTGTCGATGCTCGGCAACACGATAGAAATCTCGTTTCCAGTCAGGCCAAAGATTGGCAACAGCAGATTCACGCTGGTCAGTGAGTTTAAGCTGGATCGCACGGCTTGGGGAATGAGCAAAATGACAGATCGCGTTGAATCGGAAGTTTCGCTCAAAGTAGTTGTGGGTCAAAAGACCTCTCCACAAAAAGGTGAACAAACTGGCGGGCGCAGATTCAACGTCGACACATTCTTCAAAACAGCTGACAAGGATGGAGATGGAAAACTAACCGGTGACGAAATACCAGCGCGAATGAAAGACGGCGTCGAGCGAATGGACACAGATAAAGACGGCTCAATTTCGCTGGAGGAACTCAAAAAGGCGATGAGCCGTCGACGTGGTGGGAACTGATACGGCATCCGCGTTGGTGGAATGGCATAACCGGCAGTCGAATTGTGGGCGTAAATGTGGTGTTTCTTGACGGCGCGCAGTCGCGTCGCCAATAGTTCGTGCCAGTCGTCTTATTATAAAAAAAAAAAAAAAAAAAAATCGTTATTTGTTTCCTTTCCTGAAATGCACCAATTATGATGATTTCAAGATGACCATACTCTTGTAGCGCTCACCAGGACCTGATTCGTGCTCGGAACGTGAAGGCCAGAGCCCAGGAACTCCCCTTCGCGAGAATATTGTATGCAGGATTTCTGGTTTCTGCTGATCACGGTTTGTGCATTTTCTATTGTTCAATCGCTTTTTGGCGTTGGACTTCTCGTGTTCGGAACCCCGACGTTACTGCTGCAGGGTTATTCTTTTCCAGAAACGATCGCCTTCTTGCTACCCGGCTCCTTGCTGATTAGCCTGATGCAAATGATGCACGGCAGGCAGCATATCCGCCAGTTGCGCAACAGTTTCCTCCTCTATTGTGTGCCTTTTATCGTCGTAGGTCTGGCGTTGGTATTGAGCACCATTCTTATCATTGATATCAAGCTTCTGGTTGGCGCGACATTAATACTGTCGGGGATCATGCGATGTGATCGACGTGCCCAGGAGCGGCTCGCCAGCCTCCTGAAACGATACACACCGTTCTACTTGATGGTGATGGGTTTCATCCACGGAATCTCAAACATGGGAGGTGGTTTCCTGACCATATTTGTGGGTACGCTTTATACCGACAAGGAAAAAACGCGCGCCAACATAGCGTTCGGCTATTTCGTCTTTGCCGTTTCTCAAATTGGCCTGCTGCTAATACTGCAGCCCCAGGTGTTTAACATTTACTGCCTTCTTCTTGCGGTGATGGCATTGGGTACCTACATGACCGTTGGCAATTTCATTTACGTCAAGTCGTCTCGAGCTATGTATCAGCGCTTAATCACCGCCTTTATGCTCGCGTATGGCGTGGTCCTTTTTGGCCAGAAACTATTCTGAGCAAAGTCGAAATCCTCAAGCCCGGGAGTTTGGGGGTTGGCCCCAAGCAACTCGCTAACCTACTCAACTAAAAAAAGGAATTCAAAATAAGTTTTGAATCATTGACAAAAATCAAGACCGTCGCTGACCCCTTATGCACGACGTGACCTTTAAACACGACACGCCGGATTGTTCAAGGCGCGGAGATGTCTTTGCGGGCGTAGACCCATAGGCCTATCAGCCAAGTTGCGATCGCGAACGTTACAAGAACAATGATATCCACAAGCGGCCAGCTTCCATCACGTACGACTTCGGCCGGTCGGTAATAGTTCAATAGACTCAAAAACTTGATTCGTTCGATAAACGGCAAAAACGGCTCCAGAAAATTCATGGCGACGGATACCATGCCAACCGCAAACACGACCGCGACTGCGTGACCACGGCGCCGAACGAGACACGATGCCATCTTCGACAAACCGCCCACGGCCAAATTCATCGCACAGAAACAAATGCTAGTGATAAAGAATCGTTGAAATTGAATTGGCTCGGTCGGTTCCCAAATTTGAATCCCGATCCACACGCCTAATAGCGGCGAAAACGAAACGACAATCGCGGCGGGTACCCACACCGCTGTCGCGCTGGCATAAACGGTAAACCTTGATATCGGCAGCGCCAGAAGTAAATCGGCGGTGCCATTGTCGATTTCACCAGAAGTTGTCCGTGTTGTCGTCGCGATCAAGAACGCCCAACTCAAGGCCAACACAAGCGGATGAAGAAACGCGATTGCGTAGAGGATATTGCTGGAAACGGCACCCGTTAACTGGATGCCGTACGCCAGTTCGAGCATGCGGCGGAGAAATTCTACGCTAGACAAAAATTGCATTAATTGGGGGCCGAGACCTTGTATGGCTCCCACGAAAACAACAACAAACGTCACGATTCCCAGGACGGTGCACGCTAACAATAATGCAGATTCACGCAGAGATTTTATCACGATGGCAAGATTCACGTTACGTCCTTCGCGTTGGATGGACCGCCCGCTTGTGAATAATACGCCAAAAATAAATCCTCCAAATTCGGTCGCTCAATAACGACATCTTTGATCGCCTGTTGATTTAGCCACTGGATCAGTTCGCTAATGATGCCCGACCAGGTCGCTTCGACGAGGTTGTCGTGTTGCCGAATCAAATGAAGCGACTCCGGCACGTCTCTCGGTACAGCTTCGGCTGACGGAAAAGCAATACTAACTCGTCGCAAAGCGCGTTTTCGCAAAATCTCGATCGTCTCATGTTCAATAACGTGTCCCGCGCGGAGGATCACCACGTCGTCGCAGAGCTGTTCCACCTCGCTGAGCGAATGACTGGAAAACAAAATGGATTGGCCGCCTGCAACGAATCGACGCAATTCGGAGAACACGGATTTGCGCACAAGTGGATCCAGCCCGGTCGTCGGCTCGTCCAGGATCAACAGCTTGGGTCGGTGCATCATGGCCTGGATCAGCCCAAGCTTTTGCTTCATGCCGCTCGAGTATTTGCCGACCCGTTTGGCGAGGTCCAACTCGAATACGTCCGCCAAACGCTTGATTTCTTTGGTGCAGTCAATTCGCCGCGCGAGCGCATAAAAATTTAGCGTGGCCAGTCCGGTCATCGAGCGATAAAACCGAACTTCGCCGGGTAGGTACCCGATATCCTTGCGGATATGACGCCCGGTTTTGACAACCTCGCCCCCGAGCACGCGCATTTGTCCGGACGACGCTCCGATCAAGCCCATTAGGATGCGAATGGTCGTCGTCTTACCAGCCCCGTTGGGACCCAAAAATCCAACGAGCCGTCCTTGCGCAACGCTTAGGTCGACGCCATGCAAAACCTCTTGCTGACCGTACGATTTTCGCAAGCCAGAAATATGGATAACGTTCAATGCCTGGCTCGTGTCCAACGACTTCGTAGCTGAACTTGCAAATGTTTAGTCTTCGCCACAATAGCTGAATTCTTGCGAACTCAGCGACCCTATTTACGCACGCGAATAGGGAATTGGGGTTTTTTGTATTGTTTAGGTGGATTCTGTTCAAGTTGCTCAAGCACAATTGCGATCGCCTTTTCCAATTGCGGGTCGCGACCGGCGATCAAATCGGCGGGCATCTGTTCAACTTCCACGTGCGGAGGGACTCCGACATTTTCCACAACGAATCCATCCTCGGTCCAAATTGCGAGATTGGGTGCGGTCACCGAACCCCCATCCATCAAAACCGGGAAACCAAGGATCCCAACCAGCCCGCCCCATGTGCGGCGGCCGACGAGCGTCCCGAGTTCCAATTTATCGAACATCCACGGCAACAAGTCGCCACCGGATCCCGCAGTTTCGTCAATCAACATCACTTTGGGTCCGAAAATCGCTCCGGTCGGTGTAATAAAATCCTTGCCGTAACGCGTCGCCCAGTGACTGATGTAAGGTCGCCTCAAGTGGTCGATGTAGTAGTCGGCGACTTGACCGCCTCCGTTAAACCGCTCGTCGATAATGATCGCCTGTTTGTCAGTTTGCGGGAAGAAATATCGTTTGAAGTACGAGTGACCCGAACCGGCGGTGTTGGGCACATACACGTACGCCACTCGACCGTTGGTGGCCTCGTGCACTTTCCGCAGATTCCCCTCGACCCAATTGCGATTCCGCAATGCACTTTCATTTCCAATCGGTACGACGGAGACCGTGCGCGAATCGGACCCGTCGGCATTGGGGCCGACTGTCAGCTCGACTTTCTTCCCGGACGAGTTCTCGAAATGCCGGTAGATGTTGTCGTCAGATTTTAGGTCGTCTCCGTTAACGGCCAGGATATATTCGCCCGCTGTGACGCGAACACCCGGTTCGGTCAACGGAGCCCGCATCGATCCATTCCAATTCAGTCCACCGTAGACCTTTTTGATTCGGTACCGGCCATCGGCAATTTCAAAATCAGCGCCCAGCAGTCCACCGGGAATCGACTCCGCGTCCGGACGTACATCTCCACCGCCAACACGATGATGACCGACAGCGATTTCTGAACACATCCACATCATCACGCGATTCAGGTCGCCGCGCGTAACGCAGTGTGGAATAAACTGTTGATATTTCGTTCGCATGGCCGGCCAATCGGCGCCGTGCATTCCGGGATCGTAGAAGTAATCACGGTTGATGCGCCAGACCTCATCAAAAATCTGTTGCCATTCAGCCTTGGGATCGATCCGCACTTGGATTTTGTCGACAGCCAGTTTGCCGCTTCCCGGGGAGATTTTGCCGGATGCCGCCGCGATTCCCCAATTAGCTCCAGCCACATACAACAGCTTTTTTCCATCCGGTGTCAATATAAAACCATTGGCGCTTTCCAGCATTGTGGTTGACTTGCGTTCTTTGAGTGAAAACTTCTCGAGTTTACGGTCTCCATCGCGATCGCGATGGATATAAAAGATTTCTCCCTTCGCTCCCGCTAAAAGGTTTGAATGATTTGCGGCCGAAACGGGCAAAGCGATGATTCGCTGATCAAGACCCTCGAAATCAATCTTTACTTTGGACTCTTTTTTCTCGGCATCGCTTGGCTTCTCGTCCGCGTCATCGTCGGATTTCTTTTCTGCGGATTCGTCTTGTTCCTTGTCCGAATTGTCCTCATCCTTTTCTTTGTTCTTTTCCTTTTCTTTGTCCTTTGACTCTTCTTTATCCTTCGCTTCCTCTTCGTCGCTTTCTTTGGCGAGCGGATTCTCGTCATCGTCGCGCAAAATGACCATGTAAATTTGATTGGATAATTCCATGTCGGCGTTACTCTGGGCAAACCAATGTTTGACGGGGCCCGCATCGGTCGAAGCCAGAAAGTAGATGTATTTTCCGCTGGAATCAAAACAAGGCTCGCTGACTTCGCTTAGGCCGTCGGTGATCGGGTGTGATTTTTCTTCGGCGACGTTGTACACGAAAACCTGTTGAATCATGGCGTCTGTATTCACCGTGTAAGCAATCCAGGCAGAATCAAACGACCAACTATGATGTAAACCGCGTACCGGGCCTGGACCATATTGCGGTTCGCTGCAAATCTTGGTCGACTTACCCGACTCCAGGTCAAATACGTAAAGACTCCAGGAATTGTCTCGGTACGAGATCTTCTTGCCGTCGGGTGACCAAACCGGTTCTTCAAAAAACCCGTGGCCCTCGAGTTCATATTGTTTTGTTTCGCCTTTGCCATCTTGTGCGGCAACATGAAGTTTGTATTCGCCGCCCGCATCGGAAAAATAGGCGATCTGCTTGCCGTCAGGGCTCCAGGCCGGCGAGCGCTCGTGAACGGATGTCGAGTTGGTCAGGTTGCGCGCATCACCTTTTTTAGCTGGAACGGTTACGATCTCACCTCGAAATTCGAAAACTGCTCGATTTCCGCTTGGTGAAATATCGGCGTTGCGAATCCACCTTGTACCGGACACATAACGACTGCGAGTTTCGGTCATGTCGGTCGATATGCCGATCTTGATTGGACTGACGGAATTGTCAGCTGGTTTAAACAAATGCAGGTATCCGGCTTGTTCAAAGATGATGGCGTCATCGCATTCGGTCAGCCGGTTAATTGGAAAATCAGCAAAGCCGGTGTGCTGCTTGATTTCATTTGAGCTGGGATCGAAAGAGAACAGGTTAAACTCACCGTTTCGATCGGACCGGAAGAAAACTCGATTGCCGACGAACACCGGATCGGTGTCGTTGCAACGTCCTTCGGGTTGCGGGACCATTTGTACGGAATGATCGGTGGTGTCGTAGATCCAAACGCGCGTCGCTGTACCGCCGCGATAGTTTTTCCACTGGTTGAATCGTTCAGCAATTGGAATGTAGGCAATTTTTTTGCCGTCCGCTGAGTACGAAGCGCGAAGCCCGTTTGGGATCGGCAGCTGGGTGGGAAAACCGCCTTCGAGTGAGACGGTAAACAGTTGGCGGAATCGACGCGTGAACACGTTACGCGTAGACGAAAATAAAACCGCCGAACCATCCGGCGTGAATCCTTCCACTTGATCGGTAGCGGGGTGATAGGTCAAGCGTTTCGGCGGACCCCCACGTACCGGCATCACATAAACATCTACATTGCCATCGTACTCGGCACTGAATGCTATCGTCTTGCCGTCCGGCGAAAATCGTGGAGATGCCTCGGTTCCTTCATGTGAAGTCAGGCGGTGAGGATTACTACCATCGCGTCCGGCAATCCAAAGATCGCGATCATAGACAAACGCGATCTGCGAATCGCTGACGGCAGGTTGCGCTAACATTCGCGTATTTTCTGAATCGTGACCAACGCCGACAGAAACTAGCGGCGACATCAAGATACAGACGGCAAAGCTCGGCAAAACGAGTTGATTCAATAGGTAACGCATGGCGAATCTCATGATGGATTAGAGGTTAATTCGTGGCGACAGCTGACACTCAACGAACAAGTTGTTACGTATGTACTGGCGAATGTTACGTACAAAGTAATAATCTTGCTCGCTTTCTACAATAATTGATCACCTTGTCTTAGTCGATCATTGATGCTTCCTATAACTCAAGAACCACGCTAACGCTATAATCCACGCCAACGTTGTGGCTCGGTAATTTCTCGACCGTCCAGCTGAATCCCAACCATCGTGTCCTCACAAAAACCTAGGCTCGGCATTATTCGCAAGACGATTCTGGTGTTCGGTTGTGCGCTTTCCTTGTGGCTCATTATCGCGGGAGACTTACAACCGAATAACCCGCAGGTCAGCTACACCGCCGGTGTCGCGGTTTTCATGGCGACCCTGTGGATGACAGAGGCCATCCCTCTGGCGGCGACCGCACTTTTGCCGCTCGTGTGGTTTCCGATTTTCGGCACTCAAGGATTTTTCCAGGTCGCTTCGCAATACTGCACCAGCCATATTCTCTATTTGTTTATCGGTGGATTTATCGTGGCGTTGGCGATGCAGCGCTGGAATCTGCATTCGAGAATCGCGCTGCGGATCATGTTGTTTGTCGGAACGACTCCAGCAAGATTGCTTTTGGGGTTCATGATCGCCACCGCGTTTTTGTCGATGTGGATTTCCAATACGGCCACGGCGATGATGATGGTTACGATCGCCGCCGCCGTTATCTCGTCGTTGCCCGAAGACAAGTCGTCGAGATTGGCCATCCCGCTGATGCTGGGAATTGCCTATTCCGCGTCGATCGGTGGCATTGGTACGATTGTAGGTACGCCTCCCAATCTCGCGTTCGTTGAAATTTTTGAAGGCACATTTCCGGAAGCTCCGGCAATTTCGTTCATCACCTGGATGAAAATGGCCGTGCCGATTTCATTAACCATGTTCGCGCTAACTTGGTTGCTGTTGTGGACGTTGTTCTTGCGCCGCCAGCGCGGTCCCGGTGTCGACCGCCAAATATTGCTTCGCCAGTACCGTGAGCTCGGTCCCATGAGCTGGCCGGAACGGGTCGTTTTGGTTGACTTCGTTGTGTTGGTGATGCTGTGGGTGACGCGAGCCGAAATTGATTTCGGCTTCGCGAGGTTTCCAGGTTGGGCCAGCCTGCTACCAGAATGGAATTTCTTAAAAGACGGTTTTGTAGCCTTACTGATGGCGTCACTCCTGTTTTTTATTCCTTCAAAGCAGGAAGCTGGCCAAAGGATAATGAATCTCGAAACAGCGATTAAATTACCGTGGCACATCGTGGTTTTGTTTGGCGGCGGCTTTGCATTGGCGTCCGGTTTCAATACGTCGGGACTTTCGGATTTCCTAGGCCAGCAGATGGAGGGACTATCGGGAATCGATCCGCTTATTGTCATTGCAATCGTGTGCCTGGTAATTACGTTTATGACCGAGTTGACGTCTAATACCGCGACGACGCAAATGATATTACCGATCATGGCGACGCTAGCGGTCACGATTGGCGTTCATCCGATGTTCCTGATGATCCCAGTCACGATTTCCTGTTCCTGCGCATTCATGATGCCTGTTGCCACGCCGCCGAATGCGATCGTCTTTGGAACGGGTCATTTGCGCGTGGCCGATATGGCGCGAGTTGGATTGATACTCAATCTGATTGGCGTCGCCGTTGTCGTGACGCTTGTATCGATTCTTTCTCCGATCGCTTGGGGCTTTGAGGTTGATGTGCTACCCGCCTGGGCCAAGTAGTTAACAAAAATGGTTACAATTTCGTCTAACGGAATTCCGCATCATTCGCAGCAAATCAAAGGTTTCGCATGTCAAATGCTCGACTCATTATCGCCTTGTTAACCGTTTGTTTATTCACTTCATCGGTAACGCTCCTCGGCCAGGATTGGCCCGGCGTCGGCAATGACCCGGGATGTATGCGCTATTCAACACTCAAACAAATTAACCGCGACAACGTTTCACAGCTCGATGTGGCGTGGACTTACCACACGGGCGAAGGCGACAAGACCATCGAGTGTACGCCGATTGTGATCAACGGCGTGATGTACATCACGACCAATCATTTGCGCGCGGTCGCACTTGACGCCGCAACCGGCAAAGAAATTTGGTCGTTCGATCCTTTTGCAGGCGGTCGTCCGCGTAAAATGTTGGCCTCTGGCGGAGTAAACCGTGGTCTGGCCTGGTGGTCGGATCGCAATCCCGGCGGCCAGCGACGAATTCTTCACGGAACTTCCGATGGGCGGCTTTTCTCAATCGATGCCAGGACCGGCGAGCTTGATCCGAAATTCGGTAATGACGGCGTAAAAGATCTGCGAGAAGATATTGCGCGAGATCTTTCCAAATTGCCCTACGGACCGACATCTGCCCCGGCCGTTTGGCGCGACACGGTTATTGTCGGATTTTCCAATGGCGAAGGTCCCGGCCCCGCAGCTCCGGGCGATGTCCGCGCGTTTGACGTGCGAACCGGTCGACAGGTTTGGCGATTTCACACCGTACCGCGCCCGGGCGAGTTCGGTAACGACACGTGGGCCGGCGACTCCTGGAAGAATCGCGGCGGCGCAAATGCCTGGGGCGGATTCAGCGTCGATGACAAACGGGGCATCGTGTTTTGTGGATTGGGAAGCGCCGCGTTCGATTTTTACGGTGGCGACCGGCAAGGAAAAAACCTGTTTGCCAATTGCACGCTTGCGCTGGACGCGAAAACTGGAAAGCGATTGTGGCATTTTCAGACACTTCACCACGACCTGTGGGATCACGACCTGCCTGTCTATCCCAACCTGGTTACCGTAACGCACAATGGAAAACAGATTGACGCGGCGGCGCAAGTCACCAAAACAGGATTTGTTTTCATGTTTGACCGAGTGACCGGCGAGCCGTTGTTTGAGATTGAAGAAACGCCCGCCAAAGCCTCCAGCGTTCCCGGAGAGCGGGCGTGGCCGACCCAGCCAGTACCGGTAAAACCGCCGCCGTTGGCGCGGCAGAGACTCACCGCGGCTGACGTTACCGATGTATCACCGGAATCACAAAAGTTCGCGCTCGACAAACTTCGGCAGATTCAACCCGGTGGCGGCTACGCACCGCCCAGTCTAGAAGGAACCGTGGTGGTTCCCGGCTTTCACGGCGGCGCAACGTGGTCGGGCGCCTCATTTGATCCGACCACCGGATTGCTGTACGTCAATTCGAACAACGTGCCGAATATCATTCAGCTGGAAAAAGCGCCAAGCGACCGGCGGTTTGCGTATAGTCACAAAGGCTACAACCGTTTCCTCGACCAAGATGGTTATCCGGCGATCAAACCACCGTGGGGCTTGTTAACCGCCATCGACCTGAATCGAGGTGAATTTGCCTGGCAGGTACCGCTTGGCGAACATCTGGAGCTGACTGCCAAAGGCGTTCCCCAAACCGGAACGGAAAACTTTGGCGGGACGATTGTTACCGCTGGTGGACTAGTATTTATTGGCGGTACCAAGGATGAGAAATTTCGCGCGTTTGACTCGGCGACCGGAAAGGTTTTGTGGGAATATCAACTGCCGGCAGGCGGCTATGCGACACCGAGCACCTATTTCGTCGATGGGCGGCAATACGTCGTGATCGCTGCTGGAGGAGCCGGAAAAAATCGCACCAAACCGGGTGATGCATTCGTCGCGTTTACCCTGCCGCGTTAATCGGCCTGCGATTCCAAAGACACAAAGTCCTTTGCGCTAACGATTGTCAGCGCGGTGAAACAGCCAAGGAATCCTAAAAACGACGCGACAAACAGCATGGCATCCGGCCAAATGCTGCGCGGTGGCCAGTGATCCAAGAAATAATGCAGCATCGGAATCATGGCCAATAACATCAAAAAGAAATTTGCACCGCGAAACGAGCGGCCCTTGGGTATCCGCCAACGCAGCAGGCTGATCGCGTACCCCGTAACACCGGTTATGATGAATAATGAACCCAAGCCTGGAATAACGAATTGAGTCGTCTCCCAAACTCTCTGGCTGGCGGCTGCAAGTCCTGTCACGTCCAAGATAAATGTTGCGGCCAGACAGAAAATGGCCAACCACGCCACAGCATTCAAAAAGAAACTGCTTAATTCAAACCACCACCTTTCGCGCGAAACGCCAAACCAACCCAATCTCAATGCGTTTCTGATTGATCGGCTGCAAGTAAGCGCTATACCGGCGAACGCGATTCCGGTCCAAATCGTCCATGTTGCAATAACAAAAATGGTTCGTGGGGGGTTGCCAAGCAACGGATCGAGCAACTGGTGGAATATCAGTAGCGTCATCGAAAACGCAACGATAAAGGTAACCGGCATCCAACTTGGCGCGCGACCAAATGCCACGGCTAGCCACCACCACAAACCAAGCTTTGGCGGACTGGGGGAAATGACAAACCAAAACGCGTGTAGCCAATCGATAAGCTCGCGCGGTTTGCTCTTGCCAGTTATCCGGTTCGCGTTTTTCATAACGAGTGAACTGTAATGACTCGATACTCACTTTAGAACGTTCCAACCTCACAATCATAACCAATTGCCAATCTGTCTCCGAATCCTAATCTTCATCTTTATCGCCGCGGGCGGGCCGCGATGCGGAGTCGGATCAAGATTCGGATTCAGATTGTGGCTGCCAAACGCGGAGACGTTAACCGGCTAAAGCCAATTTCTATCGGTATTTTCAATGTTATCCGTGGTTCAATTTCAATCCACAACTAACCCGCCATCATGCACGGCACCGGCAAAATCGGAGGCCCCAAGCTTTTTCTCGTCCCATCGCGAGCTGAAGCTCACCCCCATCTTGAGTTGACGTTTATCAACCAGGGTGCCGTTCTGTGTTTCAGTCTCGACTTTGGCCTGAGTCATTTCATCTAGAAATTCGCGCACCTGTGCCTTCGTGCATTTAGCAACTTGGACGCCCGCATTTGACTTGGTGATCGCGTCAAGTGCGTAGCTTTTCAAAAGTCTTGGCCAAAGTTTCCTGAATAGCGGAGTCGATTCGAACGCATCGACGCAGTGAATCTTGCCGTTTATCGCAACCACCACGCCCACAATCTTTTCCGTGCCATCCAGTTTAGATCGAAAGTGGTCCGAATAACGTTTGATTTTTTCAATTGAGTTTTTATCGACGTAGTTTTTGGTAAATGTGCTTGTCGACGATTCTGTTGAATTGCCTTTGTTTGTTTTGCCGACATTTGCCCAAACTTTCGACTGATCCTTATCTAATTGCGCTGCGATCCGCACGTCTTTGGTTGCGGCACCGACGGTGGCAACAAATTTGCCCGCGTTTGCTTGTTGTGCCAGTTCCTGTGTAGCCGTCGCGGCGGCAATTGCAACGTCATCATTTGACTGGGCGGTTTGTAATGACTGGACAGTTTGACCAACATTTCTCGAACCCCACCTGCCCCGCTCGACACAAAATGCCGCAATGCCAATCGGTTTTTCTGAGGGTGGAATGATTGTTTCTTGAGATGTCATTCGATCTTGATCACCGCCCAGCAGAATTTCCCCTGGCATCAGATATAGATGCTTGTCGGAACGATTCACGACGAAAATCTGGTTGACGGTGTTACCATGTGCCTGGGCTCTGACCGCTCCGCCTTCGAGGATTTCGACTTGCCCGCTTTTCAGCCCTTCGTCGAGAGTGATGAACCGGTCGGTGGTCCGAGTCTCCTTTGAGATCAAAGGAAAAATCGTAAGGTTTGAAAACGAACTGGGTGTGCCAATCGAAACGTCGCTTAAATTTGACGTACTAACAGAAAGGTTAACTTCCGAAGTTGAGCAGCCGGCCCACAAGAGCATGACCGATGCGATAGACAAAAATCTAAGAGTGCTCATAAATTGCCTCCTCGGGTGAAAATTGGGCCAACTCATGTGAATCGGCCCTGCTCTGACCGGCCCCACTGGGATTCTAAAGGCCAACATGACCGTGGCAATGAATCAACTTGCAGCTGTTTACAATCGGTTTACATTGCCATCAAAGGAGAGACTTTCGGCCTGTGCAAAAATTCCCACCAATGTCAAAAAATCTCAAATTAAATTATTGGTTTAGTGTTTTTCGCTTGTATCTGAAAACGATCTGCGAATACAAATTACCGTTGATGCCTTGACCGCACCCAAAGAATTGGAGAAGAGAATGCGTGGTTTTCGATGTATACATTTAACCGCCGCGAGCACATTTTTTGTTGCAGTAATTTTGCATGTGGGCTTGGTATTTGGACAAGCGACTGACAAAGCGAGAATTACTAACGGAGACTTCACTGATTGGACCGACAGCGGACCCGTCGGTTGGAATCTCGAAATTGGGGCCCGCAACGGCGGCGATCAGCCAATGTCCATCGTGCGAAAGGGCGAGGGACCTTCACTAGAGCTAAGTGGAGATGCAGCGACCATGGCTTGGCGCTCGGTGAGCCAGTCGATTTCAATTCCTGCCAGTGAGACCATTCAGCTAAAATTTCAGGCTAAAGCTGCCGG
>CAJHZH010000880.1_pt1 | contig 15117 bp, 11 predicted proteins | sample 9198951 | NCBI WGS metagenome assembly CAJHZH01 (sample SAMEA7708381, study PRJEB35096) | sediment metagenome | biome: marine neritic benthic zone biome [ENVO:01000025]; feature: sediment [ENVO:00002007]; material: shallow marine sediment [ENVO:03000034] sea grass bed [ENVO_01000059] ...
ATTGTCGTGCGGCAAGCCTTATTCCCACTCAATTGTTGCCGGTGGCTTGCTGCTGATGTCGTAACAAACTCGGTTTACACCTTCCACTTCGTTGATAACTCGTGTTGAGATCGTCGCGAGTAGCTCATATGGCAGGCGGCTCCAGTCTGCCGTCATGAAATCGTCGGTTTCAACACATCGTATTGCCACCACATCCTGATAAGTTCGTTCATCTCCCATCACACCGACGCTTTGCACCGGCAACAACACAGCAAACACTTGTGACGTCTCGCGATACATGCCGGCGCTGTGAATCTCGTCGATTAAGATCGCGTCGGCCTCTCGAAGTACGTTGAGTCGGTTCTCAGTAACCTCGCCAAGACATCGGACCGCCAAACCAGGACCGGGGAACGGGTGCCGCCAGACGATTGATTCGGGCAAGCCGAGTTCGATACCAAGTTTCCGCACTTCGTCTTTGAACAATTCCCTTAACGGTTCGATCAACTGAAACCCTAACTCTTCCGGCAATCCACCTACATTGTGATGGATTTTGATCGTTTCGGCCGGCCCGTCCGGCGCCGCTCCACTTTCAATCACATCTGGGTAAAGCGTGCCTTGCGCGAGGAATTTTGCATCTTCAATTTCTGCCGCTGCTTGCCGAAAACAATCGATGAAGACGTGGCCGATTGTGCGGCGTTTTTCTTGTGGCTCAGTGATTCCGCGGAGCGCGGAGAGAAAATCGTCTCGTGCGCCGATCACATGCAGGTCGGTTTGGAAATGTCGGGTAAATTCGTCAACGACGGTTTCAGTTTCACTTTTGCGCAGCAACCCATTGTCGACCAGGATACAGCTAAGTTGCGGACCAATTGCCCGATGCAGAAGTGCGGCAACAACGGCCGAGTCCACGCCGCCGGACAAGCCGCAGATGACCCGCGCACCGGCAACGGTTTCACGAATGGATTCGATTGCACAATTGGCAAAATCCGAGAGCTTCCAGTTTCCTTCACAGTGACATATTTCTTTTAAGAAATTGTTCAACAATGTGCGTCCTTGCGGGGTGTGAGTTACCTCAGGATGAAACTGAAGTCCGTAGATTGGCAGTTCTCGATGTTTAACCGCCGCAATCGGACAACTTGCGGTGCGGGCCAGCGGAATAAAATCGGTAGACACCGACTGGACCTGGTCGCCGTGACTCATCCAGACTTGGGCTGTGGCCGGCCAATCCTTGAGCAGAAGGTCTTCTTGCGTAACGCTGCATTGCGCGCGTCCGTATTCGCCCGCCGAGTTATTTTCGACTTTTCCCCCGAGGGCCTCACATACCAATTGCATTCCATAACAGATACCGAGAATCGGAATTTCCAGATGAAAAATACCTGGATCACATTTCGGGGCGGTTTCACGATAAACGCTGCTTGGTCCTCCGGACAGTATCAAACCGCTTGGCCGGTGCTGTAAAACTCTTTCCGGACTGATGTCATGACGCACGATCTCGCAGTAGACATTTTGTTCGCGGACCCGGCGGGCAATCAGCTGAGCGTATTGAGACCCAAAATCCAGAACAAGTATTCGCTGTCCGGTGACATCGAGCTTGGAATGAGCGGTTGAAGATTCGGCAGTGGTCATCGCCTTGATTGTGCCGACAACTGACACTTTTCCTAATTTGACGGTGTCAATGAAAAAACCCGTCAAATCATGTTGACGGGTGCACAAATTATACGGTTTTCGTGTCGCGATTGTAGGTGCCGACGGCCCGGCGGTACTTCGAACAGTAAAAGGCTTGTGTACATCAAAAAAAAGCAGAAGGGTCCCGGCGGGCCGACGGGCCGTACGCGGTCCCGGCGGGTCGTACCGTTCAATTCCGAAAGGGAAAGCTGATCTCTAAATCTCGAGGGTCGCGAAGCCCATCTCCCAACTTACGAAGAGCTTCGGTTTCAATTTGGCGGACTCTTTCCCGGGTTAAACCGAGTTGTTGACCGATTTCTTTAAGTGTATGCGGTTCCATCTGACCAAGTCCGAATCGCATTTCCAGGACGGTGGCCTCTCGGGGTTCCAAATCGTCCAACATTTCCAAGACCCGCGTCAACACGTCGTGTTCAAGTAGTTCATCGTCGGGTGTTCGCATCCGTTCGTCGATCACCATTTCGCCGAGCGACCAACCGGCATCGGACTGGTCCGTCTGGGGGGCCGAATTGTAGATTTGAATCGCCTTTTTAATAATTGGCAACTTGCGCTTCGGCAGTCCGAGCATCCGCGCCACCTCTTCGGGCGTTGGATTACGGCCTAACTCATCGATTAACCGGATTGTGGCCCGCCGCCATTTTGAAAGCAGCTCGACCATATAGGCTGGGATGCGTATCGTTTTCGCGGAATTGATAAGGGCGCGTTTGATGGACTGTTTGATCCAGTAACTTGCATACGTGCTAAATCGGGTACCTACAGCAGGGTCAAATCCTTCAACAGCTCGCATTAGTCCCAAATTGCCTTCTTCAATCAAATCCTGCAATCCGAGACCCTTGCCCGTGTAACCTCGCGCGATATTGACGACGAGACGAAGATTGGCGCGCACCATCCGGTCGCGTGCCCGTACGTTGCCTTTGGCGATTTCACGAGCAAGCTCTTGCTCATCGCGGGCGGTTAGCAATTGCGTTTCGTTGATTTCGCGCAAATACGTTTCGAGAGGTGTCTGGAGGGACGACGTACCACGGCTCAGTCGTGCGACTTTTCTAATCGATTTTAGTTCATCGTTTTCAGTCTCATTACACGCGGGATCGTTGTCATTGCGTTCCGTCGTTGTCATGTTTGGTACCCTTGGATGTTGCTGGCTGACAAGAGTGCTATCGTCCGCGCGACTGTCAAGCCTGAAGCATTGGCAAAGTGCGACCATGTACAGCAAGTTTGATAGCTACAGCAACCGTGGCGGTAATGACGGTTATCCGCATGGAGATACTGCGGAAAAGATAATTGGAGGAGACTTTAAGCCCTTACAGGTCGAATCGAAATGTCCTGCAGACAAGGCGCCAGATCCGAGTACCCACGGTTTGATTGGCGGTTTGTATTCGCGCAACCCCGGTGGAACCAATCGCAATGATTCCGTTGCCGTCACCTACCGGTACACGAACTTGATAGGTTGTACTTTGTGGTTTTTCCCTTCCCAATTCATCCGTTGTCGTGATCAAACTGCCGCCATGACGACTGGAAAGGCCTTTGGGCACAATTTTCATTTCTTGTGGCGAAATCATATCGATGGCTGATTCGAACATCTTGTTTGGAATTTGCCGAATCCATAATTGCACCGGGTCATCAGACTGGATGAACTCAACATCGGCCTGGTCAATCGCCAGAATGGCTTCCAGGCGGGTTAAGTCCGGTACCACCTGACAAACCAGAGTTCCCTGTTCAAGAAATGCGCCTAGATTGCGCGATTCCAAGGGGTGTCCATACCAATTGTCAAGTCGTCCAGTAGTCGCATCTTCTGATCGTATGAAGCTTGCTGTGACAACCTTGCCACCCACCGGCGACTTGATATTTAGTTTTTCAAGGTCACGCTTACGCTGCTCCAACTGATTTTGGAGAGACGTGTACCTCGTGAGCGCAGGCTCGATGTCCCTTTCGGCCTCGTTACTGACGTTTGCTTGTTGTAATGTCGCGAAGTATCGAGATTTCGCGCGAGCGACCTCGCCTTCCAAAACGGCAATTGATTGTTCCAACTCGGGACTGGACAGAATTAGTAGTGGTTCACCTGAGTTCACGCTTGCATTTGAGATGGAAGGAATTTGCCGGGCGATTCCTGGCGTTTCAACGTAGATATTGGCGGCATTCTGCGGTTGAATCACAAAACTGCAACGCACGTGATGCGGGATTGGGTAGAAAACAACTGCCAATAAAATAATCAAGGTAATCGCTACGCTAATTCCAAAGCGTTTTGGTTTCACAGTCGCTAGCCTCCCTGGTACGGAAAAAAATTGGATCAGTTGTATGAGCGGCATGCCCAACAAACCGTAAAGTGCCATGAGGGCGATCGCTTGGCCGATGATCTTCATTCCGTACGGTTCCAACAGCCGATACAGAAACCAAAAAATGGAGAGCGTGATCAACCAGCGATACGCAATGGCAAGAACCGTATATATGACAAACAACCACCGACGCCGTTTAGGCAAAAATGGGTCCTCGGCGTGCTGCAGACCCAAAAATATTCGTCCACAGGATCTTTTCAAAACATTGGACGCTTTTTGTCGTAGATTGGGAATCTCAATCAGGTCAGAAAGAATGTAGTAACCGTCATACCGGAGCAATGGGTTAGCGTTAAACAAAATCGTACTAACCGAGCAAACAAACACCACATTCAGTGCCAGCATATTGACCATTCCCGGTTGGCTAAACCACCAGATAAATGCACATATCGACGCAAGCAAGAACTCAACGTACATACCTGCGGCCGCAATCGCCGCACGCTTCCATTTGCTCGGTAAGGTCCAAGAATCGCTGACGTCGCAGTAAAGGCACGGCATTAATACGAGAAACATGACGCCCATGCTGTGACATTGACTGCCGAGTCGCTTGCACGCCAATCCGTGACCCAACTCGTGAAAAATTTTCGTGACCGCTAAAGTGATGCCTAGCCAAATCCAGTTTTTCGCGGCAAAGAAATCGTTGAATGCGGGCAACTTTTGCTGAAACTGTTCGAAGTGGGTGAAAATCAACCCGATCGCCGAAAGGATCAGCATCAATCCAACTACTAGCGCCGGCCATGAAAAAAAACCGCCGACGAAGCGGTTGATCCGCGTCAACAATCCGTCTGGGTCAAATCCTCGGAATCGAATCGCCAAAACATTCGTTAAGCCAGCCCTAACACGTTGTCGTCGATTTTTGTCACCGCGACTTCTAAGCTGAATCGACTGGCCACTCGCATCGGATATCACTAACGAACTGCGGTATAACGAGCCGACGAATTGGAACAATTCAGCATTCGTGATCTTTTGTGGGGCAAACCGATTGGTAAATTGGAAGCGAATCTGATCGGCGCTTAGCTGCCCGTTGAGCATTCGCAACAGCGCAAACTCTTCCTCTTCAAAGCGATAGAATTTTAATGTGACCGGGTCCTTAACGACCCAGTAATCTCGACCCTGATATGTTTGACGAGTGTAAGTCAGATCGGGCCGCATTCGGACCTTTAACGGACGACTCGAACTCGAAACTAAAGCGGATGACGCCGACATTGGTAAGTTTCGATCGTTTTACGGCTAGCCCGAGTGAGGCGTCGGCCAGTTGGCTGCACGTCGCCATCGGCTCGCTGTTAAAACGACCAACCTGAAGATGTATTTTGAATCAATTCCAAGCGGTTGTAAGCTCTATAGCTGATTCGTGAGTCGTCTTATATATCGCTTTTTGTGGCCTGGGCCAGCTTTAACCGCTAGCAATCGCGCCGCTCGATAATTGGAGGTAAAAGCACGGCATTTCTAAACACCAATTTGTAGGAAAACAAATAGCACTGCAAAAAATGCCGGGCTTTTGGTGGCTACCTGAGGTTGTTACAGGTCCATCAGTGAACTAGACTCCCGCGATTTTTTGTGTGCAAAAACCTTCGCTGACGTCTCCGATCAAGCATATGAATAGCCCTAAGCAAACCACCCAGCATTTGTCGTTACCATCCGTTGATTTTTCGGTCGTTGTTCCCATTTACAATGAAGTTGAAAACATTCTGCGGTTGCATCGTCGGCTAGTTGAGGCACTTTCAGCGCAACATCGATCGTTTGAAATCCTCCTGGTGGACGATGGGTCCAATGACGGATCGACAGGGAAACTTCGAAAACTAGCGCTAGTTGATCGGCGAGTAAGAGTACTGATATTACGGCGGAACTTTGGCCAAACCGCGGCGATGTTTGCGGGAATCCAACATGCGCGCGGCAAACTTATCGTAACCATTGATGGGGATCTACAGAACGATCCTCAAGACATCCCGATGATGTTGGAAAAACTGGATCAGGGGTTCGATCTCGTCCATGGAATGCGAATTAATCGCCAGGATGGTTGGCTTTGGCGAAAACTTCCGTCGAAAATCGCCAATTGGCTAATCGCCAAGGTCACCGGGTTTCCGGTTCGCGACCTGGGCTGCACGCTAAAGGCATTTCGCTCAGAGATTGCCAAAGAATTAGAACTGTACGGTGAGATGCATCGGTTCATCCCAATCTTGGCGCACGGGCGCGGGGCTCAATGTGTCGAAGTACCCACGCGTCATCATCCACGCCAATTTGGCACCACCAAATACGGAATCGATCGAACCATCCGCGTGTTGCTGGACTTGATCACGGTCAAGTACATGTTGAAATATTTCGCCAGCCCGATGAAACTTTTTGGTGGATTCGGTCTATTGTCTGGACTTGCAGCATCATTGGCTGTGTGCGGCGCTATAGCGATGAAGTGGATCGCCGCAATTGACATGACGGGCAATCCACTGTTGTTGCTGGCCTGTGTTTCGGCGATCGCGAGTTTACAGTTTTTTAGCTTAGGCTTACTCGGCGAAGTCAACGCTCGTATCTATTACGCCAGCCAGAACAAAGAAAGCTACGCGATTCGCGAAGAAATTGGCGCTAACTTTGAGCCGCAATCCAGCCAAATTGATCAAAAGAGCGCGGCCTGACTTTGGACGTGACTCGTGGTTTCGCATGTTTCATCTGAAATTCGCGCGTTTGAATATTAGAGGGCCTTTCAACTGATTTCCTGTGTAGTGGACGAGGCTACGAGTCCATTTTGCACGTAAATCGGGGAAGGACTCGTGACCTCGTCCACTACCAATCACCAGATTGGGGTTTTGAAATACGCTCTAGTCAAATTAGGTTGGCCCGCGGCTCTTAATCTTTAAACCGTGATTGAATTGGCGACTGATAGGGATTTGCGTCACTCGTGGCCTCCTCCCTTGTTTACCTTGTTCGTTTTCGTACACGGCTTGTCTTTTTATTCTGGAGACTGGGCTTGATTTGGGGCGGGATGGCCTGTTCGCTGGCTTGGCTCTGGCCTCATCGAGCAGCCTTTTAGGCCTGCGGACGTCAAGATCTGAACATGACCAGGCTGATGAGGTCGTCAATCACGCACGAAGCCATAATGACACGGGCCATCCGCGAGTTTTCCAAGTCCAGATCGCTCAGATTCTTCAGCGTGGTCACAACGGCCGTGGCCGTCATTGTGAGGCCCACATATAGGAAACGGATCCGCTGTGCCGGCCACGGAATTCCCACTTGGAGGCGTTAAGCGCCGAACGGATGCGAATGGTTTCCGGTTTACGTGGGTCTGCTTTGCGACGCTTGGCCCCGGATGCCGCACTTCCGGTGTGAGTTCCAGCCTTCCTAGCTCATCAGGTGTTCGCCTGTATTAGGAATTTGCTGCGTTACTGCCGCCAGGAAGTCGCGCAAAAATAGCGAGTTGCACTGGCAACCCGCTATCTGTTGTGAGCGAAAAACGAACAAAATTAGTAGTGAGTCGATGGAAGGTTGACGTCACCAACCATGTGGAAGTGGTTATGGTCAATGTAGATGACTTCAACTTCATCCTCGTCGTACAAGGTATGCGGTAACGGCCAGCCGATAATCTTCCGCTCGCTAAAATAGATCGTGCATTTGTAGTGAGCATGATGCAATTGCGCCGGGCCGATCATCGGAATGACTCGAGGCGGGTCGATGTAATCTGCTATCTTCTCTTTCACGATACGAATGTTGTTTCGCTGAACTTCGTAAAGAAACGGCAAACCGCCTTGGACGGGACGCGCACGTTCCAGCGCCCACCAGACTTCGTCATCCGACGGCGGGTCCAATGCTGTCACCGGACCTCCAGACGTCAACGGACCCAAAATCGGTACGCGAGCATAGCGTTCGTGCACATGAAACTTGTCTTCTTTCGCTTTTTGGAAGTATGGCGAAACCGGAATCGGAATGCTCAAGACCCCAAGCGATGGACCGCCTGTAGTAAAACATCCGGTCGTGACCAAGGAGGTTAATCCCATTAAAAATGCGATTAACAACATAAATTTTTTGCAGGCCATAACAGTACCCTTGTAGGTCGTTTGTACGTCTAGGGTTTTTATCGTGTTAAACCGTGCCGAACTTTCGGGTTTTTCCTGTGAATCCAGTATTTCGGGATAATCTGATAGCGTCATTGTGACTGCATTGCTACAACGCAGACGGTGGTGGGAAAGTTAATTTCGTCGCAGCTGAAACTAACCAGCCGTCTTCCGCCGACCCCCCTACGCATGCCCGAAGGAGATGTAGACCCAAGACCCCCGCTTCGATAAAGGGGGAAATATCCTAAAAAACCTTCGCCGGAAAAATTACCGACGAAGGTCGTGAGGTCAACGAAAAGTGGATCGGCTCGTTTTATTTGTTGTGGAAATCCAACCACCACCAGCCATCATCCCATTCCAACGTAACTTTGCGCCATCCGAGTGGGACTTGTGGATAAGGATAAAAAGGACCGATGTATGGCCAGGCCGTTGGCGAGTACTGTTGTGGATACGTTAACGCAGCGTAATTTGGGTGTGCTGCATAAGCGGGCCAAGCATAGCCGGGTAAGGACGCATTGTCGCCAGAAACCGGCATCGGCGCCGAAGCGGCGCGAGCCATTGGAACTGGTTGCTGCGAAATGGGTTGTCGCATAATTGGTTGACGCGTCATCGGCTGACGTGTCATCGGCTGACTGATCGGCTGACTGATCGGTTGACTGATCGTCGTTTGCGTGGCTGCTTTAGTTTGCCACGGCGATGGCTGAATAGGTGAGCTTTGAGCTTGCATTCGTCGCGCGGATTGCGGAGACGGACGCTGTTGTTGTGGCGTCGGAATATTTGCTGCAGGCGTCGGAACGGCAACGTCATATTGAGTGAAGCCAGTTTGTTTGGCCTGTTCGGACTCCAATTCCGGTGTTTTTTCGGCGGGTGCTTGCGGCGTCACGTGTGCCGAATTTTGCGGAGTCATTTGTGGGGTGTTTGAAGGCATCGCTGGCCCAACGGGGCGGGCTTGTTCGGCCATCCCGTTTTCTCGCACCGTGATATCATCGACCACCTGAACTACACCAAGGTTTTTGGCTCGCTGTGCAGTACGAAGAATCAGGTTTTTTTGGTCTTGGCTCGAAACAAAGCCCTTGTACCATACCGTTCCCTGGTCGACACGCATGTCAACATGGAATCCCTTTAGCGTACCTCGTTGTTGTTCCAACTGAAGCTTGGACATGATGTGTCGGGCAATCGCTTGATCGTTTCCGACTGCGAGGTTTGGGACGAGCGTTGCTACGGCAACGACTAATCCCAGCAATAAACGTCGCATTTTGTTCCCCTCCTGAGAAAATTGCGCTGACCACTATCGAACTGGCAAACACTCGGTCGCTGGGTCTAGTCAACGAGTGAATCCTAGATCACCGTTCGAAAAAATTGTTTTTTGAAAGAAATGAGAGTCCGCCAAATTCGCGACGGTCATTTCATCTCCAGGATTGAGATCCAAAGCTCCCAGGAGGGATATTTCAAGACAGCTAATTCGAAGTTAGCTCTATATTATTCAACCCCCCCGGGTCGACTTCAGAGGCCGATCCCGATATTTGTTTTCGGACAACGCCGGGCACAAAAGGTAGGTTTTTTTGGATTTTATCAATCTTCGCGAAAATTCCCGGACTTACGATTACGCAAATGAGCTTCCGTTTTCCACGTTTTGCTAGCCATCAGAATTGAGTTTAACGACAGCGCAAAATCTGTGTTCAAAACCCCTAATTGATGATGATTCATTCGCCAGGTTCAAATAAGGGAACCGCCGAGCGACGAGTTCTGCATTCACGAGGCGAAAAACGATCAAATGCCAGAAAAGCGCCTGGACTTACTTAGATCCAGTGTGGCGGAAACGGCGACCAACACTACGGTAACTCCTTGTGTTATGCCGGCCTGGGTATCAAACGCGAGACAACAAACGGTCGAGGCGGCCATCACCAAAAGGGTGGCGAGAATGCCGATTTGATTGAATCGGCTCGAATCGCCCCGAAGTCGATAGCAAATAACCATTAGAATTCCCAGCAATTGCACCAGAAACGTTATTGTTGCAAGCGAATGGTATTGGCTTTCAAACATGGATCGTCGTCCTTGACAAGATTAGTTGCGAGAGGGATCTGCTATAGCGATTTGACCATGCGAACAGAATGCCAATTTACGAAAACGTACGAATTTGTCGGTAAAGCGAGCGTTTCGTCGATTATCTAACCGCCGCGATATGAATTTTTTACAAATCCGAGAACTAGTGGTTTGTCAAACTTTGATTTTAGGATTGATGGTAGTGGACGAGGCTACGAGTCCCAGCGATTTCTGGCACGAAAGGACTCGTGACCTCGTCCACTACCCTAAATTTTAATGTTGACGCTGCACTAGAGAATAAATTTTGACAAATCGACGTCGTCAGAAATCTGCTCCAAACGTTCACGAACGTATGCGGAATTAATCTCAACACGTCCGATTTTCATATCGGGCGCCTCGAAGCTAAGTTCTTCCAACATTCGCTCCAGGATCGTATACAAACGCCGGGCGCCGATGTTTTGGTTGGACTGATTGACTTTGAATGCATAGCTTGCAAGCTCGACGATAGCGTCCTCGGTAAACTCGAGTGTCACTCCCTCGGTGTCTAACAATGCTTCGTACTGGCGAGCCAAGGAGTTTTTGGGCTCAGTCAAAATTCGGACAAAATCGTCTTTGGTGAGATCGTCCAGCTCCACGCGAATAGGAAAGCGGCCCTGAAGTTCGGGCATCAGCTCACTGGGGCTCGATTTATGGAATGCGCCCGCGGCAACAAACAAGATGTGGTCGGTTCGTATATAACCGTATTTTGTTTGAACCGTCGTTCCTTCGACAATGGGCAGCAGGTCGCGTTGCACACCCTGTCTCGAAACATCGGCGCCCTTTGATTCGCTGGCGACGACTTTATCGATTTCGTCCAGGAAAATAATTCCCAGGTTTTCAGCCAACTCGATGGCCATCCCATTAATTTTTTCCGGTTCGAGAAGCGACTCGCATTCCTGTTCAAAAATCACGTCGCGTGCCTCACGAACCGACATTTCGCGGCGGACGGTTGTTTTGGGGATAATTTTTTCAAGCATTCCTTGAAAATCCATGTCCATTTGCTCCATTCCCAAGCCGCCGACCATCACGGGCGATGATTTCTGTTCAATGGTCATTTCGACGGTGCGCTGATCCAACTCGCCAGCAAGTAACATTTGCTCCATGCGACCCCGTGTCCGCTCGTAAGATTGTTCTGAATGCTCGTTGGGAGATTCGTCGTCAAAGTTTGTCGTCACGGAGAATTCGACGGGTCTGGGACAGAGCAAATCGAGCAAACGCGAGATGGTTCGCTTATTCGCTTCGAACTCTACTTTTTTTCTTTCGCGTTGCCGGATCAATCCAATCGAATTTTCGACGAGTTCCCGAATCATACTTTCAACGTCGCGACCGTAGTAACCGACTTCTGTGTATTTGGTCGCCTCAATTTTAATGAACGGCGCATTGGTGAGCTTGGCCAGCCGCCGCGCTATCTCAGTTTTGCCGACACCGGTTGATCCGATCATCAGGATATTTTTTGGCGCAACTTCATTTTTCATCTCATCCGGCAATTGTTGGCGCCTCCAGCGATTGCGCATCGCTATGGCAACCGCCCGCTTGGCATCGTCCTGACCGATGATGTATCGATCAAGCTGCTCCACGACCTGCCGCGGTGTTAGCGTGGCAGATGGATCGGCGATCTGGGTCTCAGCCGTTTGAACTCCTAGCACTCGATTTCCTCCACGGTGATATTTTGGTTTGTATAGATATCGATACTGCCGGCAATCTCCAGCGATTTGCGGACAATTTCACGTGCCGGAAGGTCAGAATTCATGAGCAGTGCCCGCGCTGCCGCAATTGCGAAATTACCGCCCGATCCTATGCCGATAATCCCATCCGATGGCTGAATAACATCTCCGGTGCCACTTACGAGCAACGAGTACTTTGCATCGCAAACCGACAATAACGCCTCCAGTTGACGGAGCGCTTTGTCCATCCGCCATTGTTTGGCCAACTCGGTTGCCGCTCGCTGAATATTCGAGGGATGGTCTTTGAGACGTTCTTCAAATCGTTCCAGTAAGGCAAATGAATCGGCACTGCTACCGGCAAAACCGCACATGACCTTTCCGTCAAATAGTTTGCGTATCTTTACTGCATCCGCTTTCATGACAGCGGAACCTAATGTGACCTGACCATCACCACCCATGGCGACAAATCCATTGTGCCGTACGGTCAAGATGGTGGTTGCGTGGAATTTCATTAGGATATTTTACGCCTTACGAGGAGCCGGGAAACTGATTTTGCCGAAAAACGCGTTTGTTGGATAGGTGACAACAAAACAGGCTGAGATTTGATTGTTTTACGGATTCAGCTTTGTTTTCAATCGGAAAAATTTCACGTCGGGTATGATCCGGAAAAGAATTTAGTAATTTGAATGGATGAGCCAGCAGCGACACAAATCCGATGAATCGACATTTCGCAGTCGCCTGTTGATGTCGCGCAACACAACCGCCCTGTTAGTGATTGACGTGCAACAAAAACTGATGCCGTTAATCACCGATTACCACAGAATAACATGGAACATCCAGCGTTTGATTCGAGGTGCCAAAATACTCGGGGTGCAAATGCACTGCACCGAGCAATACCCGAAAGGACTGGGTCCAACCATTCCAGAAATATCGGAATTGATTTCTGCCGATCAAGAAAAACTACTTTTTAGCTGTCGCGATTGCAGCTCGATCGTCCAGCAGCTCGAGCGCAAAAGCTGCTGTCAAATCGCGATGTGCGGTATTGAAACGCATGTTTGCGTCCAGCAAACGGCATTAGACTTCACGGCGATGGGATTTGACGTGTGGGTGCTTGTCGATGCAGTAGGAACGCGATACCCGATCGATCATGATTTCGCGTTAAGGCGAATGGAGCAATCGGGCATAACGTTAACGACGACCGAATCAGCACTGTTTGAATGGTGTGAATCGTCAAACTCTCCCGAATTCAAACAGATCAGCGCGCTGATTCGTGAAACCGTTTCAGCGTGAATTCACAAGCTTAAGCAATTCGAGCCGGAGAAAATTCAGAGCCTGCTTCGCGGATCGGTCCAACAATAATTCCGGGTGGCAATCACCATCAAACGTCTGCAGGACTGGATCGCCCAGTCCGACAATCGCAACCGGCCGACCGGAGCTGGCGTCAGATCGAGCCAAACGTCCGATTGCTAATATCAAGTCGACACCAAAAAAATCCTTCGCGGCGGCGGCGGCATCCAGCATATCTCGTTGGTCGGTGAGAAGCCAACCACCCCGGAACGCTTTTGATTGCGGGTCCGCACCTGCAAGCCAATTTGCAACTAGACCGACTAAATCAAAATCAACGACGGCAATCGTCAATTCCAGCTGCGACAACAGATCAATCACAATATCCTGCAACGTCATTTCGGAATGACCAAACACGAGATCGCCAAGTTCATTTCGTATTAATGTTGCAGTCGACTCGATCATAGAAATACACTCTTCTTCGTGATCTGCGACTGCAGTTATGCGAAGCGTAATCGTTGCTTGGCTGGCAGTAATCCCAACCTGCGGTTTACGTTGCCGACGAACCAGGTCGGGCAGCCGCGATTCAATATGGCTTTCGCCCGCTCCAAAACAGTGGATCGCATGGTGCCGGATGACCTTTTGGTCGACACTGGCTGATTGCAGCCGCGGTGCAACGTAGTCCTGCCACATCGTCTTGAGTTCGGCAGGCACACCGGGGAGCGCGAAAATTCGCGAGCTTCGACCTTCGCGTTCAATTTCGATGTCAATGCCGGGCGCCGTTCCATGTGGATTCGGAATGACCTGGCTACCCGCGGGGAAATAAGCCTGCTGCTCGTTGCTGCCTGGCATTTCTCGATTGCGCGAGGCGAAAAGACCGCGAATGTGCCGGAGTGACGCCTCGTCGAATTGTAGTTGTACACCGGCAACGTCGGCAATCACCGAGCGGGTGAGGTCGTCGGCCGTCGGGCCAAGACCACCCGAGGCAAGAATCACGTCCGCGCGGCCCACTGCAACGAGTAATACGTTTTTCATCGCTTCATAATCGTCGGCGACGGTCGAATGATACGACGCGAAAATGCCAATTTCCCCAAGTCGCTGGCTGATCCATTGGCTATTTGTATCCAGGCGCTGGCCGCTGGTCATCTCATCGCCAATCGAAACGATCTCAGCTATTATCGACATGCACGTACCTTGGTCGTGACAATTTGCAAATCAAAGAAAATCGTTCCAGGGGTCTCCTCGACATCGTGTAATGCATCAACCTACAGCGCAAAATCTACAAAATTCCCCTGCGATCTTTGCTCTTTTGGTATAAGCCCGGCATTTTACGTTTCCAGACCGCATGGAGCAAACAGCCAACTTGGTATCGAGCAACACATGCCGGGCCGTTCTCTCTAGCTCCACGAGCGACCATTTTTTTTCGTACCACAAAAGTAAACATCCATGCCAAGGCTATCGGCCATCGAGGCCTTGACCATTGCGGCCTGGTCCGCTTTCTCGGCGGTTTTTGCATACGCGACTTGAATATGATTGCTCTTGTGTTTTGCCATCATCTGATCCCGTGATACACCGTAAGTGACCGCATGCATGATCGGCCATTGAGACGTCGTTTCGTTCCAACGCCTCTCAGTTTCCGAATCGGGCAACTGCACGACTTGCGCTCGCCCGATGTCCATCTTGAGTCGATTGTTTTCAATGTAGATGCGAGACCACACGATTTCTCCCGGTTTCGAAATTCCTTTGAGTGTGCCGCCACCGTTGGGGAAATACATAGGCGGTTGGCGCTCGCTGCTGGCTCCGGCCCACCCGTCAATGAAGTGTGCCGGAGGAGCTGAGCCACTAATCAGAAAAACCCATACGTATTGATCGGTTGTGCCAGTCGGATCCCAGTCGCCCCAGCGCAAATCATGCAACGTATTTTCGACTGGCTGTTTAAGCAATTTGTGAACGCGGTACGTCATCAGTCCGTCAAGCCCCGCGCATTCGTCGACTTCATTGAAATGGGGCAGCGGCTGACCGCGATAAAGGACTCGTTTTCCGTCACGCGAGGTCACC
>CAJHZH010000208.1_pt1 | contig 14938 bp, 10 predicted proteins | sample 9198951 | NCBI WGS metagenome assembly CAJHZH01 (sample SAMEA7708381, study PRJEB35096) | sediment metagenome | biome: marine neritic benthic zone biome [ENVO:01000025]; feature: sediment [ENVO:00002007]; material: shallow marine sediment [ENVO:03000034] sea grass bed [ENVO_01000059] ...
CAAAACGCCCTACGATTCACCTGATCGATTGGACAGGAACCATTCGTCATATGAATGTCGATTCAGTCGACTTGGACGACGCAATCGACAAGCTGCTTCGAGAACAAGCGGCGTCATCGAACAACTAGATAGCCATCTAAAAGAACAGAAATATTGCCGGAACTTCGCTTCGCTCGTTGCCGGCCTACGTCTCGTTGCGGCATACCGCGAGCGGGTCAGTGTTGTTAACACGCCATCGTAATGCAGAATTTTGAAGTTGTGACGTGTATTTTCGACAAAGAAGCCCGGCATTTCTTATCGATACCGAAATGTGTGATGAACATTCGATAAGTTTGACGCGGCAAATGCCGGGCTTCTATATACGCACGACTTCAAAAAAATCTACAAACGCCACCTACGCGCTGGGACGGGTGCCCTGGCCAATTTCAGCCGGAGTGCCAACGAGGTCGCCGTCAAGGTCGATGTCATCGGGAGCCACGATCTCAGCGTCCTGGACATAGATTGTTTCGGCTTCGATCTCGATGTCGCCGCCGGTGCTGCCATCGAGGATCGCGAGACTGGCTCCTGTGAGGTTGACGTCGCCGTTTTCCGATTCAATTTCGATCTCGTCAAAAGCTCGCACAATGGCTCCTGCCAAATCGATATACCCATTCGCCTCGATTTCGACTTCGCCGTCGCTGCCATTTGCCTCAAGCTGAGCCAACTGGGCGATCACATCGCCATCCGCTTCCAGTTCAATTTCATCACCCGCTTGCACGACAACGTCATTAGCGATGATGTCACCCTCGTCGGATTCGATTTCAACGTCGTCCGACGCAGCGATATTTGCTCCAGATACGTTTACATTACCATCCGCCTCGAGTTCGACGTCGCTATCTGAATTTCCCAAGGCCTGGAGCGTTGTTCCGATGGCGATGATGTCACCCTCGTCGGATTCGATTTCAACGTCGTCCGACGCAGCGATATTTGCTTCAGATACGTTTACATTGCCATCCGCCTCGAGTTCGACGTCGCTATCTGAATTTCCCAAGGCCTGGAGCGTTGTTCCGATGGCGAAAATGTCACCATCTGCTTCTAACTCGATTTCATCGCCGGCGATCAGCGTTGCACCAGACACATCGATGTCGCGTTCAGCCTCCAACTCAATTTCGCCGTCATTTGAGTCGGTTGCCGTTAAGATCGAGCTTGCTGAAACAAAAATATCTTCCTCCGCCTCGATTTCAAGTTCGTCGTCGGCCGTGAGCATCGCGTCTACCAAAACACTTTTATCGTCTGACTCGAGTTCCATGTCATCGTTGGCGGTTAGGTTGGCGTTAACACGCAAGTATCCATCGGCACGGAAATCGATGTCGCTGGCGACGATGGACACGTCTTCGAGCACCAATCCGGCACCTTGAATGACACTTGTGTAATTACCTTCGGCCTCGTCCGTGTCGAACTCCCCATCAGTCACTTCCGCGCCCAGGGCCACGTCTCCGGCACCGGAATTAAACGCTCCGTCGTTGTCCGCGTCAACAAACGAAAACCGGTCCAACACATTAATCGTAAATGTCGTGTTCGATGCGCCGCCAATTCCATCGCTGGCCTCGACCGTGATATTGTGGCTGGTGTCGGTCTCGAAATCGAGCAACGATCCGTCGTTCACTGTCACCACACCCGTATTGCCATCGATTTTGAACCGGCCACCCGCATCGTCGGTCAAGCTGTACGTAACCGTATCGCCGTCCGGATCGCTGGCAAATGCGGTGATACCGACTACCGTATCGGTATCCGCACCTTCGGCCACTTCGTTATCCGCTGCATCGATATCAAGGGGATCATCCGGCGCACGATTAACGATCAGCACGACGTCGTTGTTATCAGTACCGGCGTTATAGAAGACGTGAAAGACGGTTGCACCGACGCTAAACGCCTGACCTTGTGGCAATCCGGCAAATGTACCGTTGACCGTCGACGTGCTGTCTACATTGTCGACTACAACGAACTCATCGCCTTCGGCGGGCGTAAAGCCTAGATTGACGCTCAACGAGGCGCCGCTAAGGTCAACGGTGCGGCCCGTCCCGATGACTTGCACCTGGTCGTAGTCGGTGACCGCCGTCAGACCGTTCAGTTCGACGTTGTAATCAACGGAACTGCCGTACGTCACGTCGCCATCAATCATGATCTGTCCGGTTGCGCTGGTGCCGGCCGGCGCGACGCCACCGCTGAAGTTGACGTTGCTGCCAATAACATCGATGCCCGCTTCCGCTTCACGAATCAAACCGGTCGGTGCAGTCAAGTCGACAACTCCGGAACCGGCATCGATTCCGGTCGCCTCGATGCTGGCCGTACCGCCCGCGCCCATTCCGGTCACGTCGATATTTCCTCCAGCAGTCTGAATCGACGACGCGCCGACAACGTAAACGCCACGGCCAACCGCGGAACCGGTTCCGGCCACATCTATATTTCCGGCGCCGGTTGACTCCACGACGCCGCCAACATTTATAAAGACACCGGCGTTCAAGGTTCCGCTGCCGCCGCCTTGTCCGATCACCGTGATATCTCCGGTCGCCGAACTGACCCTTGAACCGACCTGATCAACACGGACTCCGTAATTTGCGGCGAATCCGTCGCCTCCGCTGCCGGTGATCGTAATCGATGCGGCGTCTGTTGAACTCGTTCCGGTTGATTCCACAAGTCCGCCGTTAATCAACACGCCGATATTCGCATTACCGGTGCCATTGCCACCACCTTGACCGGTAATTGAGATGTCGCCGGCCACCGAGCTTACACGCGAACCGCTTTCCGCGACGTTAACGCCGTAATTCCTGCCAGAGCCACCAACGTTGCCGCCCGTTCCGTCGATGTCTATCTTCGCGGCATCCGCTTTGGTGGTTCCGATTGATTCGACGACGGCGCCATTTCTTATAAATACACCGATGTTGTTGGTTCCCGTGCCGAATCCGCCCTGCCCGGAGATTTCGATGTCACCGGCAATCGAACTTACTTTGCTGCCCAAGTTGGTTACAAGTACTGCGTGTGTGAATCCCATTCCGTTTCCGCCACTGCCATCAATTTTGATCGTTGCGGCGTCAGTTTTTAGAGTCCCGGTCGACGTAACCGTTGCACCGCCGGAAAGAACGACACCGAGATTTTGTGTGGAGCCAGGTCCGCCAGCGCCGGTGATCGATATATTGCCGGCAATCGAATTCACACTTGAGCCCGGCTGACGAACAATGACGCCATGACTTATCCCAAACTCAGTGTCGCCCCCAGTACCGACCAGCGTAATCTCTGTGGCGTTGGCTTTCGTCGTCCCGATTGAACGCACCTGTGAACCGTTATCAATAAGGATGCCGTGGTTGAATCCGGAACCAATGGCCGTTTCATCTCCACCGCGACCTTCAAGCAATACATCTCCTGTGGTGGAGGTGATGTCCGCGTTATCAAGTTCAATGCCTGCAAAGTCGCCGGCAATTGGAGTCGAACCCTGGTTAGCCCGAAGCATAATGGATCCGTCCACCGTAGTGATGCTCGATCCCGAATTCATGACGATGTTGCCTGCCGTCACCGACAATGCGGTAAACCCAGCATTACTAAAGTTGAAAGCATTCCCAGTGGCAAAACTTACGGTGTCGTTATTGCCAGCATCGTTGTACGTTAAACTCGTGAGGGCGCTTACCATGCGTGTCTGATCGCCCGCTGTCACTGAATCCAAATCAACGTTGCTGTTAAAGCCATTTGTGCCACCGAGGTTGTGCTCCAGTAGTCCGCTGCCGTCGACGGAAAATGCAACGGAATCAGCCACCACACTGCTGTTGAATACAACGTCGTTGTCGCCGATGCCAAGCATTGGAGTCATTACCGAAAGCACTACACGTGATTCCAGCGGTTCGAATGACAACGAGTTCGTCATCGCTTTTCGCCCGCGTCACCGAGTTGCCCGGTTGGGTGGAGTACAAAGCAAATGCATCAAGGAACGGTTCCAGAATTTGACGCGCATGATATGCCTTTCAGTTCAGGTGAGTCGCAGGTGGGCAAAACGATGGCAAGGAATCGTAACAGCTTCGATTCGGTGGACGGATCGATAATGTCGCTGGTTTCGGTGGAGTAGTTGTCCGATAAAGGTGGGCATCGTATCGTTCGTGCTGAAATCTTTTTGCAGCACGAAACAAACAATGTAAGCCGCGGCTCCGCAATGACGCGCGATCCGCGGCTTTTTATTTATTCAATATTAAGGCACCTGGTTGATGCTTCTGATGGCAACTGCATGCTGCCACATCCTTCTCGGTTGCCTCTATCGCGTCGAAAACAAACACGGAATGATCCATTCTAACCACCCGGGGTAAAAGATTGTTAAAGCGTTAAGGCTTCTTAATTTTTTTTGGGTTGCACAGCCTTTTTTTCTTTTCAGCAATCGCACCACAGCCCTTGCAGCGGTAATCGCCTAGCTTTGGCTTACGTTTTTCTTTTCCTTTTTGACAACCCATGACAAGAATCCCTGCTGTAGCAATCTTTTGCCCGTCAGTAATGATAAGCATCCATTATAACATGCGCCGAATACGATTCTGCTGAACTAAGGACTCGAAGTTCCGCTTGGACGGAAGGTCCGGAGCAGATGATGATCGAGTTTCACCGGTTTGGTGAATTTGTACCCCTTACCATCGGTAAATATGGAATAAATGTCATCGCAAGTTTCTACGACAAAAACCGTTTTGATCAAAAGGGAACTCCGAAAACGCGCCTAGGAAAATCTGGCTGTACCGAGCATCGTTTCTTCAATTGTCAAAAATAACCGTTTTCTTGTCCCGAAATCATTCTCAGTAGTCTACGTTTTCGATGTTCTCGCGATTTGGCAGTTTTGCAATTGGTCGGATGGCCAAACAACGCTGGTTCGGCCGCCGATCGCACCGCTAAAGCCTAGTCGCCGGGAGTCTGACCCATGAAAAACGAAGAATTCATCGATTACTACGAAGTCTTAGAAGCTAGTTCGAATGCCAACTCCGAAACAATCGAAAGAGTTTTTCGATACCTCGCACATCGACTGCACCCAGATACGTCGGACAACAATAGCCACGATCGATTCAATAAGCTTGTCGAAGCGTACGACGTGCTAAAAGATCCAAAATCCCGCGCCGTATACGATATTGAATATCGCAAACATCAGCAGCATAAAGCGGATCTGATGAACGGTGCAGAGAAAACTGGTTCGGATACCGTCGACCGGCATCGAATGCTATCGCTGTTCTATGCGAAGCGACGACGAGAAATGGACAACCCCGGTGTTGGCGTGATGACGCTAGAACAAATCCTTGGCATTCCAGAAGAAGTTCTCGAGTTCCATCTTTGGTATTTTCGAGAAAAGGGTTGGGTCAGCCGCGAAGAGAACGGGATGTTAGCTATAACCGCAGAGGGCGTGGATCAAATCGAAGCCGCCAACCAGAGCTGGGCCACAAGCAATCGACTGATCACAGATCAATCTTCTGGAAATCACAAAACGGCGACTACAGCAAACGGCTCCAAAATCAGCAAAAAAACTGGCAGACCCGAACTCGCACTAAATTAGTTGATCCTGGAATAATCGGGGACCTGCCTATTACGTTCCCAAGACGTGATCTGACGGATATCTTTGAATACGCGGATACGTTCGTAAATATTGTTGCAGTTTCGTTGGACGCCCAGGATTCCTGTGCAGAGAGCTGCGATTACGGTGCCTTCCGCTCTAATCTTTATCATGCCAGGTCGGTAGAGCGCGCGTTTTCGTGACGCGCGGGGATAACCGTGTCGATGCGTTTACGCCTACTTATTCCGATTTGCTCTGTCTCTGCTCTTGAGGAAATCGTGTGAACTCGCGGCATGTTCGACGCGTAATTCAGACACTGTTAAACTACTATGTCGTCTGCAGGAGCATCGCGTTCGAGGAACTAACAGTCGAGCCTTAGCGGACTTACCAATGGGAGCTGACGGTATTCCTTGGGCAATATTGATTCGTCTTGCGAAATACCGAGTTGCCTGGACATACGAATGACTTTTCAAAGGATGCGCAGATGGCAAAAATACAAAAATTGAACAATCCGCATCTGGTCGCCGTGTGGCCGGGAATGGGAAGCGTTGCGATTAGTGCCGGATATTATCTTATGGCCAAGTTGGGAATGCACCAATTCGGAGAATTTTCGGCTCGCGGTTTGTACGACATCGATCAGGTGTTGATCAAAGACGGATTAATCCAAGCATCTCGTTGGCCCCGTAGCCGCTTGTTCATGTGGCAAGATCCAGACAAGCAGCGAGATATTATTGTCTTCATTGGTGAGGCGCAACCGCCGACCGGAAAATACGCATTCTGTGAAGGTCTAATCGAATTGGTTCACAAAGCCGGCGTTGAAAAGGTTTATACGTTTGCGGCAATGGCCACCGATATGCATCCCGATAACCCGTCGCGGATCTTTGCCGCCGCGACCGATGAAGTGGCCTTATCGGAATTGCAGTCTCCGGACTTAACCTTGCTAAAAGAGGGACGAATCGGCGGACTAAATGGTGTATTGCTCGCAGCCGCGGCGGCGAAAGGAATCAGAGGGATTTGTCTGCTTGGCGAAATGCCACATATTTTTGCTCAACTGCCGTATCCCAAGGCATCACTGGCCGTCCTGACCACCTTTTCCGAACTCGTTGGCATCGAAGTTGACTTGACCGAGCTGTCACAACAGGCCGAGGCCATGGATCAACAGCTCGGTAACATTCTTTCGCAAGTTGAATCGGCGCTCGAACGTCAAAACCGGCCGGAGGAAACGGAAGACGAAACCTATTCCTCTGAGTTCTTTGCCGAGCCGGGTTTGCCGCCCGAAGAAGAACAGCTAATCGAGCGTTTGTTTGCTGAAGCCCGCACCGATCGTTCAAAAGCGTATGAGCTTAAACGGGAACTAGATCGACTCAACGTTTTCGACGAGTACGAGGATCGTTTCCTAGATCTTTTTAAGAAACCCGACTGACGATAGTTGTTTTGTAATTAATGTCTGCCGGCAGGCGAGCGAAATACAAAAAAACAGTTGAGGGCGTAGTTCCACTAAGCGGATCTAAGGTTATTTTCTGGTACATGTTGTCGCGCTTCAGGCGCATAACGGGCGAATTCGCACATCGAATCGCCCCTAGCTCGCTGATGTTTTTTGGCATGCGGATTGCCTATTATTAATAGATGAAAATCGAACAAAAATGAGGCGTCATTTATCATGAAAACCCAAACCCCGCTTGTCGAGGAATTCCTCGCAGATCACAAACAGATGTCACGATTGCTTTATGAGGCGCTCGCGGCAATCAAACAAGGCAATATTTCGTTAGCAAGAGAACTGGCTGTTCGTTTGAACTATGTGTCCGGTCCCCACATTCAGTACGAAGAGATGGAGCTCTATCCCCGGTTAAAAGATCATTATGGTGCCGTCTCGGAGGAGGGTCTCATACAAGAACATCACGAAATCGCCGCAGGCATACGATCGCTGGTTCAAGATCCTGTGGACGACCCCAGCGATCTGGATGAGGCGGAGCGGCGATTGCAAATCGGCCTGAACCATGCGGAACATTGTGGTTCGTTAGTCAGTGTGCTTGCCGGCCTCACAGACGAAGAACAAGCGGCCTCACTTGTCGTATTGCGAGAACTCAGGAATCAGCAACGAAGCTGGCTCGACTACGATCAAGAGCAGGACGCGAAACGGAATTGATTGCACAATCTGCCGCAGGGAAAGAGTGGAATATGTGCCGTCTTTACGGGTTCCGAGCCAATGAAAGCACCAAAGTTGACTGCAGCCTCGTTTTTGCTCAGAACGCGTTACTAAGACAAAGCCAAAAAGATCAAGCAGGCCACCAGCACTCGGATGGTTGGGGAATTGCATATTATGAAAACGGGAAACCGATTCTCAAGAAGCGGACAAGCTCGGCATTCGAAGACGCACATTTCAGTATGACAGCCGAACAATCATACTCACAAACCGTCGTCGCACACGTGCGCTTGGCAACGGTTGGTAGGAATGCGTTGAATAACACTCATCCGTTTGTCCACTCCAATCTTATCTTCGCGCACAATGGAACAATTCCGGAATTCTCTGTTGTGCGTGAATACCTGCAGTCGGAAACCAAATTAGAGTATCAGCGGACGTTAAGGGGTGAAACCGATAGCGAACAATATTTTCTTTGGTTGTTATCCAGGCTAAACGAGCAGCTCGATTCGTTGCACGAACAGTCCGTGCTACAAACAATTTCCCAGGCGATTGTTGAATTGGCAGAATATTGCAAAAAAGTCAACGCGAACAAAACACCACGGCTGAATTTTGTTTTGACCGATGGCAGGTCGATGATCGCGTGTCGTTGGAATCGCTCACTTCATTGGATTGCGCGGAGAGGAATCTACGACTGTGAAATCTGCGGGATTCCGCATATTCACCACGGTTCATCCGTCGAACACCGCGCGATAGCGATTGCCTCAGAACCTGTTACTCACGAAAAATGGAGTCCACTTCCAAATTATTATTTGATGCAAGTTACCCCAGAGCTTGATCGAAGAACGTTACCGATCAATGACTTTAGCTGACGTCGAGTCGTGGTGCGCGAGGAACTTCGTATCCGGATGCGCGCAGAACTCGGTGGAGTTGGCGCAGCGGCGAAGTCTCCGCAACGTCAGCGCGAATTCGGCGACGTGCATCACACTCGATGACCTAGGGCAGGTTCAAGCGCCTTACAGACGTTGAACATCTCACGCGTGAAGAATGCTAACAAGTCATCGGTTGAGACCATGCCGACGAGATTGTCATGTTTGTCCACAACGGGGAGTCTTCTTATCTTGTAGCCTTGAAAGTACTGCGTGGCATTGAAAATTCCCTGGTCGTCTCGGATCGTTTTCACATCCTTGCTCATTATCTCGTTGACAAAGGATTGTTCCGTACCGGCACCAAGTACAACGCTAAGGGCGATATCACGATCGGTGACAATCCCCACGACTTTTCTGTTCTCGGTGACCACCAACGATCCGACATTTTCTTCTTGCATTTTCCGCGTCGCGTCGATAATTCGATCATCGGAGGATATGGTCACGACCTCCGATTCCTCTTTAAATAAATCTTTTAGCAACATTTTGCCTTCTCCGAATACACGATTTTCTGCCAAGCACACACTCACCCGACCAACTTATGAGCATGCTGCATGCCAATCTTGTCGATATAGCCGAGGTCGCGCAAAGCTTCCCAGGGTCTAGTTACTAAAAAGCCCGGCTTTTTTGTGTTTCTGTTTTCATCTTGTGAAAATCGATTCCTTACCCCCCCGAGACTCGATCTTCAATTGTTGAAAAAGCCGGGCTTTTCTTTGCGGAAAATATACGAAGATTTCGGCGAAGATTTCGGAATTTGCGCGACCTGCCCGATTTGACGCTCATGTCATTTGCGAACTGCGTTCGACATGGCACGCTATTGCGCGGTTCGAGCCGCTTGGTGGGGCGCGAGATGGATCAAAATGGATCTGCATGATTCAGCGAATCGTCAGGAAACTTTGAATCGAGACGCCCACTTTGCTGCTTCCACAGCCAGAAAAACTATCGTGCTCAAGGCCAGGCAGACGAACAAGTCACCCGCCGTCAATCCAGTTGTGCGAAAGACGTTTTGCAGTGGCGGAGCATAAATCACCGCGAGCTGCAGCAAAAACGTCAATGCGATCGAAAACAGCAACGTCTTGTTAGAGAAAATGCCGATTTCCAACAGCGATTGTTTCGCCGAACGGATGGCCAACGCATTTCCCATTTGTGACAGCGTTAACACTGTAAAAATGATCGTCCGCCAATACTCGTCGCTGGCCGTGCCGCCCGCCCAATAGAAATAACCCAGCGCCAATGAAACGATACCCATCACCAACCCGATCCAGCCGATGTCGCGCGCCATGCCGCGCCCAAAAACTGATTCCTGCGCGGGAAGTGGTGGGCGTCGCATCGTATCTCGTTCGGCCGGTTCGGCGGCGAGCGCCAGTCCTGGCAATCCATCGGTCACTAAATTGATCCACAATATTTGCAGCGGCAATAATGGCAATGGCATACCCATTAGCGGCCCGAGTACCATGACCCAGATTTCGCCGGCGTTGCTAGTCATCGTGTACTTGACGAATTTTCGAATATTGTCGTAAACGATCCGACCCTCCTCGACCGCGTTGACAATCGTTGTGAAGTTGTCGTCCAGCAACACCATTTCCGATGCCTCTTTGGCAACATCGGTGCCGGTGATCCCCATGGCGACGCCGATATGTGCTTGTTTTAATGCCGGCGCATCGTTTACGCCGTCGCCGGTCATCGCCACCGTGTGTCCTCGGTCTTGGAGAGCTCGCACGATATCCAATTTGTCGCGCGGCGCGACGCGGGCGTAAACGGACACTTCGTCAACAACTCCGTCCAGTTCCGCGACCGACATTTTGGACAGCTGAGTCCCCGTCAGGACACCTTGACCTTCTTCGCTGAGCCCCAGTTGCCTCGCGATATGCAGCGCCGTGAGCGGATGGTCTCCGGTAATCATGACCGGCCGGATACCGGCAGTTCGGCAACGAGCGACCGCTTCGCGCACTTCGGCACGGGGCGGGTCGTTCATGCCGATCAATCCCACGAAAATTAACGATTCCTCAAGGCTAGACAGGTCGACTCGGCTCGATTCATACCCGCGACAAGCGACGCCCAGGACCCGAATGCCCTGCCCTGCCAGTTCATCATGTGATCTGATGATTCGCTCGCGCCAGGAGTCGTTGAGTTTTTCGGGTTGGTCATTCACCAGCACAAACTCGGAAATCGAAAGCAGTTCGAGCGCTGCACCTTTTGTAAAAACGACGTTGTCTTCGATCGAAATCGATGTCAACAGTTTTCTTATATCGAAAACGGCATCCGATCCATCATCGGAAGGTTGCTCAGAAAACCGATGCACGGTGGTCATTCGTTTGCGATCAGAGTCAAACGGTATCTCGTCGATTCTGGGAAACCACTCTGCAAGTTGATCTTTGGGTAGTCCCAATTCTGCTGCGGCGACCAGCAATGCCGATTCCGTCGGATCCCCAATTCCAATCACCGTTTCGGCTTGAACGTTGAGTTCTGCGTCGTTGCACAATGCGGCGCCGGCCAGCAATAGCGCCACGGGATCAACACAAGTGTCCAGACCGCCGCCGGCAAGATCACATCGGTTTCCTGCGACATCCACGGTGGTGACGGTCATACGATTTTCAGTCAGCGTACCTGTCTTGTCGGAGCAGATAACTGTGACACTGCCGAGCGTCTCCACCGCAGGCAGTCGTCGAATTAGCGCTTTGCGTTGCAGCATCCGTCGCGCGCCGATTGCCAGCGCCACCGTGGCAACAGCCGGCAAACCTTCCGGAACAATTGCTACGGCCATACTTAGAGCGGTCATCAACATCAACTTGGGGTTCTCTCCGCGAAGAATCCCGACTAAAAACACAATCGCAACGATCACGATGGCCACAGCAGCCAGAATTCGGCCTAACTGCGCCAGCCGACGTTGCAGCGGTGTGCGCGAACTGGCGACGGTTTGCAGTGAATGCGCGATGCGACCGAGTTCGGTATTCATTCCGGTCTCGGTTACTATTGCCTGACCGTGACCGTACGTGACGACCGTACCCATGAATCCCATGTTACGGCGATCGCCCAGCGGCAATATTTGCACCGGCAGTGGATCGATTTGCTTTTCAACTGTCTCTGATTCACCGGTTAGTGCCGATTCTTGTATTCGCAGGCTGAATGATTCGACGACTCGGCAATCCGCCGGTACAAATCCGCCCGCTTCAAGCAAGACCATGTCGCCAGGTACTAAATCGCGCGACGAGATATCCTGTACATGACCATCGCGGCGAACGCGGGCCAATGGAACAGACAGTTTTTTCAGCGCGGCCAACGCGTTTTCCGCGCGATAGTCCTGTACAAATCCAAGCAATGCATTCAGCAAGACAATCGCCAGGATCGCACCTGCATCGACGTATTCGTGCAGATAGACGGAAATAACGGCCGCAACCACGAGTAGAACAACTAAGGTACCGCGGAATTGCTCCGCAAGAATTTGAATCGGTTTGCGGCCGCCCGTTTGAACAAGCTCATTAGATCCGTGCTTTTGCCGCCGCGCAGCAACCTTATCTTGAGCAAGCCCGCTGAGCACGTCTGAATTTAGCCGCGTTGCAACTTCGCCGATTTCTAGTTGATGCCAGTGCCTGGTCTGTTGATCATCCATCTCTTGAGAATTTATTAAAACAGAACCGAGATTGCGTGAAAGACCACGAACGACACACAACTGATAAAACCAACGACGGGTAGCCAAATCGAAAACACAGGACCGCGCGGCGTTTCACGCTTTCTTCGCCGTTTGACGATGATCAACGAAAGATTAACCAGCGCATAAACGATCAACAAGACCGTGCTGGTCAATTTCGCAAGCGAGACGATTGGCAGCCAAAGAGCTAAAACCAGGACACAGCCTGTGATCAAAACGGTTGCGATTAACGGCGTATGGGTTTGCGTATCGACTCGGCCCAACAACTTGGGGGCCTGTCGATTTTGCGCTAAACCGTATGCAACTCGCGACGCCATCACAATTTGAATCAGTGCTCCATTGAGCCCGGCCAGCAGTCCGATCGACGTAATCACGACAGCACCGGCACCGCCAGCAAACACAAGCGAAAGCGGCGAATCGCTTTTCGCAAGCGCTGCCTGATCTACTTTTAACACCATCGCCAACGTGACCAGAAAATAAAGCGTGCCGGTGATAGTCACGGAAGCGAGAATCGCGATCGGAAGATTGCGTCGCGGTCGCTTGACTTCCTCCGCGACATTAACCATGTCCTCAAATCCGATGAACGCATAGAACACGAGGTAAGCTCCCAGGAGTATTGCAGTACTGTCGGCCAAAGATAACGTCGGAATCAGTTCTGGCCAGCGGTCAGCCAATGTCGGAAGTTGGTCGGCCGAGGCGACAAATACCAAAACGAGTCCAACGAGTTCCACGATGGTGATCACCAGCGCGACGATAGCCGTTTCGCGGATACCGACGGCCGCGATCGCGCCTAAAGACAACACCATTCCGCAAACCGCCAACCAAGATGGGATCTCGATAAGAGTCCGGAGAAAACCGGAAAATGCGTCAGCCAGGGTTGCCGCCGAAACGACTCCCGTAAATATCACCGCCCAACCAACGATGGCCGAAGGCCATAGAGTTCGGAACGCTGCGAGCAAATAGTGTGCTTCCCCGGCACTATAGGGAAACCGACCAGACAACTCCGCATATGAAAACGCGCTAAACAATGCGATGATGGCGGCCGTAAGAATTGCAATCGGGGTCAGCATTCCGGATTCTGCCGCGACCTTTCCAACCAGCGCGTAAAAACCGCCGCCAATGATTGTTCCAACTCCATAGACTGTGATCATCGGCAAACCGAGACTTCGTCGGAGGCGCGGCTTGTTTTCCACCAATCAGACCTTTTTTGCGAGTTTATTTACGGCAAACCCAGACTCTATGGTGAGCAAAACTCGCGCCGAGCCATTGGGTACGGAGATTGACAGTTGTAAATGACGAATCCTATGATCTGTCAAGCTTGCCAGTTCTGCTGGGATGCAACTTGGCAAGTGGGCAGATTGATCTGAATCCAATACCGCTCATGCCCCATTTCTACCAATTCGGGCGCTCGGCGTTACGTTGCGATTCATTTTCAAAAACTCCTCCGGCCAACCGAGGGGGCGACAGAGGATCCATTCGCATTTAAGGAAACTAATCAGCTACCCATGGGAGCCGCTTTACTCGAGTTTGCAATTTCGACCGTTCTGGTCGTAGTCGCCGCAATTTGGCTGACAAAGTGTGCCGATACAATTGCCGAAAAGACAAGACTCGGCCGCCTGATTGTGGGAACCATCTTGTTGGCTGGAGCAACCTCGTTACCCGAATTGATGATCGGAGTGCATGCAATTCGTTTTGACTTGCCTGATATCGCGGTAGGCGATTTGGTTGGAAGCTGTTTGATCAATTTGCTCATTCTCGGTGTTGCCGACAGCTTCCTTAGGAAAAATCGTATTTTGATAACTGCTTACGCGGCGCACCACGCACTAAACGGACTGATTTCAGTTTCACTGGCCGCCGTCGCCGGATTATTTATTCTGGTTTGTCGTGAAATTGAAACGTATTCGCTTTTGCGACTGGGACCCGGCTCTATCACGTTGTTGGTAATCTATGTTTTGGGAATGAGACTTGTCTACGTCGACCAGCGGATCGACAACCAAAATAATCAGCCCGATGGTCGACTTGAGATTGAGTATGGAACCCCACTTACAAGGGCCGTCATTGGCTATTTATTGGGAGCTGGCCTTATCTTCGTTGCAGCTCCGTACGTAAGTCATTCCAGTGGGATATTGGCGGAAAAAACTGGACTAGGTCAAACGTTTTTCGGAACTACCATTGTCGCCGTTGTCACCTCGCTTCCCGAAGTAGCAACGACGTTTGCGGCGATTCGCATGCGAGTATTTGACTTGGCGATTGGCAACATCTTTGGCAGCAACACGTTTAACTTACTGCTCATTGCACCGCTCGACGCGATGTACGGCGGAACCTTGTTACAGGCTGTATCGGTGACACACGCCATCACATGTTTCTGGATCGTGCTCGTCTCGACCATCGTTTTGATCGGCCAATTGTACCGTGTCGAGCGGCGGGTATTATTCCTTGAGCCCGAAGCCACGTTGGTGATCGCGCTGGTGATCATAGCGTTGCTCGTAGTCTACCTGGTGCGCTGAGTTGTCGAATTGCGGCGTGCAAAACGCCTGGCCTTTAGTCGACAAAAAAACAGTTTAGATATAGCGCGAATGTAAAACAAAAATTCCGGGCTTTTGTCTAAAAGCAATCGGCGCCCATTAAGAATCCACCGTCTCCGGCACTTCCGCCGTTGGCCGCAACACAAGCAACGGACA
>CAJHZH010000838.1_pt1 | contig 14856 bp, 13 predicted proteins | sample 9198951 | NCBI WGS metagenome assembly CAJHZH01 (sample SAMEA7708381, study PRJEB35096) | sediment metagenome | biome: marine neritic benthic zone biome [ENVO:01000025]; feature: sediment [ENVO:00002007]; material: shallow marine sediment [ENVO:03000034] sea grass bed [ENVO_01000059] ...
AGCCTGAAGCGATCGCTCCCGATGCCGCGGTGGTGGCGAGAAACTGGCGGCGGCTTAGGCCCCGACGCGTTTGTTTGGACTCGTGCATAACGGGCTCTCGGCTGTTCGAAGCGACTTGGGTCCCTGGAGTATTCGGCTCTGTATTGTAGTGCAATCGGAGCGGTAAAATCTATAATCGATGAATTGAAAACGGACTCCAATCGATTGGAAACTATGCGTTATTACCATATTCAAATGCTGACGGGCTGTTTCGCAGCGGCACTTTTTTGTTTTGCGACTCAATCGGTCGATTTGCACGCTCAATCACCGGCTTTTGGCGAGCCGCTTAAGGTAATGAGCTTCAATATTCGATATGGAACTGCAAATGATGGTTCAAATCATTGGAACAAGCGAAACGAAATGGTTGTTGAAACGATAAACGTTTTCGGTCCCGATCTGCTGGGTATCCAGGAGGCGCTGAAATTTCAAACGAAATTCCTTAAACAGCGGCTGCCGAACCATGAATTCTTTGGGCGTGGACGCCAGGCTAAGCCCAATCAAGGCGAATACTGCGGCGTCTTTTATCGGCGCGCAAGATTTTCGTTTGTTTCCGGCAGTCATTTCTGGCTCAGCGAAACGCCCGAACAACCGGGCAGCAAAAGCTGGGATTCGTCACTGCCGAGAATGGTCAGTTGGGTTCGCTTGAAGGATAAACAATCGGCCAACCACGAGTTCATTTTTGCTAACACTCATTTTGACCATCGTGGCGCCGAGGCGCGACGGCAATCGGCGGCGGTCGTGCGCGAACAACTCATCAACCGATTTGCCGACACTCCAATCATTTTGAGTGGCGACTTTAACGCTCGACCTACCGATCAACCGTACAAAATCTTGACGACCGGTGCAAACAACGAGCATCGACAATTACTCGATTCGTTTCGGGTCACCTATCCCGATCCCTCGCCAACCGAAAGCACGATTTCAGCGTGGACCGGGCGAAGAAAAGGAAACCGCATTGATTGGATTCTGCATTCCCCTGATTTCATTGCGGTCAACGCCTCGATTAACTACCACAATCAAGCGGGGCGCTATCCATCGGACCACTACCCAGTCGACGCCGTGATCAAACTCAAACTAAATAAACGCCCCAACAGCAGATAGTCGCTTTGCGCTCCGCGAAAAGTTCCACATTCGCAAATAACAATAACTCATATATCTGGTTTTCTATTACTTAATTGCAAAATCCAAGGTTAACTCATGAACAGTCTTCTCTTGACGTTGGGGGTCATATGGTTTTCCACAATCGGACAAAGCAATACAGAATTTCCAAAATTTCAACCGAAAACCATCGATCCGTATGTCGGTCAGATTTGTTACGCCGTAACGCTGGCCGATGTCAATAGTGACGAGCAATTGGATATCGTCGCCGTAACAGAACGCAGCGTTTTATGGTACGAAAATCCAAGCTGGAAAAAACGTGTCATTATCGAGGATCAATCGGCCAGGGATAACGTTTGTATCGCAGCAGCCGACATAGACGAAGACGGAAAAATCGACTTCGCGTTAGGTGCAGGCTGGACTCGCGAAGGCACCATTGCGTGGTTGTCTCGCAGTAGTTCGTTGGATGAGCCGTGGCGGGTTCACGAAATCGGTCGAGAGCCATCATTGCATCGAATGCGATTTGCCGATGTCTTGAATATTGGGAAACCACAACTTGTGCTCTCGCCGCTTAACCGGTCGCAAGGCCGGGGCGTTCGATTAATGGCGATGAAGATTCCAAGCAACCCCAAGTCAGATCGCTGGACACGCGACATTTTGGACGGGCGGTTGAATCGCCTGCACAACCATTGGCATTATGATTTGAACGGGGATTCACAAATCGACACGCTGACCGCAAGCAAAGAGGGGATTCACGTATTCAGCCGAAATCAAGATCGGTGGAACAAATCGAGAATCCATATCGGCCACCAAGGTGACGAACCAAACAACACCGGCGCCGGCGAAATCAAAGTTGGACATCTAGAAACTGAAATCAAATACATTGCGACGATTGAGCCGATGCATGGCAACCAGGTCGTTGTCTATACGGAGAGTAAGTCCGACACTGCGACAAAGCAGCCGGTCTGGAAACGACAAGTTATCGAAAACAAACTGCGGCGAGGCCACGCTTTGTGGACAGCTGACGTCGATCGCGATGGAGCGGACGAGATTATCGTTGGTCACAGTGACCCTGGCAGTGGACCCATCAAAGGCCCGGGAATTTATATTTATGACTCCGTCGCTGGTACGCCTACCCGCTGGGAAAAGCATGTCATTGACGACGGCGGGATCGCGACCGAGGATGCCGTTGCATGTGATCTTAACGGCGATGGCTGGATCGACATCGTTGCCGGCGGCCGAGCAACTCACAATCTCAAGCTCTACATCAACCGCGGATTAGACTCGCGTTAGTTCATTCCCGGGTTCATAAATCAGAAGCCCGGCTTTTCCAAAAAGCCGGGCTTCTTTGAATCCAAAAAAGCTATTGTTTTTTCAGCTGAGGTTTTGCCTCACGCTTCGGTCACCATCTCCTTTGCATGTTCCTCTTTGGGTATTTCATTTACCGCGTCTTCGCTGTTCTCGGCCTTTCGCACGATTTGGTTGCAGCAGTCGGCAAGGTCGGGCCAATAGTCGCCCTCGCGGAACTTGATGTCTTTGTACGATTCGCCCTGAATGTAGTTTTTTAATTCCCTTCGCAGCCGATAGACCGGTCCAGCGAATCGGTTGCTGAATCTCAGCGCGTCATACAGAACGAATGGTAGCAAAATGGTAGCCGTCAAGAGAATCGGCCAGTACTGAATCCAAACGTCACCCACATGTTGAAAAAAGATTCGGCTTGGGTCCGTGAACGATAAAACGATTGCGTGCGGAATCGACACAAACAATAGGCAAGCAATCCAGTACAAAACGACTCGTCTTAGAATCAGCCCCTGCACATCGGGATCAACCCACAGCTGCCGGCGTGTAATTTTGAATCCAGATTTTTCTTTACGTATTTGGAACATTGAATCTTGTTGGAAATTGGGTGTGTTAGCATTTACTCAACCGACGAACGCGTCGCGAATGGTGTTCCGCAAAACAACTCTAGCTTATCTTGCCACCGGATTTGAATTGAAGGCGTTTTTTTGCCCGAGCCAGTTCTGGTTGTGTCGAATTTGATCAAGGTTTCTCCACAACCATTTGCGAAAACCGATACAATCTATCCAACAGCCGGCGTGGTGTCCTATTACGGAAAGCCGTGGATTTAGTAGCGTTCACTTTTTTGACCACTGGCGCCAGTACCGCTCTGCTCAGCCGTTAGATTGTATCCACAGGATGTTCAAGTCCTTCTAGGACGATTTGTTATCGGCCTGTTCGAGTATTTTTTTAATCAATACAATCTGCCCCAAATGGTAGTGGCAATGCTCGATGACTCCGTGAAAATTCCTGTAGTAGTTCCCGTATTTCTTGTCCGCAAAGGTTTCCCAAAGTTGGCGATCTGGCAACTGTTCAATCAATCCGGCCAAGTTTTCGGCGTCGTCCCAAGTCTTATCCAACACCTTTTCCCATTCTTGCTGAGATCGGATTGGTGGAAGGTCAAAGCTGTATTTATCCTTGGCATCGAGTGGCCCTCCACGCAACACCGTCAAGACGGCGTCTACAAAATAATTCATGTGGTAAACGAGGGTCGCAATGGAATGAAAAGAATAAACTTGCATTGTAGCTTGTTGCCAGGTGACATCCGCCAACTTGTCTTTAAGGTTTGACGACGTCCAATTTCCTCCGAAATGGATTTCCCTTAAGTGCTTTGCTATTTGCTCGGCCAACTTCATTTGGTCATCGTTTTGTATTCTGTCGCGACTTTGGAATTGTCAGTCAATACATCCGAAGAGTTTTCACGGTCGTGACCTCATTGCACAATAACTATTCTGCGGCGCGATTCGTGAAGTTCGTGACATCCACTAACACTACCCAACAACTCCAAACTCGTCCACTTTCAAGCCAGTCCCCTCTCCTGTTCCGCTTAGGGAGCATATTTTTTACCTGTGCATGGCTACATCAAACAGCTGCAAGAACATTAGTGGAAAATCCTACTACTCTGGCAAGGACTTGTGACGTTTTCTCTCCTGATTGGACCTGGCTCATTGGCTGGAGCTCGCGAGTCAAACCGTCGCTTCCGGACCAATCAGTGTGGAACCTCAGGGGTCGTTGGCGCCCCCACCGCCGTTTGGCTGCCGATGATGCGGATGATACGATAGTCTGATTCGACATGGACGAAAACCATATGCTTGCCCCGCAGGCTGCGGGGGGGATGGCTGGTGATTACACGACTGAATCGCATTTGTCACCTACCGTCCTTTCTCAAATTCTTTTGCAACTACAGGTAGACATCATGGCAAAAAAGAAAACTTCAACAAAACGCAAAGCTGCCGCCACATCTCGCAAATCCCGTAAACGCAAGTCCCCGGTCAGCAGGGCTGGTTCGAAGAAGGCGCATTCGTGTAGCCAACTGAGCGCGACAAGATTGGATGATGCCGAACAGTTACCACTGGCGCATTTTCATAAAGGACTTGGCCACGATCCGTCGACCGGCCAAGTGGAATCTGGACAATTCGCGTGGATGATTGAGCAGTTGAAAAAATTAAATGCCGATCCCGACCACACAGCAAAACATGGATTTCAATTACGCCAGGATACATGTGAGTCCCTGCGAAAGTTCGTTAACCCACAGGCTGGTTGGGCGCTGGATACTCAAATGACGGACCCATGCTGCTACTCAATTCCGGTTCCGCCCAATGTCTATTCCGAGTTTGCGGCAGCTGAAGCGATCGAGGTGTACTGGATGGCTCTGCTCCGCGATGTCCCGTTTATCGAATGGGAAGATAATCCACGGATCGCGGAAGAGGCAGATGAATTGGGGAACTTGCCCCTGTTTATTAATCGCCTAAGACCCAACGATGATCCGGAAACGGCCGGATTCGAAAGTTTGGGCAATCGGATTACCGCGAAGAGCGTATTTCGAGGTGGTGAATTGGCCCGTGTGTCCGACCCAAACGTCGGTATTTCGGAAGAGATAGGTCCATTCGTCTCCCAGTTCCTGTTGCACGAAATTCCCTACGGCACATTGCGAATCCCACAACGCTTTGTTCATGCAGTACCGAAGGTTGATTACATGACTCAGTGGCCTGAGTGGCTCGCAGTTCAAAATGGCAAGAACCGCAATCCCCATCAGAATCTTGTCGGTGAACAGGACGCCGGCAAGCGCCGTCATTTGGCAACGATGCGCGACTTGGCCACGTACGTTCATTTTGACGCACTGTACGAAGCCTATTTGAACGCGGCGCTGATCCTTTTAGGTGGTGGATATCCAACCAATCCTGGCAACCCGTATGGACCAGGATGTTCGGCAATGGGCATTGGCCAGGATTACAATGCCTTGCAACATGGGCACTACTTGAAGGCAGTTGGGAAAACACGAGCATTGCCCAGGTATCCCGATCAGGATGGATTCGCAACATTTGGCGGTCCGCAGATTTTGTCGCTGGTAACTGAGGTTGCGACGCGTGCACTCAAAGCCGTCTGGCGGCAGAAATGGACATTGTTACGTCTGCGACCGGAGGCCTACGGGGGTCTGGTTCATCGTGATCGCACCGCCAATCCAACTCCATTTGACGGTTTTCCGCCAAACGTGGAACGGTTGCTGCGAGGCAGTCCCGCGCTGGAACGAACGCTTGAGCGCAGAGGACGGCGCGGGCGGCGACGGTACCGTGACGACAGTGTTCTGCTACCCATGGCATTCCCAGAAGGCTCACCGACTCATCCGGCATACGGCGCAGGTCACGCAACTGTTGCTGGCGCGTGTGTAACTGTTCTCAAGGCGTTTTTTGATGCCAGCGTTCAGTTCATCGGTCCGGTACAGCCATCGGCGGACGGCCAGCATTTAGTTGCGTATCGGGGTTCGGATGCACATAGTGGTCGATTGACCGTCGAACTCGAACTGCACAAACTGGCCGCCAATATCGCGATTGGACGCAACATGGCGGGTGTTCATTGGCGTAGCGACTACACGCAGAGCATGTTGTTGGGCCAACGAGTTGCTATCGACATGTTGTATCGGCAAAGCGTCAGTTATACCGAAGACTACTGGTTAAAGTTTAACAGTTTTGGCGGCAAACCGATCAAGATTGGAGCCGGCGAAATCTACTACGCAGGTACAAAAATCGTTTCCAGCAATTCCATTGATCCTTGGCAGCCCACTAAGCGTGAGATGTGCGACTTGGCTCACGCGCTGCAAAGAGTTGTGTGATCTTATTGTGGTTGCGCGCAAGAATGTAGTTGCGAAGTTATCTCGGATCGAAGTCTCAACGGTTATTGGCAAATAGGTTTCCGTCGATCCACTGGGCGATGAGTTGCTTGGGGTCGTTGGGGGGCATGCCGGTTACGGCATCGATGGCTTTGCCGTTTTGAAACAGAACCAGTCGTGGGATGGATTGCGCGTCGTATTTGTCACGAAGGTTCGGATTTTCGTCAATATCGACCTCAACGATGGTTAAACGATCTCCGTAATCCGCCGCAAGTTCAGCCAAAACGGGCTTGAGAACCTGGCAAGGGCCACACCAGGTTGCGGTAAAATCAACCAGCACCGGACCGTCACTCTCCAGCACCTTCGTTTTAAAATTCGACTCGTTGACCGTATGCGTGCTCGACGTTTCGCCACCTCCTGGATTCATCGTACGGTACACAAACAAGCCGGCGACTATGGCAACGACAACAAAAATCACTAATGAAATTTCGTTTTTCATTTTGACCACTTAGGCGAAGCGTTATAAAGACTAGGAGATTACCGAAGTTACCAACCCTCACACGGCGTTTTTCGCCAACCTCGACAAGGCTTTGGAGGGGTCAATCAACAACACTTATCATCCGCTTTTGAGGATTGTATCACAAACCACCAAATCCAGGCGATGAGAATGACTTGCAGCGGCACCCGCACAAGCAAATAAATTGGTCCCCAAGCATGGCCACCCATACCGACATGATCTATGGCGGCATAGACGTTGACCGGCATAAACGCAATCATAATGACGATCAATCCCCAACCAACCTTACGGCGAATTTTCGGAACAAGCACCAAAACTGCCGCAGCCAGTTCGATCACCCCCGTTATGTACACCATTGCTAATCGACCAGGGACAAATTTCGGCAACATCTCTGTCATCGGTTGCGATTTAATGAAGTGACCAATGCCTGTAAATGCAAATACCAACGCAGTGCCCAAACATCCACTCCACACATCTAAGCCCGCGCGACTGGCTGTTAATCTGAGAAATTTTGTGAGAAAATATGGTCCAACAAGCAGACCCAGAATGATCAGCGGTGTAACCATGATTTGCTAAAATATACTTTTGCGGTTGCGAGTTTCGATTTCACGAGCCGCAAGACTTGGCTTCACTTCAGTTCGTGTGTATTCCCCCCCGACGCCCTACATACTCTTTGGCAAATGGGGGATTTATGCAAGTTTTAACTTCACGGCAAAAATTCGCATTGGACGTCAAATATCGGTATCCTAATTAGGTATTCAGAAGCATTGCCGCGTTTACATGTCCAATCAAGTGGTTAGAGCGAAAAGCTGGAGTGGCACATTTACGGATCCCCCCTAACTAACCCCCCGTTGAAAATGGGGATCTTGGCTATGCCATTTAAACATGCTCTAGCCATGAACATGCCTTAGCAAAATTGAACCTGCTCTAGCCAACAAACAACGGCAGGAGAAATCTATGAAAGATTTTATGATTCAACTCGCGGATCGACCGGGTGAGCTTGCACGTGTCACCAACGCCCTTTCGCTTTACGGCGTGAATCTCAAATCGGTTGCCGCAATGAAAATTGGGGATCAAGCGCTGTTGCATTTGATACCTGATAATGTCGAGTCTGCTCGCGCAGCATTTGCAGCCGATAACATCGCGTTCGAAGAAAAGGAAGTCGCTATTGTGTTGTTGGAGAATCGTGCCGGCGAATTGACGGCAGTCGCTTCCAAACTCGCTGAGGCTGGCGTTAATTTAGAAGCGGCCTACGTGGTTGGATTGTCCGATGACCTGATCGAACTGGCAATTGTTTCCGACAACGTTAAAAAGGCAAACAAGGTGCTGCAATAATCTAAACCCTCCGTCCAACGACTCGATCGGGATTCGCAGAGTCAGGCGCGATCAGCGCTCCGATGAAAAAAGCCCGGCTTTTAGGTAAGAAGTGATCGGTTGATTTGCCTGCTCAGAATCAGTTTCGACCTTAGCTAAAACGAATAGCAAAAAAGCCGGGCTTGTAACGTGATTCGCTTTGACTCTTTGCGCGATTGCGGTACGAATCTTGATCTTCAGTCTTTCAAATACTTGGCAAACCATTTCACGATAGCCACGGTCGACGTCACGCGATTTGCCGTCTTGCGAAAACCGTGGCCTTCATCTGGAAACAAGACGTACTGGACGGGTACTTCTCGTTTCTTCAAACTTTGGACCACTTGTTCGGCCTCAATCACGGGGACATTGGTGTCATTGGCACCGTGAAGAACAATTGTCGGCGCTTTGATTCGATCCACCTTGTGAATGGGCGATAGGCTGCGGAGCAGTTCAAGTTGCGTTTCCGGATCGCCGTACTCCACGGTCGAAATGGCGGCCATCCAGGGTTCCGTCTGTGCAAAGAACGTTTCAAAGTTGACGACACCAAATAGGTTTGCGCCGGCAGCAAACATCTCTGGATATTCCGTCAGTCCAGCGATTGTCATATAACCGCCATACGATCCTCCCATAATGCCAAGGCGACTTGGATCGGCGATTCCAGAATCAACCAGGTAATTGACGCACGCGGCGATATCTCGAATCCCGTCGAAGCGAAGTTCGCCATTGTCAAGATTGACAAACTTCTTGCCAAACCCCGACGAGCCCCTGACGTTGGGTGCGAATACCGATATTCCCTGAGTTAGTAGCGCCTGATAAATATCTCGAAAACGCGGGCGCTCCTGACCCTCTGGCCCGCCGTGGAAACTCAATACGATTGGCCCTGGCTTGGAACTGGATTTCGGCCGATACAGCCATCCCGAAAGCTCAAGCCCATCATGCGCCGGCAGCTTTATCAATTCGGGACGAATCAACGTTGCCAGATCGATCCCCGGATGCGGGCTATCGGTTACCTTCCACAATTTTTTCTGCTGGTGTTCATACACCCAGATATTCGATGGAGCTGCGGAACCCGAAACAACCATTGCCAGTCGTTTGCCATCTGCCGAGAACGTGAGCCCGCCGGCAATTTCGGCAGGCAGTTCTGGCCCTGGTTCGCTCGACATGTCGTCCAGGTTAATGAATTCCAATTCACTTCGGCCGGCAACATTCCAGACCACCGCCGCCTGCTGACCGTTTGGACTCAGTTCGAAACTCTCCAATTCGGCATCGTTACGTTCGGCGACAACTTGCATCGGCCCCGGTTTCCCGTTTCGGTCAAGGCTTATCTTGGCGAGTGCGATCAGATCGCGATCAGCATTTGACGAAATGAAAATAGCTCGATCACCAGAGAATTGACCTCCACCAAAACTGCCGGGCCCGTCATGCGGTGTCAATATGTGCTCGGAGCCACTAGCGACATCCAGCAAAATCAGATTGTTATCACCTCGGCTCTTTAACCGCCGCATCACGGCAGTTTTCATGTCGGGACTGAATTCTTCAATGACGTTGATCCCAGAGAGTTCTTTGATCAGTCGAAGTTCTTTTTGCTTTATGTCATATACTAGTGGTTCGACGGAACTCGGGTTGCGGCGGTTGGAAGCTAGCGTCAGAAGCCGTCCATCGCGACTCCACTCCCCCAGCCAATTATTCTCTTTGCCACCATCGGTCAGCTTTTTCATCTCGGTACCGTTGGGTCGAACCAAATAGATCTGGCGGTTCATTCCTCCACCTGGAGCGAGCGAAAAGGCAAGCCAATCGCCCTGAGGCGACCAACGAACACCACCAATTTGATCGTCCAGCGATGTCACTTGCCGGGGCCAACCACCTTCGCTGGGAACAATCCAGACCTGGGGTATCCCTGACATGTCGCAAACGAATGCGATCTGTTTACCATCGGGAGAAAAGCTGGGCGAAGTCGAAAATCCGATCTTGGCCATACGCGAGACGGTCGTCACCAAATCTGCTTCCGCGTCGGCTTGCGCTTTTGTCGACCTGGCGGCGGCTGGGGCGAGCAACATTACGGAGAGGCAAGTGCAAAGCAAATTCATTTTGGGCTCCAAAATAAGTGTTCGTAATGTTTTAAAGCACTTCGTCAACAACGGTCAGAAAGTAAATGGCGGAATTCCATCTTTTTCGCTTGCCGAACCCCAATACTCCTGGTCAGGTGACTTCGTGCGTGGCGCGAAAATCACCACACCTATCAGGTAAAGATAAAGTACAACAACAAACGTTAAGGCGACCCACCAAGGTAAGTCGCCGACGCGCATATGTTCCAAAAACGGGTTGGCAACGCCATCATCTGCGGCGGTATGCATATTTAGCTTCAAAACCCAGCAGATGGCAAGCAATACGAATAACGGAACGTAATTCCGCACCAGTCGAGCGCGAAGGGCTTGATGCCATGTAATCTTAAACCCGGGCCGCAACAGATCATCTGCAACAAGCTGCCCCCAGTTTTCCTGAGGACTCCGCAGATCTCGCCGTAAGATCGGTCCCATAAAGTTTTGTTCCAGCATTCGTGCCCGTGCCCGCCACACATCAAAAAATCGAAACCGCCGCGCCTCAATGGCCAAAAACGTCAGAACCAAGACCATTCCCGCAAGGATTCCCACGTGCGAATGTGATGGGTCGCCGAGACTGAACGTGACCAGACCCATGACCGAGATGATCGACCAATTGGTTGTGGTGTCCAGTCGCATCCGCCATAGCGTGGCCCGATGCAGTTCGCCGCGATAAAAATGCACCAGCGCGCTAATGTATTCCGGACGCGTGAGCACACTGTCCTCAAATGTCGCTTGTTCGTTCGGTTGTTTATCTTCGCTGGGGAATGGTTGATCAGCCATGTTGTTTCGTGTGCGAGTCGACACTCTACGATTACCTTACCGGATCGCCTCGATTACAGTTTTGCCGATTGTTGCGAGCGCGCAAAGCGGATGCTTGGAAAGAAAATGCTTCGTAGGCACAGGCATTTGCCGAGAAATTGGCAGAGGCTCGAGTTTGAAATTTAAAACTTTGCGAGTCGTCGGCGAATCCGAATCGATTCCAAATCGCTTTCCACATTTTCAGGCAATTCAACTGACACTCGCTTTTCGGTCATTTCGTGGCGTTGTGCAGCTCAAATTCAGCGACGACGGCGCGATGGTCTGATGGCCAGCGCCCTCGGTAGACGATTTCGGCATACTTGTCGCTTTCACCGATGACTCGGGCATCCAATGCGCGAAAATTTTTCGAACTGAAATAGATCATATCAATTCGGTCATAAATTTGCGCGCCCGGAGGTCGTCGTCCGCGCGTATCCTCGGGATAGGTTGGAGTCCAAGTGATTCCCGGCTTTTTGATTTCATCGGGATGTACGGCGCGATAGGCGTCGGACAATCCCAGCTGTTGTAGCAACTGGGATCCGCGCCATGCGATCGCAAAGTTGAGTGGCGTTCCAGTCGGATTGCTGACCCAACGATCGAATCCGTCAGTGACGCTACAAACTGCATCCGAAATAATTGCGAAACTCTGCGATTCAACTGACGTTATATATCTGTAATGCTCAATCTGGCTAACAGGAGAAAGGTCAATGTTAAACGCGATCCTGTTCGTAGTTGTGTCGTCTTCCCTGTTTTCGTGCGGTGTCGCGGGATGGATGGGTGGCCATAGTTTTGGCGTGGCGATTCCTCAAGAAGAGGAGCAGGCCGAGATTCTAGCTAACGCGCTGGCCGCAATTGCTAAAGCGGCTGCTGATCCAGACCAAAAATTGCAGACGGCGGCATTTCGAGCCATGGAAGTAATCGATAGTGATAGTCCGATCGTCGTGGAGGCCGTCAAGAAGGGGTTGCTCGATTCTACAGCGGCCGTGCGAAAAGCTGCGTTACGGGTGTTGCACAACCAGAAATGGAAGGACAGTATTAAGGGCGGGATATTGATAGAAATGCTACGATCCGACGATGAAACAATACGACGCGAGGCTCTCGCCGCCTTCGATACCACTTACCAACAGGAAGTGATGGACGATTTGCTTGGTATCTTGCAGTCGGACGATCAGTCAGCAGAAACCAAGTTGTTAGTATTAAATGCGCTGGCTCAAAACGTTAGTAGCGCAGACAAGATCATGCCCGTGCTCGAACGGATTTATCCCGATGCGTCGCAATCATTAAAACTGCAGATCCTCGCCACGCTTTCCAGCTACGGTTCGTCGGCAAGACCAGCATTGCGATTTGTCACTGAGCAGGCCAACTCAAAATACCAACTGATTCGCTTGGCCGCGATTGGATGTCTTCGAAGTGTCCTGGCGAATAAAGATCGGTTACGCGCTCAGCCAAGGCGAAGAACAGTAACTCGTTCGACATCCAGCGCTAGACAGCGAGCCGCTATCTATGTCGACAGTGTGTTCAAGAAATTTGACAGAAACTCAGACGGAGTGCTAGACGCGACGGAGCGAAAAGAGTTGCGTGTCAAATTTACCGATTCAAATAAAGACGGCAAGATTTCCAGGAACGAGGCGCTTGAGTTTGTAGGTGGGCGATAAAAACGGCCAATGCACAAATTGCTGGAAGGTCAATGGGTGCCAGCAAGCCGGTTTGGTTTGCGCCAACGGATCCGCGCCAGATGGACGGCCCCCTTTGATCCCTGACGTGGCAACCACGAACCGACCGTCACCCACGACTCGGTTGGGCTGGCATGATTGACGTGAAAGTTACCCATCAACGGGACTTCGTCCGGCTTGTTAACGCCGTCACCTACGAGCGGATGAACGATTTGTTCGGTACTTTTGATCAGTGAAGGCGAATTCGTATCGACTCGTGCCATGAATATCGGAGCGCGCCACCGGGTCACGTTAATATTCGAGGTGTCTTTGCGAGTGTATACAAGAAACAACGCATCGGAATGCGTCAGCCAGTGCTGCTGGGTCGTTGACATCACCAGCGGTGTACCATCGTCCCAAGCCCAAGCCTTTTTTGCTTCCCAACGGAGTCCGTCTTCACTTGTGCTGACGTATCCGCGATCGTCCTCGGCCCGAATAGTCATGAAAAACCGGTCGTTGAATTTGGTCAGCGACGGCTCCAGCAATCCGCGTTGAAATCGATGTTTCAGCGGTGGACCTACGTCTTGAACTGCTAAAGTTTCGCCGTCAAAACTGCAACGAACTCCAGCCACGCTGCGATGATTTGATTGTGGGCCAAACGTAAAGGCGAGCAGAATATCTCCATCCGGCAGGTTAATACGCTGACCGCAATTGTTGGAATAAATGAAGGCACCGCGCGGATCATCCCACAACAGCTTTTTTGCCTTTGACCAATCGCCCTTTGCATCGCGAACCGCGTAGACAGGATAACGAGCAAGTTGATCGGCACGGGCGAACCGTCCTCCGCGATAAAACACGACGTGACCCAGCGCTAATACTTTCTTAGTTTGCCTGTGGTATTCAGGCACTACATCACAAACTCCTTGAATCAGTCCGTCGTGTTTGGGGACCGGCTGTCGTCCGAGCGACGGGATCGGCTTGGGCTGTGTCCAAGTCTTGCCCATGTCAATTGACGTCGACCAATGTACAGGTCCAAAATAGTCGGATCCGCTAATGGTCTGTAACGTCATCAGTCCCTGTGGCCGTCCATTGGAATCGGGAACCATGCAGGCTCGCGGATGAAACCAGGTGACTGAGTCTCCCTTAAGGTTACTCCATAATGTTTGTCGCCGAATGGACTCCACCGATTTACGACAGGAATCCGAGCTAATTGAAAGTTCAAAAACCTCGGATGACAGTAGCGCCAGTCCAGTCAATCCAAGAAATCTGCGGCGATCAATGTTTTGGTTCACGTTTGTTATGGATCTTGGGTATCTCAAGCTGGGTCAGAAACTCAAAAACGGTGCACAACGGGATTTTCTCACCCTGACGGCCACCGGACGTCACGGTGAATAAAGTAGAACATATTCCTGCAAAATTATTATATTTATGGTCTTTTTAATTGCACAGTTATACCCGCAAGATACAGCGGCGTACGCACTTACCGAATGGGTGGTTTCGTATTTGAAACGTGTTTGATATAAGTTTTGCGGCGCTCGAAGTATAGTAACTGTTTACAGCGGGCCAACCACCGTAGGTACAGCCGGCTAAAATAACACCATCAATCTTCCATCGTGTTCTTTTTTCGGAGCAATTTGTTGCTAAGTTGATCCTTATCAATTGAGAAAACATCGTCTCGTGATTAGTCTTTTACCAGTTGTCGCTTGTCTCAACATTTGGTGAAATTCTGTCGCTCCAACAACATCTGTGAGGTCACAATGAACGGATTTATTTCACGCGTATCCAAGTCGAATTCAGATTATCACCGCGATCCATCTCGCTCACTGGATTTTGAAAAATTGGAGCATCGACATTTGCTGGCGGCGGATCTCATGTCGTTTGACGGGATTTGGCAGTCGATGGAGTTCGAAGATGTGATGCAGATTCAGGGTGCGAACTATGTCCAGGCCAACAGTTTTAGCCTTTACGACCTGGTTGACGACGAGCTTTCGCAACAGCTTGCCGGAGCACCGATGGAATTCACTCCGGGTTATGAAGAAGCGGCTGTGGTGATCACCGTGGCGCGACCCGATAACTCATTTGAGACGTTTGCGGTGGTCGAGGCTCCGATCATGGAAGCCGAGTTGGCCGAGC
>CAJHZH010000858.1_pt1 | contig 14760 bp, 9 predicted proteins | sample 9198951 | NCBI WGS metagenome assembly CAJHZH01 (sample SAMEA7708381, study PRJEB35096) | sediment metagenome | biome: marine neritic benthic zone biome [ENVO:01000025]; feature: sediment [ENVO:00002007]; material: shallow marine sediment [ENVO:03000034] sea grass bed [ENVO_01000059] ...
CACAATTTCAGTCAGCGAAACGTTAGTATTGTCGAATTGAGGTTTCACTTACGAATTTGATTTCAGTTCTTGTAAGGCAGGACGATGCGAAACGATTTGGTTCACTTGCTTGCATCATTATTGTTGGCGTTTGTACTAGTATTGGCTTTGCCAGTGGGGGTGCTTGGGTATCAAGCACAGAGGAACCGGGCATCGGAACAATCAGCAGAGGTTTATGTTCCTTTCAAGTGGAATCAAGGCGATGTCCGACGCTACCGGGTTACCAATGCAACCAGCAGTGAAAAAGACAATACGATCACACGCAAGAGCGAAGCCTACTCCGATATCGAAATCGAAGTCGTTGAGAAAAATCAGGGTGGTACGATCGTAACCTGGAAGATGGGCAAAGCCTCGCTTGCGAAAGGCGATTCTGGTTCGGACCAGATCACGGAAAAGATTAACGACATCTTTGGTGGTCTGAAGCTCCGGATTGAAATTGACAACGATGGTGTTTATCGAGGCATCAACAACTGGCCAGAAGTCGCGGTCGCCGTCAAGAAATTGATGACGCTCACCAAGGAATTAGTTGACGACATAGATATGCCCAAACAGCAAAAGCAAGCAGTTTGGGATGCCGCGATGAAACGCCATGGCACGCGACAGGCAATCGAAGCAAGGATTACGGAACCGCTTCAATTGCTGCTCCAAAACACCAATTGCAATTTCAACCAGCACGCGGTCGCAAAGAACGAAACGACCGTTCCGTACCTGGGACGCCCGCTGCCGGCCACCGAACAGTACTCAGTCGCCAACTTGGATCTGGACAAACAACTTGTCACCATTGCCTGGTCGCGTTCGATTGACAAAGAAAAGTCTCAGACAATCGCCGAACAGGCGGTGATTGAGATGGCAAAAGAACTCAATAAGCCCACGCTGCCCGAAGCAGGGTTTTTAAAAGGCTTTTCGATAACAAGTAATGCCAACTACGAAATCGACCTGGCGACAGGTTGGCCGAGGAAGATTGTGTTTGTGAACAAGGCCGGCCAGGGAAGTGCCTTGAATGTTCGAAAAATAACGATTGAACGTCGATGACGCCTGTTTGCCGGGCAAAGACGGTCAACGCGTAGGCGGACAACAAACAAGAGCAATTCTACCACGGCCGCCCAGAATCAAAGATCGTTTAGGAGTAATTTAATGTCTCCTATCACTTCTGGAAGATCGATCAGGAAATGACCGGCGTCTGGCAGAAAGCGCGTTTGACAATTCGGAATCTGCGTTGCCATTCGCCGCACGTTTTGGATGGGTGACAAGTTATCGACTTCACCGTGCCAGATGTGGACTGGTTGGGTGATTTGACGTAAGTCGATCAGCCAATCCTTCTGGGAAAGCATTGCGTCGATGTAATGGCCGGATGTTCCTGCTGAATAAGCCTCGCCGAAGTCGCGTTTGATGGCATTTCTGAAATCCGAATCCTTCATCCATCTAGCGTCCGCCTCGGGTAACTGTTTTGCCAGCGAATCCATATTGGCGTCGGGATTCTTTAGAAACGATTTGGCGGCCAGTTTGATAAAGTATTTAAGAAGCCACGGGGCGTAGTTGGCGGTCCAGAGGCCAACCCGATTTCCAAAAGCCATTCCCTTTATCGCATCTTTGCCATCGAGCGGACAGGCCGAGTTGAACAACAGAATCTGATTCACTCGGAGCGGCTGCAACGCGCCGCAAGCCAACGCGTATGGTCCACCTCCGGAATCACCCGAAACGGCAAACGTATCGATTTTCAGTGCGTCAGCCAATTCAATTACGTCATTTGCCCAATCGGCGATTTTTCGTTTGGGTTGTTCGCTGGATAACCCGTAACCCGGGCGTTCGGGAAGAATCAGTCGAAGACCGGGAATGTTGGCAACGGGATCAACAGACGACAAACAGAGTCGGGAGCCTGGAGTGCCATGAAAAAAGAACAACGGTTTGCCATTGGGGTCACCCAACAATTGATAACCAAGCGTTCGGCCGTCCTGTAACCTCAAGGTTTGATCGAATGAGTCGCTCACGAGTCGATCTTTTTTTGTGCATTTAAGTTTTGTATTCCTCTTCGGGCTTGATCGTTTCAGGAATCTCCTGATCGGCATGATAAAACTTCATCGAGATCGAATTCACACAATGCCGTGTATTCTTGTCGGTCATACCTTCTCCTTCAAACACATGGCCGAGGTGCCCGCCGCAGTTCTGGCACAGGATTTCCACTCGCCGCCCGTCCGCATCCGCTTCCCGATGAACGGCTCCATTGATTTCATCATCAAAACTTGGCCAACCACATCCAGAGTTGAATTTGTCTTTGGACTGATAAAGCGGCGCGTTGCAGCGGCGGCAAACGTAAGTCCCGTCTTCCTTGTTATCGAGATACTCACCAGTCCCGGGTAACTCCGTTCCTTTGTTAAGAATGATCCGCGCTTCCTCTTGATTGAGTTCATTAAAACCGTTGTGCATGCTATCCTTTCCATTGTTTTTGTTTCAGTTTACCAAACCTCATTCCAATTGCATGATTTCAATCATGTGAAGCATCCGGTTGCCGAACGACAGGCTTGACGTGACGACGTTCCTGTCACGACAAGTCTCTTCTGTTACGGGTACACAGCCGACCGTTAACACAGGCGGCTCGCAACGGCGCGACCAATTCTGTCTCCCAAATCAATCGGCCTCAGCTTGTGTACCCGTTGGTGAATTCGTTTTCAACTCATAGCAGGCGGCTTCGGCACCGTTACGAACATATACGCGGTTGCCGACCAGCACCGGATGGTTCCAAGTTCTGCCGTCGAGGGCCGGACAACGCGCAAGTTCTTCATGCTCATCGGGTGTCGCCCGCAACAGAACCAGTTCGCCGTCTTCCGAAATAACTAATAGCTGATCACCCGCCGGCAGCAGTACCACCTGCCCGTTTCCGTAACGCCCTTTCTTCCATTTTCGCTGGCCGCTGGCCAAATCTACACAAGCAAAAATATTATTGTCGAATCCGTAAAGGAAACCGCGGTGAGCAACAAAGTCGTTGAAATAAGGATTCATACGTTGTGTCGTCCAGGTCTCTTCGGTTGAGAATTTGTCATCCTTTAGGCTGAGTTTGATGCGTCTTGTTCCGGCGCCCGTGGCCGTACCAAGTACCAGGCTGTCGTTTTCCACAACCAGCGGCTGTACAACACGGTAGCCGCTGTACTTCCAAACGTGTTCTCCAAGCAGCGCGCCATCGCTGGGATCAACAATCGTTAGTCCTTCGTTCGTGAGCATGAGGACGCAAATTTTTCCGCAGATTTCCGCAAGGTGCGGTGAACTGTAAGTGTGATCTCCGGTAGCAGCCCCCCAGCGCCGGTCACCCGTTTCTAAATCGTACGCTAGTAGGCCCTTATCGCCATCACCTCCAGCGTGTACGATCACGACGCCTGCCGTTACCAGTGGTGACGATGCGAATCCCCAAGTCGGTGGTTTTCGACCGGCATCCTCGCCGATGTCGCGTCGCCAAATCTGTTGGCCCGTTATGGGGTCGAGGCAATGGAGAAGACCGGTTGCACCGAGCGCCAGCAGCTTACTGTCGCTCAACGTCGGCGTGCCTCGCGGACCGACGCCTCCAATCGCTTCGAAAAAACGCGATTCGTATTCATGCACCCAGATTTGCGCGCCACTGTCGGCGTCGTAGCAAACCACCACTTCTTGCTCGCCGCGCTGCTCTTGGGTGAACAGCCGGTTGCCGGCCACGCTAAATGATGACCAGCCGGGTCCGACTCTCATCCGCCAGATTTCTTTCGGTAAGTGCGTTTGCCAATCTTCCTCAAGCACAACGCCGGACAAAACTGCGTCGCGCTTGGCACCACGAAACTCCGGCCACACAGGGTCGGCAAATGCATCTGCCGCATTCGCGTCGACTGCGATTTCGGTTGGCGATCGCACGGCGAGTTCTTTCATAAACAAGTCTTCTGGGGACGGCTCCCAGCGCCAGCTGCGTGCGTTGTCGAAGTCGCCCCGGTATTCATCGACGCGAATCAAGGTCCAATATCCAAAGCCAACCAGAGCGACCAATAACGCGACCCAAGTTCGTCGCGAAGATGGCGTGCGCGCCAGGCCAATCAGGGCAATCGCAAAGCCCGTGATTCCCCACGGTGCCGCGAACATGAAAAAAATGAAACCCTGAATCGTTTTGTCGGCCAACATGTTCGTAATCGCCGCGATTATGACGATGCCGATCAATCCCAGAGCCTTCTCGACAAGCGAAGCACGACTTAGAAAAAGCCACCACAGCACGACCAACGCGCTGCACGCCAAGGGCCCCATAAATCGAACCATCACCACCATCATAGGTACTTCCTCGAATAGGCCTGGTACAATCCACAGACCCCACATGCACACCAGTAGCAGGACGGCTGGCCAAATTCGCAGTTGGCGAATACTGCGCCCTGGTTTCTTCGGCTCGCGCGAATTTTCTTGGTCGTTCATGTTCCCTCCGTTTTCTGGCAGCTTTTTTTCAACCGGCTCATTTTACCGTATGATGCATCGAAAGGGCGTGCGTGTGCAGAATTGAAACCGCGGAAGGGGTTTTGTCAATATCGGAGTCGCTACTCGGTTCGGCGAAGCTGGTTATCTATCCTTCTCGAATACTCTGAAATCTAGGACTGGGCTGCTTGCTTTAGCAAGGGCAAAAGGTAATCGGGAGGGCGATCCGCCGCAGGCGGACTGCTGAGCCGACGCTTAAGGCGATGCGTGAAAAGGAATTCTTGAGAAAAATCTGCCGGAAACGGTAAGCGTTTAACGGAGGACGTTCGTGAAACGAACGTCGGATTTGGCTACGGGCGGAATGCCGTGCTGCTTATATATGAACACCAATTTTGAATACGCTTGAGCGTGTTGATCAGTTGTCTCGCTCAAAAACTAACAGCCTGGCAGAATCGCCCGCCTCAAATGTTTTGGGCGCGTCCCCACTTAGCTTGGGGTTGAAACAAATCATCAGCCGCTTGCCTTCCAGTTTGTAGATCCCGTTCATAACGCTGGACGGAAAAAATTTGTAGTCCTCTTCCTTAATTTCGCCGACCATTTTTTTCAAGATCAATTCGAGTCGATTCAATTTGACATGGCCGGGTTGTTCGCCGAATTCCAGTTGAGCTCGTTCGATGATTTGGCGACCTCTCCCAAAATAATCGCTGACGATTCTTAGCTCAAAACCTTCAACGGATGCGTAGATACCGGATTGAGGGTCGACGAGGTTCCACCGTCCCTGCATGGTGTGCAGGTCCTGCCGTGCGTGCTGGGGCGCCAAGATATTGACAACCGCAGCATTTGCCGCCTTTCCTTCTTCTTCTAGTACATTCAACACGTCGACCGAGGGTTTGGCCTTGGCTCCGAAACTGCCCAGTGCTTTTATGGCGTCGAGTTGCGGATTGCCCCAGCCGGGTTGAACGCTACCGTCGCCAAGGCGCGGCGGCCAGACTTTCTTGTTGGATAGCAGTTCAATAAGCTTATCGACCGACTTTTCCGTGATGTGTTCCGGCCCCATTTCTTTCAGGCCTTGAAATACCCAGTGCGCGTGATGAGGAATTCTGGTAACGCCGCCGTACTGCTGAAGGTCAAGCAATCCCAAAAGCTTGTTTTCCAAACCATCAGTTTCGGGCGCGGTCTTCGCCAAATAAAGCGATACTCCTAACAATGCTTGATCAGATTGGATGTTTTTCAGTGCAAGCTGCAGCGCCGAAATGATCTCGGACGATTGCCATTTGAAACGGCTGGCCAGCGATGCCAGCAACCTTGCACTCCACTCAACGTTTTCATCATCAAACCGGCGGATCAAACCATCGACTAACGCATCGCGTTTTTCTTTTGCGGCGGCTTCAAGCGCTGGTTTCTGAAGCGGAAAAAAGATCAGGAATCCGCCGCTCTTGGGATTTGCGACGGCGATTTCATCCAATACGGCTTTCGTCACAACGTCGGCCGGCAATTGTCCGAGTATCTGCCAGGCTTTCTGGCGAAGCTCCCCCGCTGGAGATCCGCCAAGCGTGTCTTCACCGAAAACTCGCATCGATTTAAGTATCTCAGCAGCGATTCGTGATTGGTTGGCTTCCGAGGCCAAAGCCTGTAGGGCTGTGAAAGCCGTCTGTAATCGTGGTGTGCTGCGTTCGGTTTCCAGCATCTTCAGCCACTGCTCAAAGGTGCGGTTCTCGTAAGTCAATGATTCCTCAGCGGATCGAGCATCCGCTTTTGATGAATCGGCCAGCTCGGGGTGCAGCCTTAAGAAACGCGCTTGATTTGACTTGGCGGTGGAAAGCGCCAATTTGACATCCGGTAATTTGATTAATTCCACATTGCCAGAGCGTACCTGTTTTTGAGTTGTGTCGACGATCATCTGATGCGTTTGGACAATGTTAGCGTACAATTTTGCAGCGAGTGCATATTCGCCCTTCGCCAACGTGAGGTCTAAATCTGCCTGCAACCATTTCACTTGAGAGTGCAATATTGGCAGCTGGTGAATCAGGCCGGCGTCAAACTGCGCTTTATGAAGCTGGTATGTTTCCTCAAATATGTTGAGTCGTTCCTCCAATTCTGGAATCGTGAACTTTGATTCGGGGACCTCTAACCATTCCAGGTGCCTGTTGTCGGCAGCCAGCGCTTGTTTGAATTCCTCGACTTTGTTGGCCGGTAATGCGCCAGATTCTCTGAGGTCGATCGCGGTGGAAACAAGCTGCTTGCGAAGATCCACGATCGATTCGGCTGCCGTTCGGTTGGCGTTTAAGTCCTGCGTGCTTTCGGCCTTTTCCCGCTCGATTTCCAGTTGTTTGATTTGTCTGTTGTATTTTTCGATTAGCGCTAGCCCGCGTTTGATTTCTTCGCTGCTGGCATTGGTGCCGCTCACGTCGTTGTCGGAACTGTCACTGCGGGTTTTCGTGACGGTCACGATTAACTTGCCACCGCGCGACATGGTCAACTTATCTGGTGAAAGTTTATAAACATTGGCGTCACCCTTGGGTCGCAATGTATATTCGCCCGCGGCGATCTCAATTTCCTGTCCGGTTTGTTTGTCGATCGCTTTGATGACTTCCCCACCCTGCAACACTTCAATCTCGATATCGGGATCATTACTTTCAATGACCAGCACGCCTTGATTGGTGACGATCCGAACTATTTGCGGTCCGGAAAAAGCAAACAGAGCAACCGCCAACAAGGCCACTGTTGCCGCGCCTCGCAACCACCACTTTACGTGTGATCGAGGCTTGTCGATTTTCGACTCCAACTCAGGGACCTGTTGGGCCAGCTCGCGCTTCATCGCCGCCGGATCCACGATCCACTCGGCAACCTGTTTGGCCCGTTGCGGGCGATCCATGGGATCTTTGCTGAGTAATGCCATGACCAGGTCTGAAAGTTCGTCCGGAACACTCGAGTTGATCTCAGCCGGTGGCTGCGGCTCGTCTTTCTGGATCGATTGCAATGTTGCCAGTGTGTTGGGAGCTTCGAAAGCAATCCGCCCGGTACACAGTCGATACAGTACGCAGCCCAATGAGAACAGGTCGCTACGGGAATCGATCTCGCGGCCTCGGGCTTGTTCGGGTGACATATACGTGGGCGTCCCGGCGATCATCCCGGTTTCGGTCACTTGCGGCTCGTCGTCGGCGACTCGTACGAGCCCAAAGTCCAGAATGATGGCACGGTTCCGCTCGGATTCGATCCAGATGTTAGCGGGTTTAATGTCTCGATGGATCAGGTTTTTTGCATGGGCGGCGGCCAGCCCGTCGGCAACCTGCCGAGCAATATCGCGAATCTGATCTACATCGAGTTGTGGATTGCTTGCCAGTCGCGTTTCGAGCGTCTCACCGGGCAACCATTGTTGCGCCATAAATGCCAATTCGCCTTCGGTGGCGACCTGATAAATCGTGATAACATTTTCGTGGTCGATCGCCGCTGCGGCGCGCGCTTCCGCGAGAAATCGTTTTCGCGCGTCTTCGCCGAGTGACGGTAGCAGCACTTTCAAAGCGACTTGGCGATGCAGCTGCTCGTCCCATGCACGAAACACAACGCTGGTCGCGCCCACACCCAGAACTTCTTGAATTTCGTAATGACCCAGTCGTCCGAGTCCGTCTGACGTTTTGCCTTCGCTTAGAAACCGACTGACCTCGTCCACGCGACCGGACGATGACATCACCAGCGCTTGAGATCGGCCGGGCTGAGTCGCTGACATTTGAGAGATTTTGTCGATCAACATTTTGACGATCAACTCGTCCGGGTTTTCAGCCGACGTACCAGCACGGGGCTCAAGTGCGGCTTGGCCAGCCAACTCAACCAAGGTGTCGTTGACTTCCAAGTTGCGAATCGTGTCACCACAAGGCTGACACTCGTTCAAATGCTGTTCGCAAATCTCGAGCTGGTTCGCATCGAGCTTTCCCAGCAGAAAATTGATAAGTGTTTGTTTTGGTGGGCAATCTGGTGCCTTGCTAGTCATGCGGTGCTCGCTACAAACGTTCGTCTACATTCGAGAAATAGCTTCAACTGAGTCATCAAACAGAAAAAAGCGAGTCGAAAGGTTCACTTCCTTCGCACGTTGTCTCCAAGAACAGCAACGAATCCGGTCGTGTATTGCGTCTACTTGAGACTACGGAGGAATTGCGGCCGGTTTGTATAAGAAAATCAAAATAAATCTGAAATTCAGAGCAAACCGTCGAGTTCTTGTCGCAGTCGATTCAACAGGCGACTTTTGGCCGCATAAATCGTCCACACGCTCACCCCAAGCTCGCTGGCGATTTCGGCTGCCGGCCTTCCCTCGATTACATACTCGTGACACGCCCGCCAGGTCTGCTCGGTAAACTCCTCTCGCATCAACGCCATCGCACGATTGACCAGTTGTTGACGATACTCAGTTTCCCAAAACGATTCGGGGTCGGGCTCGGCGACCCGGCCCAGTGCCGATTGAGAAACACTTTCGACCGGCAACGCTTTTTGGCGATATCGATCGCGCCATTTATTTAACGTAACGGTTCGCAACCAGCCTCGGAAACTTTTTGAACCATCGTATTCGAATTCGGGTAGCTTCTTAACCAGAAGCGCCATCACATCTTGCACGAGGTCCGCAGCGTCTGGAGCTTGTAACCCACAGTTCCTGGCCCAAAAGTAAATTAATGGCGTATACAACTCAACGAACCGCGACCACGCCCGCGCGTTATCGGCGGATTTCAAGCGCATTAACAAGCTGGCGGATGTACTCTCCACAGGCACCGGCACACGAAACGAATGTCAAAGCAAACATTATTCTCTTTTAGATCAACGTCAAATCAAGCCAATGATGGGTCAAAGAAGTCGTGGCATGATTGGCAATCCTATCAAGAGAATTTTCTGGCCAACGCGTTTTTCATTCGCTAAAATTCGAAACTAGACCACACTCTTTGGGTCTTAGACATACCAGATCAGGCAGTTCAATAATTCATATTCTTAAACTTCGAAGGATTTGTCATGACTGAAACACTCGAACCCATTATTGTCGAACAAGCCTTTGACGTTTCAAAAGAAACGCTTTGGAAAGCGATCACCGAACGCGATCAAATGATCAAATGGTTTTTCGACAACATTCCCGAATTCAAGGCCGAAGTCGGTTTCGAAACGCAATTCAATGTGAACGCCGGCGAACGGGACTTCCTTCATTTGTGGAAAATCACAGAAGCCATTCCAGAACAAAAGGTTGTTTACGATTGGCGTTACCCGAATATTCCAGGCATAGGCAAGGTGACTTTTGAAGTATTCGCCGAGGGAGAAGGATCGCGATTGCGGCTTACTAATGAAGGGCTTGAATCGTTTCCAAAGGACGTTCCGGAATTCACACGGGAAAGCTGTGAAGGAGGCTGGAAGTATTTTATCCAGGGGAATCTGAAAAATTACCTAGAGGCGGCCGAGTAGCATTAGTGATCACAGCGGCTCCCGCGGTTTACGCAGAACCGTTCGTGCGTCCGCGGATTTCAAGTGCGCGCAGAAGCCCGGCATTTTTTGGCGCGTCAAAAAACATCGTAAATTCATCCGCCATTTCGTTATGGAGAAAAATGCTGGGCTTCTTCAATGTCCTGGCTGTCACCGGGGCAAGGCATCAGGAATTTTGATTTGCGGCGCCAACCTTACCAGTCACAAGCGATCCCTGCTGTAGACGATCCCACATCTTGAGAAACAATCCAAACTTTGGCGTGAAGTTAGCCACGTTGTTTTCGATCATCAGAAACGGCAGGCCCTCGCCATTGCGAAAGAATTTGAGTTCGTTGTCGTTGAACGTGCAGTTGCCAATCTCGTCAAATCTGACGGTTCGCGAATTGTCGAACAAGGGATCATCCAGCTTTAACCCGTCCAGTGTCAAATAGGTATTTTCATTCCAATGCAACTCGCCCTCTTGTTCCAGTTTTTCGCAAAGCCATCCTTGGATGCCCTCGCTGCAATTGAATACAAGGGCATTGATCACTTTTTCCTTAGCGCCCCGCATACGAAAATCACACTGATATTTGATCAATCGATACGGGTTCTGCATTTCTAATTCAATTTCAAACTTTGACGCGACGTAAACACCATTCTGATGGTGGTGGACTTCCTTGCATTTCATACTCGATACATCGACATAGGCACCCTTCACTTGTTGCCGGGGCGAAATAAACTCGATTCCGTTTTCAAACACGCGCAAACTTGTTCGAAATATCGGCATCTTCAGTAACAGCACGTAGGCCAGTGCGGCTAAACCAGAGCTGCCAAAAATTAATAACAAAACGGGCAGCTCGGTCAGCCACCACAACGAAACCCACACGATCAACGAACAACCGCACAAGCCGAGTTGCAGTTTTTCGGAGACGGAATTTAGTCTGCCGAGTTCGGCGCCGTGATCATCTCGAGCGGCTCGATCAGTTGTTGCGAATTCACTCACGCTTCGTGCCGTTTTTGTTAAGTTCTCGGAGTATTTGTGTCTTCAGTACTCTAGGATCGGGAAAACCGAGGCGTGGAGACGGCGCCACGTCAAATGGTTTAACGCGCCTGCATTTGCGCCGCGATACACAGAATTTGCGTTGCAATCCGGATATTCGGCCGGATTTCGGTCGCTGCGACGCGGTTTGATTTGCCGCAGCCACTGCGGCGACCTATCGCGCAATCAGCGTCATTTGAATTTGATATCCGCCCCCCTATAATTACAGACGCAAGTTTTCCAAAGATTCCTTTTCTGAATAGGGATGCGATTGGATAACGGCCGGGGCTGCGTCTTCATTTGAGTTTGCTCAAGATGTTAACAGCTTCACGGCTCCCCCGGCGTTTTGTCCTCTGGATACTAGTCTTTGCGGTAACTGATTTTTCGAACTTCTTGCCGCGTTGTGTTTCACAAGATGCGGAAGAGTTTTCTAGTACGAGCGAAGAGGATCGGGCTCGATTGCTGGACATAGCCCTTGAGGCGGCAGAGCAGATACGGGACTTATCAATGCGGAGCGATGCCTTGCAATGCATCGCTTGGGAAATCTCCACGCCGGGCAACGTCGAATCGGTACTGGATCTAGTTAATTCGATTGAGCTTGGTCCGCACCGAAACCAGGCCCTGGCCGCGTGCACTGCGCGGTTTCTGTCGTTCGGAGACGTTGCGTCCGCCTGTCGGCTATTGAAAATCGTTGACTTAGATTTTGCAACAGAACATTTGATCGTTGAAACTTGCCGTGTTGCCGGTGAGTTGGGCAATCCACAAGTGAAGCTTGCGATGGATACCGTCGAGCGGCTCGACGACCAAAACCTGTCGTTCGCATTGGCTGATGAAGCGAAGTTTTGTTTGGTTGCCAGTTTGGCAAAATCCGGGCGCGATGATACGTGGCATGCTCGAATCGTCGGCACGATTCGTAGCCGCGAGATCCACGATGCAGCGCAGCTGTGCGTGCGTCGGCGAAATTTGATCGGTCGTCAATCTTCAGCACAACTCAAAATGAAGACCCAATGGGGCAATCGCGCGTTGGCCGTTTGGAAGCTCGAGGAATTGATCCGAGAAAGACGACTCGATGCGGCGATTTCTCAACTTGAGGAAATCGACTATGCCGCGCACGAAATAGCAGAATTGACAAACCTTGTTTTCGCAAGTGATTTCATAATCTCTTCAGAAACGTCATTCGTCTGCCAACGCATTGGGGCAAAGCTGTTTGAATCGTATCGCACAGGCGCAGGCCTGTGGAACCACACCGTCAAATACGAGAATCAATATCTGAAAACAAAACATGCCAAAGAAACCTGGAATCAGGTCGTAAATGGCACGATCGATTCGTGCACGACTGAATACCTGATTGACGCTTTGATCAAACTGGGGTTCACCGAGACCGGGTTTGAACTTGTCAGTCAATTGAAGTTGAACAAAGCGAAAGGAATCTGGTTGCAAGCTGTCATCATGCGGATGTTGAAACACGGGGATTGGAAGACCTCGCTTCAAATTTATGACGATTATGCGTATATCGAACAAGCGAATTACAACTATATGATAGGACTGGTGCCGAACATCATCGATGCGGCAGCGGAGGCCGGGGAATTTGATTCTGCGATCGAAATCGCAAACCGGTTGGAATCCAAAATGATCACGGCGTACGTGCACAGCAAACTCGCGTCGCGGATGAAAGCCGCTGGGAAAAATGACGACGCCGAGAAACTTACAAAGCAATCGCGAGACTTTTTTGAAAGTCAACTTGAACATCTCAACGAATACGATCGGCTCAATTGGCTCCTCGACCGATCGTTGCACCTGAGTACTTTTCAAGAACCGCACATCAGTACGGCCGTTCTTGAACCACTTATCCACAAGGAACTTGCGAAACAAAATCCCGGACATTCAAAAGCCGTCTTCCTCGAGTTCCGCGCAAAATTCGCAAATGCCCACCCAAACAATCGGGCTATGTTTGATCGTTTAACAGTCAAACATTTTGGAGAAGATTCGATTCTGCCGGAATCGGATGGAATTGATGCGCTTCCATTCGGGAGAGAATCCGCGTCGGCTCGTCTGCTGGAGCAGATTAGGTTTAAAGAGGTTGGTGAAAGTACGGCAGCTATTGGCACCCAGCGCCGGCAACGCTTCGAATCGATCATGCGACGAGCGATTGATCAGTTGGACGAATTGGGTGAAGACGTTGACGATCATTCGCACGTAATGCTCGTCAAGGAGATTGCCGCCGCGTTTGTTGCATGGGGAGACATCGACCGAGCCCTGGAATTATGCCAGCGACTTCGTGAACCCTTTGCCTACGTCGACGCTTTATGTCATTGTGCCAAACATTGCCATACGCAATGGGAATCTAAATACGACCCCGTTATCCAGCCACATCGTTATACCGGAAGCTCATTGGGCGGTGGGGCGTTTTAGCGCGATAACGGCCGGACACATAAAGTGAAGCGACGAGTTCCGGCACAAATAGTCTTGCCGGAACTGCACTTCGCTTGTTGCCGGCCTACGTTCGCCTTTTGCCGGCTTACAATTGATACAAGTTATTCTTTTGCGGTTTCGCGGATGCGGTTGATGTCCAGGAGAAACATGCTGAGGCCGTGAGTGGCGGCAACCAGCGCTCCGTCGCGACCTTGTACCGCGAGATCGACGACCGGTGCCGTTGGCAACGTGTGGCAGAGCGATTCCCACCGCTCCCCGCCATCAGTTGATACGTACACCCCAAGATCGGTAGCAACAAAAATCAAGCCCTCCACCTGTGGATCTTCAGCCAAAGCGTTAACCGACTCATGCGGCAAGTTGCTTGAGATCGAAGTCCAGCTTTTGCCAAAGTCATCGGAACGAAAAACGTAAGAAGCTGAATCCGAATCGATTTTGCCAGACAGCACGACGTACACGCGATTCGGGTCGTGAGCCGAAGCGACAATATCACGAACCGTTTTTTTGGGAAGTTCGGTACCTGATGCTTCCCACGTTTCACCACCATCAGTTGTCAAATGCACCTGACCGCGACCACCTCCGGCCGCTAATCGCGCCCGATCCAAAGGAGACTGGGCAAGTGCGAGCAAACCACTTTGCGTTAGATCAGGGCTGATGGCTTGCCAATTATCGCCACGGTCGTTTGATCGAAAAACGCGCTGCGCGGCGCAGTACAACACGGTCTTACCCTCGTGACTCGAGGCAAAAAAGGGTGTGTCCCAAGCGAAACGAAGCCTAGATTCAGATCGTTTGGCCCTAGGTCGTATCCGCTTTTCAGCCCGCAGCCGGCCCAATCGGCTTCGCTTCAAATCACCGTTTTGTTGGGAGTAGTAAGTGACTTCCGCATCATTCGGATCGGGAAATGTCGAAAAGCCATCTCCACCGTTCCACGGGTCCAGGAAAACCTGTTGCCAGCGGTCATCTTCACCGTCACGAGCGCGGGCCGTGGCTGGACCAACAAACGACGCGTTGTCTTGCGTCCCACCCCAAATTTGAAACGGCTTTTGATTGTCGAGGTGGACTCGATAGAACTCGGCAATCGGCAAATTGTTCAAGTGCAACCAGGTATCGCCGCGGTCCCACGAGACATAAAGCCCTCCATCGTTTCCGAGCATCATACGCTGGGGGTGCTCCGGATCAATCCAGATATCGTGCACGTCCAAGTGCATACCTACTCCGCGATGCGGATGCAGTCGAAACACCTCGTCCTTTTTGTTACTGATCGCAAAACCGCCTTCACCTACAAAATTCTTTCCGCCGTCGCGCGAAACGATCAATCGCAATCCGCCAACGTAGACGCGATTTGCATTGTCCGGTGCAACCCGCACATCACAAAAGTCCCAGCCAACGTACGTCGGCACATAGTCGTC
>CAJHZH010000492.1_pt1 | contig 14698 bp, 9 predicted proteins | sample 9198951 | NCBI WGS metagenome assembly CAJHZH01 (sample SAMEA7708381, study PRJEB35096) | sediment metagenome | biome: marine neritic benthic zone biome [ENVO:01000025]; feature: sediment [ENVO:00002007]; material: shallow marine sediment [ENVO:03000034] sea grass bed [ENVO_01000059] ...
ACTGCAAACGATTGCGTTATCTGTTCGAATTCTTTTACCCTTTTTATGGCCGCGACTTAAATCGACCCATCAAGCGATTGAAACGGCTGCAGGATCTGCTCGGTGAATTTCAGGACGCCTGTCTGGCAACTCAAAAGCTGCGAAGTTACGCTGAGCAGATTCCGTTGCTGCCTGAAAACCGTGGTGTCCTGATCGCGCTTGGGCAATTGATCCATAGCCAACGCGCCGAAGCGGCCATTCGTCGCGAACGCTTCCCAAAAATTTGGAATCGGTTCGATCGCAAGGGACGGCGGAAAGAGATTCTCGCGCTTTTAAGTGAATAATTAACACTTCCTTAACAGAGACGCGCTCGTTCAACGTAAGTCGCAACAAAAATAAAAAAAGTGCGACCTGGTGCCTTTGCGACTACAGAATTTCGTCAGCCAGACCGCCGGCTTGTGTTTGCGGCGTCAAAGCGATGGGACCGCTGCGATCAACGCGATGGGACCGCTGCGATCAACGCGAATCGCAAGACAGCCATTTTGCACTAGCGTTTGCGCCGCAAAACCAAACCCAGCACGGCGGCGCCGAGAAATAATGTGGTGGACGGTTCTGGGACGACCAAATTGCCACGCAATTCACCTCCATTAAAACCACCACTGTGGATATTGACGTAGTACTGCCCGTTGAGCAACTCGATTTCCTGTGCATCGGTCAGTGTTAAGTCAAGGTCAATCGAACCGGACGTGCTGCCCTGGGGTACATTGGCAAATCCGCTATTCAAGTTGATTTCGACCAGCCCATTGTTATCAAACGGGTCCGTCGGTCCGGCATCATGAATGTGAATTCCACCATCGGCAGCGTTGAAAAGGCCGCCGGTCAGATCGCTAAAACTAAACTCAATGGAAAGCAAATTGGTTGTGTCGTTGTAGACCAGTCCTCCGCCGGTTTCGCCACCGAAAGCCGTTGAGTTCACCGGTGGATTTTCGTTTCCGGGCAATAATCCAAAACCAGCATTACCTTGAAAATTCAGGTTGAAGATGTCGGCCGCGGCTTGTTGCCCGAGCGTCGTAACGAAAATGACAGACATTGCGATGAGAAAGCTGTGACGCCTCATTTGCTTACCTCCGATAATGCTTGAGATAAAGACGACTCGGTTGGATTTCTGAGGCCGTCACCTATATCTAGAATGTTGCCTCAGCAAGTTGTCTTATATGTTAATGTCGCGAACCACCTCTGCCATCGCATAAATAATCAAAAATTTAACAATGCCATCTCGAAACACCTCTGCCACCCCTCAAAAATACGTTGATTCCTTCAAAATCGTTCAATTCGATCCGCAGGGTGAAAGCATTATTTTACTGCATCGTTAACGTTTGATTAACGAGATTGCGTGATTTGATGAGAGATTTATGAACAACTCGTTACATAAGAAGTCGTCCACCATTTAAGGCGTTGATATTGACGAGTTCGATCGTTCGGCGGAATTTCAGACGAACCGCGCTGCGAACTGGGGGCCCGGACGTGTCAAGTAGCACTTAGAGTCTTGAGAACATCAGGCAACCGGGCGACCGCCAGGCACACCGAACTGTCTGACGCACCGTAGTACATCCATATCTCCTCGCCGCGCAATATCGCTCCGGTCGGGAAGACGACGTTTGGCACAAGGCCCGATACCTCATAGGGCGCGTCTGCTTGAAATACCCAATGAGGCGATCGGGCATTCACTTTATGCGGTGTCTCGAGGTCGAGCAGTGCAACACCGGCACGATAAACGAGGTCGCTACCATATTGTTTCACGCCATGAAAAATCAGCAGCCATCCGGCGTCGGTCAGAATCGGCGGCGGCCCGGTCCCGACCTTAACGGCATCCCACGCCGGTCCCGTCGATTGGGTGAGCACGCAATGCGGATCGCCCCAGTGGATCAAATCGTGAGAATAAGCGGACCAAATGTGCTGATGACCGCCGGACTCGGGGCGATGAAGCAGCAGCCAACGCTCGTTAAAGCGGCTGGGAAACAGAGCCGCATTCTTGTCCGATGGTGCCGGGAAAAGGGCGAGACGTTCCGCGGTTACGAGGTCTTCGGTCTTCGCCAAACCCACGGCAGGACCGGCCGAAGAATACCCAGTATAAGTGATGTACCAGCACCCATCGGCCGGCACGAACACGACGCGCGCGTCCTCGCAGCCCCATGCTTCGTAACGCCAACGTTCTTCACCGTATCGCAGTATCGGATCCGATTCGATGCGCCAGTCTGTCACGCCATTGGCGCTGCGCGCCACGTGAATGTTCGAGAACCCGGAGTTGTCCTCGACTCGCAACAGAAGAACCGTTTCGCCATTCTGTTCCGTGGCACCGGGGTTATAGACGGCAGCAGCCTGAAACGGCAAGTCATTGTGTGTCACGATCGGATTGAAGGGCGATCGATGGAATATATCGCGCATCCGAATCTCCTATGTCGCGGCGAACAGCGTTCGCGTGCACATCGCCATTCGACGCTCTCAAATAGCCACTGCGAATTCTAATCGCTAATCGGGACCATGCGAGTCCCCGTCAAAGATGAAGATGCTCAAATAGAACGCATTGTGCTTGACGACTGAAGATCATTAAGTGCCTCAATCAAGACGCTATTGCTATCCCGAATAAAGATTTCGCGATCGATAACGGCCGGCCGACCTGATATGATCAACAATGGATCAAATAGGCATTGCCGCGAGCCAAAAATACGGAAAGCTACTGATCGCCAAGACAAACGCCGATATCGCGCGCCGCGTCAATCCAAAGATGATCAAGCGGAACCGTTTTCCGGCGTCCCACGATTTGTTCAATGGGTACCGGTACGGCGTCTTCACCGCGCGAAGCCACCATCACGTTGGTTAATCCCTCATTGATCATCCGCGCACATGCAGTTCCCAAACGCGTCGCCAGGATTCGGTCCGCTGCCGACGGCGTTCCACCGCGCTGCAGATGTCCAAGAATCGTGAGACGCGACTCGAGACCCGTTAACACTTCCAGTTGCTCTGACAGTTGAAGCGTGTTTTTGCTTCGCGCTTTCTCTAGCTTTATAATCTCATCTTTGGCCGCACGCTTGGCTGCTGAACGACGGCCCTCTTCCCCGTTCATTTTTCGGGTGGCGTCAAGATCGCGTTCTGCCGATCGCAATTGTTCCGCCTGGGCAACAGGCATGGCACCCTCTGAGACGGTGACAATACTGAACCGCCTCCCCTTGCGACTACGCTCTCGAATTGAATGCGCAATGGTATCGACGTCATAGGGAATCTCTGGAATCAGAATGACGTCTGCTCCTCCAGCCAGGCCGGCCCCCAACGCAAGCCAGCCGGCGTTATGCCCCATCACTTCAACAACAATGATCCGGTGATGACTATGGGCTGTGCTGTGCAAACGATCGATGGCTTCCGTCGCGATTCCCAATGCCGTATCAAATCCAAATGTAATATCGGTGCCTTCGACGTCGTTATCGATCGTTTTGGGCAGAGTGATGATACTCATCCCTTTTTCAATCAATCGAAAGGCGTTCTTTTGGGTGCCGCCACCGCCAATACAAACCAGAGCGTCGAGATGGTATTTGTGATAGTTTTCGAGCATCACATGAGTCATATCCATCACCTTACCGCCGACCTGCATCTTATGCGGCTTCTCGCGACTGGTTCCTAGAATAGTGCCGCCGACCGTGAGGACGTCCGACAATTCGGTTGCGGTCAGCTGTACTGTGCGATTTTCAATCAAACCGCGGAAGCCATCGCGAAAACCGATGATATGCATGCCATGGGTGATTGTTGCAGCTTTGCCAACACCTCGGATCGCTGCGTTGAGACCTGGGCTGTCTCCGCCTGCCGTCAAGATCCCAATCGTTTTAGACATTCATGACTCACTAAGACTTCGTGTGGAACCTCGCCATAGAATAGGTGGTTTCGCAAATGAGCACCATTGGGCCTAACGTGTAGCGAAAAATCTCAGCGGTAATTCGGTGAGTCCGCGAAAGACTTAGAATCGTCAATAGAATCGCAGGAGGCGTAGCCTGCGGTCACTTTCGGTCGTCTTTGATTTTCAATGCGTGCACAGAGATTGGATTCATCTCCTTCGGATCCCGATCCAATGCCACGAGGATTTTTGTCGCCAGCTCGCGCGCGAGCCAAACGCTTTGAGTGTAATCGAAATACAAGTCGTTCGATTTCCACCACTGTGTAAAATCTTGGCTCTTGTTTTCTTTAACAACCCGCCACAAATCGCAGGTGGTTATTTCTGGAAAATCCGACATCACCTCGGCCGCCCACTGGTTTTGAAGTTTCATCCGCCCGGGTACGTAACCAATCGGCGAATCTCCTGAACTGGTTGACTCGAATCCATTGGGAACGGGTGTCGTTGTGACCCAAATGAGTTCTGCGTCCGATTTTTTTAGTTCGCCAATGCAACTGCGGAGATTCTGCTGATAGGCCGCCTTGGTTGTGCGCTGATCCAACAACCCAAAGTTAAACGTAATTACATCCCAGGAACGATCGGGAGCTTCAAAATTCCCCATCCAGCGATGAACCTGACGCCAATTGTTAGACCCTAAGCACCACGTCGGGGGATGGTGCAAGTTGACCTTGCCTGCCAAAGCTTCACGTAGCGGTCGCTGGTAATTGAAACTGACGGAATGGCCCAAGAACAGGCACCTCGGTAGTTTTGGATCTTCACTTTCCAGCGGATCACCGACATCGACAAACTCGATTCGCCGCGCGATGACTCGATCGCCATCGAATTCTCCGTTAACAAACACGTTTGTCACATTCGGTTTCAAGTCGAGAATCGTAAATCCGTCGAGTCGACCGTTACGCGGCCCCAATTGGACTGAGTGTTGCTGGCCGCCAACACGAAGTAAGAAATGATTGTCTGCGTCGCCGCGCGACAATTCACCGGCCAACGACCATTCGGTTTGCTCGGCCGCAATCGGAATGGAGCTGGAAAGCGTGTAGTTTGAAACCGTCTTCACTTCTTGCGACAAGAACTGAGCCATCCTCTCTTCACTGTGAAAGTGAGCAGTCACAAACAGCGGATTTGGCAAAGCGTATTCCAACACCTTGTTGTTTTTTGCCTTGCCATCTGCGGCGGAGATCGGCAGTTCCAATCGCAAACGATTTTGCTTTAGATCGAAAGCCGGGCGAAAAAGACGCAACAGAATGGGTGTTCCGTTTGGAATAAACACTTGATAGTTGCGGTCCAACGCTTTCACGGCAAACGAGTATTTTTGACGCTGCGTGACGACACCATCGATTTCGATCGGCGTGGATTTCGGCGCATCCAAACCCTGTGAGCTGGCAACGTGTGTATTACCTGCCGCAAGCGTCGCAGTAATTAATATCGTCAATAGAACTCTAATCCGTCGCAATGGTGCGCCTCACCTTATACCAAACTCGCTTTTTCTAGCTTACCGCGTCGTTTTGATTGTGTGCCGTCGCGTCGTGGGGAGGGGCGTTGAAACGCGAACCACAACGCTGAGAATACCGGGGCAACCGTCATATCTGGTACTCAGACCACCGATCAATCGGTATTTTGCCGGCTTCAGAACCGACTGTTTGTGCGATATGATACGGGTCTTCTTGGTTGGTATTTATTGGAATTAGTTGCAAGGCGAAAAGCAAATGAAATCTCACTTTTTGGCAATCACATTGTTGCTGGGTTTTTGCACGACCGGTTTGGTCGTACAAGCGCAAGAAAGGCTCAAGTATCCCGAGACCAAAACCGTCGATCACGTCGATGAGTATTTTGGCGTCAAGGTGCCGGACCGTTTTCAATGGCTGGAAAACGACGTGAGGGAGTCACCGGACGTTGAGGAGTGGGTCGACGCGCAAAACAAAGTCACTTTTGGTTACCTCAAGCAGCTGCCTAACCGTGAAGCAATCGAAAAACGACTAACGGCCTTGTGGGATTATGAAAAATTCAGCGCGCCGTTCAAGATCGCCGACAAGTATTATTTCAGAAAAAATGATGGGCTACAAAATCAATCGGTGTTATATCGCATGGATACGCTCGATAGCGAACCGGTGATGGTAATCGATCCAAATACCTGGTCCGACGACGGCACAATCGCATTGAGCGGCCTCGCTTTCAGCGACGACGGAACGCATATCGCCTATGGGATTCAAGACGGCGGCTCGGATTGGCGAACGTGGAGAATCATGGAAGCGGAATCCGGCAAATTGCTCGACGACAAATTAGAGTGGTTGAAATTTGGTGGAATATCTTGGCTAAAGGATGGTAGCGGGTTTTACTACAGCCGTTTTCCGGCGCCCGCCGAAGGCGAAGCGTTTCAAAGTCTCAATCTGAATAACAAAATCTATTTCCACCAACTAGGAACCAGCCAGGACGACGACGAGCTGGTATACGAAGACCCCGAAAACCCTGAGTGGGGTTTCAACGCAACGGTCACCGAAGATGGCGACTACCTGGTAATCACCGTTTGGAAGGGTACCGATGATCGTTATCAAATCTATTACAAGTCGCTGCTTAACGAGGGCGCTGAGCTGGTCAAGCTGATCGACAATTTTGAAAACGAATATTCTTTTATCGAGAACTACGGCAGCGTCTTCTATTTCAAAACAAAATTGGATGCCCCTAATGGCAAACTGATCGCAATCGATGTTGAAAATCCGGATCGTGAAAACTGGAAAACGATTGTGCCCGAGGCCGAGGAAGCTCTGCAGGGAATCAGTCTAGTTAACGACACCTTTATCTGCAGCTATCTCAAAGATGCCAAAACGCAAATCAAAATGTACGATCGCGAAGGCAAATTTGTCCGCGAGGTCAAATTCCCGGGTATTGGTACAGCCAATGGATTTGGTGGCAAGAAGGACTATACAGAAACGTTCTATTCGTTTTCGAGTTTTGCCACGCCCCCCAGTATTTATCGATACGACATGAAGACGGGAGAAAGCTCGCTGATTCGTCAAGCAAAAGTGGACTTCAATCAGGATGATTTTGAGGTCAAACAAGTGTTTTATCAGAGCAAAGACGGAACCACCGTGCCAATGTTCATTGCCCACAAGAAAGGCATCGAACTAGACGGCACAAATCCAACGTTGCTATACGGTTATGGCGGCTTCAATATTTCGATCACGCCTGGATTTAGCGTTACGCGTTTACAATGGATGGAAATGGGCGGGGTGCTGGCCGTAGCCAATTTGCGTGGCGGTGGTGAGTACGGAGAGAAATGGCACAAGGCGGGTACGAAAACCAATAAACAAAATGTTTTTGACGATTTTATTTCCGCTGCGGAGTGGCTGGTTGCCAACAACTACACGTCTCCCCAGCACTTGGCCATTCAAGGCGGCAGCAACGGTGGCCTGCTTGTCGGCGCGTGCATGACGCAACGGCCCGACCTGTTTGGCGCTTGTCTGCCCGCCGTCGGAGTGATGGATATGCTGAAATTCCAAAATTGGACGGCCGGTCGTTATTGGGTTGATGACTACGGCAGCTCAACCAACAGCAAGCCTGAATTTGATGCCCTGTACGCCTACTCGCCATACCACAATCTCAAGGACGGCACGAGTTATCCCCCAACAATGATTACGACCGCGGACACCGACGACCGCGTTGTACCAGGTCATAGCTTCAAGTTTGCCGCACGGCTACAGGAAGCTCACGAGGGCAACAACCCCGTACTAATCCGAATCGAAACTCGCGCCGGTCACGGGAGTGGAAAACCCACAACCAAGAGAATCGAAGAAGCTGCGGATCAGTGGGCGTTCATTGCCAAACACACTGGGCTCGAACCGGAATTTCCGGATAACTGACAACACCAAACTGGCTACTCAAAAACGACGACCGTGTATTCATTACGCGGTCGTTTTTTTCGCGCGCCTCATTCTTCCCCCCTTTTGCAAAGGGGGGTTAGGGGGGTTCCTAATCAATCGAACCAAAACCGCGCGAAGCAATCGATTACGAGTAGGAGTACGAGTAGGATTGAAGAAAGAATTTCCCCCCAACTGGAGTCAGCAAAAGAACAAAAAACTTTTTGCAATTTAACAATTCCGCGAAGAATTGAACGTCCAACCAGCGTTTATTTAATGAATGTATCCACCCTTCCTCTACAATCCGGAAATGATGGATCAAAAAAAACTGGAAGCAGTTTATCTCGATCATCGACAAGGGTTATTTACCTTGGCGCTGGCCATCACGGGATGTCGCGCGCATGCCGAGGATGCTGTCCACGATGCCTTTTCCAAGCTTTCGACGGCAAAACCGGTGGGTGGCGACTTGGTTGCATATGTTTACTGTTCGGTTCGCAACGCAGCTCGGGATGTTGGGCGGCGACTGGGTCGCGGCAACCGTTTGTCCGAATCCATATTCAATGGTTACGTGCCGCCGATCCGGGCAGAAATTGAAGACCCGGGGGATCAATTGCTGACTCGGGAACGAGATCAAATCATTCGCTACGCCATAAATCAATTACCGGAAGAGTATCGCGAGGCGGTGGTCATGAAGGTATTTTCCGATTTGACTTTCCGCCAGATCGGCGAAATCACTGGGCATCCCTTAAAAACAGTCGCAACGAGATATCGACGTGCACTTGATCGGCTCAACGAGAGTTTGAAAGGTCAATTATGAACGAACCCGTAGAAAAACTGCTAAAGCAAATGTCACTGGTCAAACCGCCCGATGCACTGGATCGTGCTGTGGTCGAATCAATGCACCAACCAAATCCGCAAGTTAAATTGGCGCCGCACCGGCGCGGTCCCAGTTGGTCGGTGACGGTGTTTGCTGCAATATCGTGCGCACTAGCCGGACTGCTACTTGGCATCGTCGTCGCAGGAGATCGCAGCCCAAATGCCGACGCTGGCGGCGGGGCCGGGACAGATTCGATCGCGCTAACTGATATTTCGAGTCTTACTCAGTTCGACATGTCTGGCGGCGCGGTTTACCTTCGCGACGAAGGTCTGTTTTTGCTCAACGGTTCTCAACCGGTGAAAAAATATCACGCGACGACTTTGAGGCAAGTGAAATTGACTGATGCCGATACCGGTCAGAAACGAACCTATGAAATTCCAATTTCGCAAGTCGTGATTACGCCGTCACCAGGCACTTGATTGTTAATTCCACAATACCATTCATACATAATCGGGACTGAATCATGAAACGCCATCGATCAACTTTTCATCTGCTAACTATTGTTTTTGTTATTTGCGCGTTGGGCGCTTATGTTTGGGCCGAGAAACATCCATCAACCAATCAGGATCAAACAAGACGAGACAGCAAACCCGCCGCAACCCAAGTAGAAAAAGCACTTGAACAATTCGATTGGCCGGTTGTCAACGAAATTGCCTGGTTGGATATCGGGCTCCCCAAAATAAACTCCAACGAGAAAGCGTTCCTGGGGGTCCACGTTCGCGATGCCGATGCGACCCTACGACATCACCTTGGTTTATCCGACGGGGTGGGCCTGGTGGTGGAACATGTTACACCGGAAAGCGCTGCGGCCGAATCGGGAATAAAGGTGCACGATGTATTACACAAACTCGACGATCAGATTTTAATTAACAACGGGCAACTGGTGACATTGATCCGCATGCATCGACCCGGTGATGAAGTGCAATTAACGATTGTTCGTTCGGGCAAGTCGCGGCATATATCGGCAACCCTAAAGGAGGGAACGGGCCAGTCAGACGTCGAGTTGTTGCAACAAGACTGGTGGCGGACCAAGGACGCATCGACCAACCTCGCCAAAGTGCATGACATGACCAATCCAGACATCCAAAACTGTGCCGCCTGTCACGTGATGTCCGGCTATCACCCTCAGGTTCGCTCCAATTGAAGTTGTACTCGGTTTGAGTCCAACCGGATTCAATTTACGGTTTTTTACTACCTGCCGTAAGTCGATACATCACCGGTGTGCACTCACAGCGATCCGCTCAGACTGCATCGGCAATGGTATCTGATACCGATATTTCAACCGACTATAATTGTGATCGTGGACTTTTTGCCACCTGACCGCGAACCCATAAAGATTCCGTAGTCTCGTATCATCTAACTCAAAGTCATAAAAGCTGCTGCTTCGGCACGCATAATAATTTGGAAAGCACCCGCGATCATACACTCACCATCAAAGATATTTCGCGGGCGATGCTGCGCGATCAACATCGGCTGCGCGGGATGGCTCGAAAATCCAAACGCGACTTGAGCTCTGATTGGCAAACACGGCTGCGTGAGTCGATCGGTATTCGTGAAGCTCGCAAAATAGCCCTGCCGGCACCGCGCTTGGATGACGAACTTCCGGTCGCGCAGCGCGCCGATGAAATTCGCCGCGCGATTAACGAGCATCAGGTAGTCGTGATCAGCGGCGAAACGGGCAGCGGAAAATCAACTCAATTGCCGCTGGTTTGTTTGCAGCTTGGATTAGCAACCGGCGGGTTTATTGGGCATACGCAGCCGCGACGAATTGCTGCGCGGAGCGTTGCCGCGCGACTGGCTCAACAGCTAACAACCAAATTAGGCGATCAGGTCGGATACAAAATCAGATTTCACGATCAGACGAATCCGCAATCGTTTGTAAAAGTGATGACCGACGGCATCTTGCTTGCGGAAACAGCGGCGGATCGGTTTTTGAACCAGTACGAAGTGATCATCGTCGACGAAGCCCACGAACGCTCGCTAAACGTTGATTTTCTGTTGGGGTACCTCAAACGCCTGCTTCCAAAACGTCCCGAGCTTAAGCTAATTATCACTTCGGCCACGATCGATACCCAGAAGTTTGCCGATCACTTTACGCTTGACTCGACGCGGCCGGTTCCGGTCTTTAACGTCGAGGGCCGGAATTATCCGGTCGATATTTTGTATCGTCCCCCAGGCTACGACGTCGAGGGCCAGCCGATCGATCAAGATTTGGAACAAGCCACCATCGATTCGGTACTCGAGTTGGCAGCCCGCGACCGCGGCGACATGTTGATCTTCCTACCCACCGAACATGACATCCGCACGCTGGCCAAGAAGCTTAGATCGCAAAGGCTGCCTCGGGACGGGAATGCAAATACTGAAATTCTTCCCCTCTATGCACGGCTATCGACCGAACAGCAAAGTCTGATTTTTGAGCGCAGTAAGGCGCGGAAGATCGTGCTGGCTACCAATGTTGCTGAGTCTTCCATCACGGTTCCAGGCATTCGCTACGTGATTGACACCGGCACGGCACGGATCAGCCGCTACGCGCCGCGGAGCAAAGTGCAGCGGCTGCCCATCGAATCGGTATCGCAGGCGTCCGCCAATCAGCGGGCTGGCCGGTGCGGAAGGGTCGCACCCGGCGTGTGCGTTCGACTTTACAGCGAAGACGACTTTGCGGCGCGCCCGAAATTTACGACTCCCGAGATTCGCCGCACGAATCTCGCATCGGTCATCCTTCAAACCAAAGCCCTTAAGCTCGGCCCGATAGAAGAGTTTCCATTCATTGAGCCACCTCGAACCGAATCGATTCGCGACGGCTATCGAACACTGCACGAAATCGGAGCGGTCGACGATACCCACGAGCTTACCAGGCTGGGACGCGGGCTCAGCCGGCTGCCCGTTGATCCGCGAATCGGCCGCATGTTGTTTGCGGCCAGCGAAAATGGATGTCTTGCAGAATTGTTGGTGATTGCATCGGCTTTGGAAATTCAAGATCCTCGCGTGAGGCCTGCTGAAAAGCAGGCCGCGGCCGACGAGCAACACGCAAAATTTGCTCACGAAGATTCGGACTTTTTCGGCATTTTGCAGCTGTGGGAGTTTGTACATGCACAACGAGAAAAGCTGTCACGGAGCCAGTTTCGAAAAGCTTGCCAACAGAATTTCCTTTCTTTGATGCTCTTGCAGCAATGGATGGATGTTCATCGACAGTTAAAATCGCTGGCGCGGGAAAACAAATTGCGCATGTCAACGGATCGAGACAACTACGAATCAATTCATCAGGCAATCCTGACTGGAATGCTGTCGGGTGTTGCCATGCAATCAGATCGACGCGAGTACACCGGCGGTGGCGGCGTGAAATTCAACATCTGGCCGGGTTCTGGAACAGTCAAGAAACCGCCCAAATGGATTCTGGTTGCGGAAATTGTTGAAACGGCCAAGCGATACGGGCGCAATGTAGCGCGGATTGATCCCAGTTGGATCGAGCCGCTCGCCGGCCACCTGGTCAAACGCAATTATTCCGAGCCGCATTGGAGCAAAAAACGCCAATCCGCGACGGCTTACGAGCGAGTTAGTTTGTTTGGATTGCCGATCGTGGCTCGGCGCCCGGTTCGCTACGGGCCGATTGACCCCGATCTTTCACGCCAGCTGTTGATCGACCAAGGACTGTCCGAAGATCAAATGCGAGTTGCGCCGCCGTTCCTGATTCATAATCGCCAGGTCATTGAGGAATTGGAACAAAACGTGGCCAAGACACGCAATCGTGATTGGATTGTCGATCGAGTGCGCGTTCGCAATTTTTATGATCGAAATCTGCCGACCGATGCGATTGACGGCGCAAGCCTTTCATCTGAATTGAAAAAAAACCCTCAACTTGACGATCAGCTTCGAATAACGGCTGGTGATTTGATTCCCGAGTCGGTCGATGTTTCCCCATACGATTTTCCAAACTCTGTCCCGATTGGTGATTTGCAGTTGCCAGTACACTACAAGTTCACGCCCGGCGACGAAGACGACGGTGTCAGCCTGCAAGTTCCGCTAGAAGGCGTTGCGCAAATACACGACAACCACCTCGGCTGGCTTGTACCCGGTTTACTTGAGGCTCGGATCACCGCGTTAATCCGCAGCTTGCCAAAGTCGATTCGCCGTCTGTTGGTTCCTGCTCCCGATACGGCTCGCGAGGTAGCCGGTCAATTGTCATTTGGCCAAGGCTCGTTTTGGTGCGTTGTCGCCGACAAACTGAGCCAGCTCGCTGGTCAGCCGGTAACTCCTGATATGTTCGACCTCAACAAGATGGATGAATTCCTGAAGTTTAACGTTCAGGTCTGCGATGAAGCGGGACAAGTGATCGCCCAGTCGAGGAAATTATCAAGACTAAAATCCCAATTGAGCCAGCAGTTGTCGGAGGCGCCCGTCGACAGGGTTGTTGCCGTTGCTGAGCGGCAGGAGTGGCATCAAGACGGAATGACTGATTGGAGTTGGGGTGATTTGCCTGAACAAATTATCGTACGGCGCGGTATTGCCGACGTACCACTCTTTCCGACGATTTTCGATGCATCGGATTCGGTTGGATTACGTCTCTACGACAATCGAGCCTTGTCGGATCGAGTCACGCGGCGAGGGTTGACGACACTTTTTCGCATCGCCAATCGCAAGGCAATTCGTGGACAGGTGAACTGGCTGCCCGAATTGGAGAAGCTTTCCGTGATTGCTATGCCATTGTTTGAATCTGACATGATTGATTCTCAAGGCCAGCATGCTTTCGAATCGAAAAAACCTCAAACTTCAAGCGAGATATTCAAGCACCACGTGGCTATGCTCATGACACGCATGGCATTCGTTGAAGGTCGGGCTGTTGTGCGATCGCGAAACGAATTCGACGAACGAAATCAGAATGCGGCCGAAAGGATTGGTCTAGCCGCCCAAAAGATCGCGCCCTGGCTGTCGAAGACGCTGAGTGGGTTTCAAGAATGTCGACTGGCATTGGAAAAGCTTTCGGATCGATTTGAGCAAGCGCGTATCGATATTCACGGCCAGTTTGACCACTTGTTTCCAAGCGGATTCCTGATTCAAACACCGTGGTGTTGGCTCGAACATTACCCGCGTTACCTGCAGGCCATTGTTTTGCGTTTGGATCAGTTGTGCAGTGGTGGAGAGGACCGAGACCGGAGAAACACAACAGAGATTCAGAGCTTTTGGGAGCGCTTCCTAACTGAGAATGCGTCACTGATTCAGCAATCATCGGTTAACGATCAGCTCGATTATTTTGGGTGGATGATCGAGGAGTATCGCGTCTCGCTGTTTGCCCAACAGCTTGGAACGAGCGAGACCGTTTCGGCCAAGCGGCTGGAAAAGCAATGGTCGAAGGTTGGAATTCAGAAATGAACATCAAACAACGTGAATCAATTTGCATACTTCAATTTTTTTGCAATTTGCAATTCTTGCTCCTTGCCTGTTTGTGTGCCGCTGGCGTCCATGCACCATGCGAATGTCAAGGCCAGGATCCCCAACCGGCGGCCACGAATCCCTGGCGGATACAAACGCATGATTCAAGTGCCAGCTTTCGTGGGCTATTTGTGGTGGACGAACATGTCGTCTGGGCCAGCGGATCGGGCGGCACCGTGATTCGTTCGATCGATGGAGGAAATAACTGGATGCCGGCCAGTCCGTCTGGCACCGAGAAACTGGACTTCCGTGACATTCACGCATTTGATCGGGACCGAGCCGTTGTGATCAGCGCCGGCGCGCCTGCTCGAACCTACCAAACCAGTGATGGTGGCAAAAACTGGAGAGTCGTCTTTGAAGACAAACGTCCGGAGGCCTTCTTTGACGCTATGTCGTTTTGGGATGACAAAAAGGGAATCGCATTCAGCGACCCAATCGATGGCCGACTTCTGCTAATCAAAACGGAAGACGGAGGATCGCACTGGGCGGAAGTTAGCCAAGCGTCCCAACCGCAAACTCTCGAGGGGGAAGCCGGATTCGCAGCCAGTGGCACCTGTCTGTGCACGATGGACGAATTGGTGTGGATCGGTTTGGGCGGTAAGCGAGCCGAGGGGCAGGGGATAG
>CAJHZH010000811.1_pt1 | contig 14518 bp, 9 predicted proteins | sample 9198951 | NCBI WGS metagenome assembly CAJHZH01 (sample SAMEA7708381, study PRJEB35096) | sediment metagenome | biome: marine neritic benthic zone biome [ENVO:01000025]; feature: sediment [ENVO:00002007]; material: shallow marine sediment [ENVO:03000034] sea grass bed [ENVO_01000059] ...
GCAGGAGAAACGTTCGATTACAAATTGCCGTTTGCCAGTTTTCAGCCGAAGGTAGTTTTTGTATCGCCAGAGGGTTCACTGATGGCACAAGAGCGCGGCGGAAAGGACCCCTCAAGTTTTACGCGAACCGCCTGGGAGGTCACGGGAGATCCTCTACCCGATAACAAACAGGAATTCTTAGTGCAGCTTGGGTCGGTACGCGGCGAAACTAATGAGCCGGGGGTATACGAACGCTGGCTCGAAACCAATCAGTCCGAGACTGCTGTCATGCGGATCGCATTGAACACAAATACCAGCGAAAGTGACTTAACGATTGTTGATCGACAACAATTGCTTGGAGATTTGTCAGCGGCGAAGCCAAAGTTTGCTAACTGGGACCAGCTAGCGCCGGATGCCTCTGTAAATCGCAGCACCGTTCTCGCCAAACTTTTGTTGGTGATCTTGTTATTGTTGCTGGTCAGTGAGCAAATTCTGGCCTTCCTCACCAGTTATCATCCGAGCTCAAAAGTTCGTACATCTGTTGCGGCTTCAGCCTCCGTAACAAGGACAAACCGAAAACCGGCAGCGGCTTGACTGCGGGGGACAGAATTGGTGGTCGAAGAATTTGTATCACAACACTTAAATGGACATTTGATTGCACAATTTGCAATGACAGGAAACGATACGCGTACGTTTTATGAACTGGCACCATTGCTGCCACTCACACAATGGTGGCACGCGTTGCTGCTGGTCGTTGTCGTTGCCTTACTGATTGTTTTTGTGGGTTTGTTGTACCGTCGCGACGCAACGGCACTTAGTAAGCCGGTATCCCTGTTACTAATGTCGTTACGTGTATTGGCATTCCTGGGATTGTTGATTTTTATTCTCGGCCCACAGAAACGTTCAGAAACGCGAATGGTCAAACCGTCGGAATTAGCGGTGTTGATCGATACGAGCCTCAGCATGGGTTTAACCGACTCGCCCGCCTCAAATGCTGACAATAGCCGTCGCATTGATCCAGTTATCAACTTGCTCAACACCAGCGAGTTGTTGAACCAGCTGCAAACGGATCACGAGGTGACGATCTACCGTTTCGGCGACTCGGCTCACCCCGAGGAAATTGTCACGTTGGAAAAGAGAACTCCACAGCTCAACGAGAATCCTGGTGAAGTCCGCGATAGTTACATCGCCGCGCTAGATCAATCTCGCAATATAGGTCAGTTTGCCGTTGCGGCATTGATCGTAGCCTTGTTGATGATCGCTTGGTCGATAATTTCGCGGTTGTTAAATCTTGGTTCCGCCATTATCGGGTTGTCGTTGGCCACAGGTTGCATATTAGTGGTCGTTGGTGTTGCGGCTTTGGGAGTTGCCGATATCTGGTCCAACGAATTTGATCTATGGACATCACTGGGTTGGCGAGAGGCCGAGTTTTCAGAATCCGCCGATCCGGCGGAAACGAATCAAGCCACTTCTAATTCATCTGGTCTGCAATTGATTGATCCGAGAAGGCTGGCTGATTGGAAAATGGAACTAGCGCCGCGAGCCACTTCAACGCGAATGGGGCAAGCGATACAACAGATCGTGGACAAACAACGAGGTGGCGCGGCCGCAGGGATCATTCTGGTCACCGACGGTCGAAATAACGCCGGACCTCCACCGGCGCGGGCGGTCGCGACCGCAGTTGATGCAAACATTCCGATTTACGTGTTGGGAATTGGTAGCGATCAACCGCCTAGAAACGTGCAAGTCAGTGATTTGCAAGCGCCGCCACGTGTCTATCCCGGCGACAAATTCAATATCAGGGCAATGATTCAATCGTATGGAATGGCCGGAGAATCCATGCGTGTTCGGTTGTCCTCGTTCGACGAATCAAACCCAAAAACAGCGACGCCAGAAGACGAGCAGGTCTTGCGTCTGATCGACGATGGTAAGCCGTTGGATGTTGAATTTGAGATTTCAAATCAGGAGGAAGGCCGTCGTCGGTACCTTGTGCAAATAATTCCCCCTCCGGGCGATTTGGACCGGCGCGACAATCAGCGCGCGGCAACTGTGGAAATACTGTTGCGAAAAACAAAAGTGTTGTTGATAGCCGGTGGTCCAACACGCGATTACCAATTTCTGCGAAATCAACTCTACCGCGATTCCGATATTGCGACGGACGTGTGGCTTCAAATGGCCAAGCCGGGGGCGGATCAAGAATCGGACAACATGTTATTTGAGTTCCCGCAATCACGCGAAGAACTGGATCAGTTCGATTGCATTGTGGCATTCGATCCGGATTGGCGAATGTTGTCGCCCGAACAGGCGCGATGGCTCGAGCGCTGGATTTCTGAAAAGGCTGGCGGCATGCTGGTGATTGCGGGTCCCGTGTTTACACCGGAATGGACGCGAAAGCCGCGAGGTGACGAATCGATTGATTTGATACGGCAATGGTATCCGGTTTCTTTCTATAGCCAGGGTTCCGGTATTCTCAAGTATGGTCGATTCGGAGGAGAAAAACCGTTTCCACTCCAGTTCACGCGCGAAGGTCGAACCGCCGAGTATTTATGGTTGGGGAATAATGGCAGTGAAAGTGCGGCGAACTGGAACCAATTCGCTGGTGTTTATGGCTACTATGCCGTCAATGAACCCAAAGCCGGCGCGGACATTCTCGCCAACTTTTCCGATCCTTCGACTGCCATCGACGATCAACTGCCGATTTATTTGGCGTCTCATTTTTACGGAGCAGGTCGAGTTGTATTTCAGGCCAGCGGCGAAATCTGGCGATTGCGAGACGTCGATGTCGATTTTTTTCAAAGGTATTATTTGAGTTTGATCCGTTGGGTTTCGCAGGGGCGATTGCTGCGCGATTCGACAAGAGGTGTTTTACTATTAGATAAAAATCGTTGTTGGGTCGGTGACCAGGTGATTGTCCGCGCGATCTTGCGCGACGCAAGCGACAATCCATTGATGGCGACCTCGGTCAACGCGGTTCTTAGTCGACCCGGACGACCAACGGAGACTATCGAGCTGAACAATTTGCAAGACGCCGCGCGCCCCGGAACATTCTTGGGGCAGTTTCTTGCCCACAGCGAGGGCAGCTATCAAGTTCGACTACCAATTCCCAACACCCCTGCTGGCCAGCAAGAGTTAACAGCCGAGGCGCGAGCGAGTATCCCTGATTTGGAGAAACAGCGGCCCGAGCGCAACGATGCCCTGTTGACTGAGATCGCCAGCAAAACCGGAGGCAGCTATCTGGTTGAATCCCAAGGTGTCCTGCAAGCAGATGGATTGGCTTCTATGATTTCACCGGCAGATCAGGAAACTTATTTGCCGGACACTCCAAATGAACGATTTACAAAAAAAACGATGGCTTGGCTTGTAGGATGGTTAACTCTGGTACTGGCCATGGAGTGGACAATTCGTCGCTTGCATAAACTCGCGTAATCGATCGGACCGTCGTAATCGGCTAGTCGGAAAAATCAATGCCGAATCAACGCGAAAGCTACATAAATTCTCGGGTATAACCAAATCATCCCCTTGCAGTAGAATGAAAATGACCCACGACCTCTACTGCGATGACTCATCCGATGAATTCTGGCTCGCCACACGACCGCAGGAGCGAGATCGATCGCAAGTTATCTAGCTTGCGATCGAAAATTCGAGTTTATGTCGTCGTTCATGGTTTGATGTTAGCCATTGTTTGGCTGTGTCTTTCTTATTGGGTGGCGCTGGCCCTGGACTACGGCCCGGTATTGTTGGGTCTAAATGAAATGCCCCAGGGCGGCCGAGTTGTTGTGCTGCTCGTGATCGCATTGATGCTCGGATGGATCTTGTATCGCTGGGTTTTTCGGCGTGTTTTTGCCGACCTAAATGATCGCCGGATCGCTCTCGTATTAGAACGCCGGTTTCCCGAGTTTAGCGATTCACTTTCCACGACCGTGGAAGCAACTGGAAGATCGAGCGACGACGCCGAAAACGCAAGCAACGCCGAGATGCTTGAAACGACGCGTAGGGCCGCCGTCGATCGCTTGAATCGGCTCTCAATAAATGATGTTTTCAATTTTCGGCCGGTCTACGTAGTTGGGTCGATCGTATTGGTGCTGGCATTGGTGTCGGGCTGGTTTGTAGCCAGCCAGCCGGAAATGTTCGCAACGAGTTTCCAGCGGTTGTATTTACTGGACGAAGACCAGTGGCCACGTCACACGAAAATTGCGGTGATGGGCCTCAAAGTCAAACGCGAGAATCCAATCGTGGAGCTTCACGAATCTGGAAAACTGATCGAGCTTGTCGATGGAAAGGCTTTCGTTGGACAGGCCTCGGACCTTGAACTGGTCGTCTCGGCCGAAGCACCCTCGGCGGAGAACCCTCAACGACAATTGCCCCGCACATGTGAATTTCGTTACTGGACCGATGATGGGTCCCGCGGCAACCTGCCAATGAACCGAATTGGCAGTCCGCGGAACGGCAAACAAATTTTTAGTTTGGAAGGTTTGGTGTTGAGTGGCATCATGCGCGATGTCCATTTTTATGTGCGTGGAGGGGATCATCGCATCGGACCATACACCATCCGGGTTGTTCCGAATCCAATCATCACGGCGACGAACTTGCAATGTCGTTTTCCCGAATACATGGTCGATACTGATTCGATGCGGTGGACACCGAGAACTGTACCATGGACTAGCGGTACTAAGTTGCCGTACGGCACCAGTTTGGTGGTTGAGGCCGATGCCAATCGTGCATTGGATAACGTCTACGTCGTGGACGCTGAAAACCAGCTCTTTCGCACTATCAATGTTGGCGGCGATAAAGCTGGCGATGAAGCAACCAGTTTTGAGTTTTTGGTCGACGAGTTACGAGATGATTTTCACTACGGATTTCTTCTTCACGATCAGGACGGAGTCATCTCGCAGCGATTACGGCAGATTAGAATTGAGGTGATTAAAGATGCTCCACCGAACGTAAACGCGCGGCTCAGCGGCATTGGATCTGCCATAACACCCAATGCACTCATACCCATTGTCGGTCAGGTTACTGATGACTATGGCGTCAATCGCACTTGGGTGTTCGTCGAACCGCCGGTATCCGAACCCTTTGTTGTTAGTTGTAACGTCGAAGCCGACGGCGAGTTGACGGGGTCCATCGATCTACTCAAGATCACCCGCCAATTGCAATCACCGTTGAATCTGCCAACCACACCCGGTAGCCAATTGTCGCTCGTGGTAATGGCCTCCGATCATTACGACCTCGACGGCAATCGCGGACAGGAAGGTGTCGGTGATCGATACGTGCTGGATATCGTTTCGCCCGATCGACTGCTGAGAATTTTGGAACGACTCGAGGCGGCACAGCGTCGAATATTAGAACAAATATACTCCGAAATGACCGATGCGCGACAGTATTTGGTCCGTTCGCGAATTGGCCACAACGACGATCGAGCGGGATTTTAGCCTGGTGATCGTGTCGACATCGAGCAACAAAACCCGCTTGCCAAGTTCTTGGACGACCTCGATTTGCATCAGCTGTATACGCAACGCGCTTTGCTGCAGCTGCAGAAATCGAGGCAGGAAATACTAGGTGTTGCTGGGGGTTTTGACGAAATTCGACTTCAACTGGTTAACAACCGTGTCGACTCGGAAGACCGCAAAACACGATTAGAGAAATCCGTTGTCGGGCCGCTGCTGAAAATTGGTAACGGCTCGATGATTCAACTCGAACAAGTGTTGATTGAATTCGACGCATCATTTCAGCGGATTGCCCGCCAGGACAAACCGCAGGATTTTGCGGACGAACTTGAGCGTACTTCTATCGAATCCCTTGCCATGACGGATGCCATCCTCGTCCAAATCCAGGAGGTTTTGGATTCGCTGCAGAAGTTCGAATCGCAAAACGAGCTATTGGATATCGTGCGGCGTATGATAGCCGACCAACAAAAAATAATTGAACGAACCAAAGCAGAACGTAACCGGCAAGCTTTCGAAGGATTGCTGAAATAGGTAGTTGCACTGGGAGAAAAAACATGTGCATTAACATCAACGATTTGGCAAACGCAATGCGTCGCGCCGCGACTATTCGGCCAACGTTGATAATCGCAATCATACTGATCCTCTCCGCGCGACCCGTGCCCTCATCGGCGAGCCCCCTGTGTCAACGCGGGGGTACCACGCGGTCCCCCGTGACCGCACAACAAACAACACCGGGCGACCAGCAGACCGAGCCAGGTAAACCCGATGATTCACGTGAAAAAATCCTCGATGATCAACTGCGGCTCGCTGAACAATATCGCTTACTTGAGGAAAAGCTGTTTTCACTTTACCAATACGAACAGGACCAGAATCCCGATCGCTCGGAGTTGTTGCAACGAGCTTATCAGCAGTCCAAGCAACGTTTGACGATTCAGCGGCTCAATACAGCGGTCCGAAATCTACAGGAAGCCCGACTTCGCGAAGCCAATCAGAATCAGCAACTTGTTCTCAAAGAACTTAATGAACTGCTTGATCTTCTCCAAAGCGAAGATCGCAGCAAACGCGTCAAAGATGACATCGATCGGTACCAGCGATACTTGAAAGAAGTCAATCGGCTCTTGCGGATACAACAGGGGATTCGCGGCCAGGCGGAAAACGGCGAATCGGGCGAGCGGCTAAATAACGCGCAAAAAAGCAATGCCGATCGAACTCGGAAACTCGCTGACGAAGTTAAACAAAACGAAGAATCAACGGACGACAACAAAGATTCGGATTCATCGGGAAACGAACCAGGACAAAACAACAAGGACTCGTTACCCGATAACTCTTCGCCCCAAAAAGACAAGCCGACCCCCGGAGATAACTCCGGTTCCAAATCGGGCGATAAATCAAAGGATCAGCAACCGAGCCAGCCGCCCTCGGGTCAACCCGGGCAGCAGCCGCCCGATTCGTCGTCGCCGAGCGAATCAGCGCCCAATCCGGATCAGCCCAATCAACAACCGCCCAATCCAGTTCGGCAACGATTGCAAAACGCTGAAGACAAAATGCGCCAAGCCCAAGAGAAACTAGATCAAGCAAAACGGGAGGAGTCCGTCGAGGACATGAACGCGGCGGAACGAGAACTCGCCGAAGCGAAGCAGGAACTGGAAGAAATTCTGCGTCAATTACGGGAGGAAGAAATCGAGCGGATGCTGGCGTCGCTGGAAAGTCGTTTTCGCAAAATGCTCGAACGGCAAGTCAAAATCTACGATAAAACAAAAACGCTTTCCAAGATTGCAAATGCAAATCGTCGTGCTGATTTTGAAATGCAATCAGGCAAATTGGCTGTCGACGAAAAGACACTGGTCACCGAGGCAGGTCGTGCGCTGTTGTTGTTGCAAGACGACGGCTCGTCGATCGCGATCCCCGAAACGGTCCATCAAATGCAATTGGATATGCAGCAGACCGCCGACCGGCTTTCGGCCGGCAAGGTGGATACGATCACGTTGGAGATCGAAGAGGACATAATTGATACCCTCACATATCTGGTCGAAGCTTTCACCAATGCCCAGGAACAACAACAAAAGGGCGAGCAGTCAAGCCAGAACGGGACCCCCTCACAACCGGGCCAGCAGCCACTGGTCGATCAACTGGCCGAACTGAAGTTGATTCGTGGATTGCAACAGCGGATTCATCGTCGACACCAACGCTTTGCGGAGCTGTTGGATAATCCGCACGATCCGATTGGTTTGACACGCGATCCAGATCTTAAACAAGCCCTTATCGATTTAAGCGGACGTCAACGGCAAGTAGAGCAGATTACACGGGATATTGTTGTTGGAAAAAACAAGTAATGGGTGCCATAATTAGACATGCACAGTCGACAAACCACATGCCGATTCATCATAGCCGTACTATCTGTATGGGCGTATTGTGCTGATGGGGCTCAGGGGCAGGAAGAATTAGCAAAGAAATCTTCCTGGCAAGTCTCGTCGCCCGATCGAATACGCGACCTGGTGCGCCGTTGGGCTGCCGCGGCGTCAATCGATTTGGATCAAAGACAAGATTTGCGCGCGCTGGTGGACGACGAAGATCGGTTGGCCCAGTTTCCCGTTCGCGCGTGCGAAGAATTCCTCTGCCGGATATTTCCTCAAACCTGCTCATGGATCGAAACGATTCAGCAACCGACTGCCGACTTGGATCATCTCGCCGATTTGTGGACGCAACTCGAGTTGGATCAGAGTGTCCCTGACTCTGCCAGAGATCATTTGAGACTGATCAAAGGTCGATGGTTGGTGCAGCATCAGTACTATGACGAGTCGCTGGAAGAGTTTGCTGATTTGACTGCCGACCAGGTTGTCGACCCCGCAACACTGTTGTTTTATCGCGGCGTTGCGCAACACCGGCTGTTAAAGAAGGGCGAGTGTCTGGAAACGCTCGATTTGCTTCTCGAAAACGAGGCCAAGATTCCAAGGCGTTATACAATCGTTTCCAAATTGATGGCCGCCGACATTAAGCCGGTCGAGGAGGATTCGCTTGACGAGATCGCCCGAATGATGGAGGACATCCGGCGCCGCCAATCGTTGTTTCGTAGCGGCACGCGCGTGCTTGATTTGGAAAAGGAAGTTCTCGACAAGCTCGATGATTTGATCGAAAAAATCGAGCAACAGATGCAAAACCAACAGCAGATGGCGTCTAGTCAACAAAATTCTGCGATACCGATGGGCGATAGCCAGAATGTTGGCGGGAAAGGCAAGGGAAATGTCCAGAGTCGGGGGCTTGGCGACGGCGGATCTTGGGGTGACCTACCGCCAAAACAACGAGCTGCCGCTCTTTCAGAAATGGCAAAAGATCTTCCACCTCATTATCGTGAAGTAATTGAAGAGTATTTTCGACAATTGGCAAAACGACCAGGCAAATAAACAATGACCGACCGTATTTCCTTTATCGCGTGCATGCTGTTGACAGCAAGTTGCTGCGCAACGGTCGGCGCCCAGCGAGCGTCGTTCTTGCTTGCCGATGATCGGGAATCTCATGGAACACTTAGTTCGCTTGACGACCAGCAAGTGACGATTGAGAGAGATGGCAAAAGGGTTACATTTGCAACGGTCGATGTTCAACGGATCACATATAAATCGACCAAGCCAACGTTCGATTCACAATCGATTCGACTTCAGTTGGTTGACAAGTCCGTGGTATTTGCGAATCAACTGACAATCGACAACCGTATTGCCACGGTTGCCGCATCTGCTGGATTTGAGTTTCAAATCGCGACGCGAAACATCGAATTCATTGAGTTTGTAAATCACACCGAACTGAACAATGTTCAGGAATGGAATTCGATCATTGAGGGCACCGAGCGAACAAGCGATCTGATTGTGTTTCAGCGTGAAGGTGCACTCGATTACCTCGAGGGCATCATCGTAAGTGCCAACGAGGATGTCGTGAATTTCCGGATGGAAGATCGCGTTGTGAAGGCCAGTCGCAGTCGAATCGATGGACTTGTTTTTTACCAACTGGCCGGACGCGAATTTGCGGATCCGGTTTGTCATCTTTTGACTACCGATGGCGGCTCGCTTCGTGTGAAGAATATGACGAAAAGCGAACAGAGTCTTGTGGTGGAGACGGTTTGCGGCGCATCAGTACGATTGTCGCTAGACCATATCTGCGAGATTGATTTGACGGTTGGTCGATACCAGTATTTGAGTCAAATTGTTCCGTCGACAACGCAATGGAGTCCTTTGATTCTTAATCCGAAGACCTTTAAGTATCAAAAGTTGCTAAATGCGCCGCGATTCAACGAGTCGTTTGAGCGCACGCAGCTTCAACTGCAGTTTCCCGTCGAGCGGGAGTACGGTGTCGCATACCAACCGCGGACCTTCAATTATGGAATCGCCGCCAAAGGTGGAACGAAATTGGTGTTTCCCATTGGCAGACGGTTCAAATCACTCTCTGGCATCGTGGGATTTTCGCCAGCCGCCAGCCGCGAAGGACAAGTCGAGATCACGATTCATGGTGACAAAACAGAATTGCTGCGGACCGTGATGAAGAACCGCAATTCGAGGCCGCTGGCCGTCGAGTTGCCGCTGGAAAACGTCGAGCGGCTGACAATCCTGATTAACTATCATGATGCGCGAAACGTTGGTGACGTGGTTCACCTGTGCGATATGAAGGTGACGAAATGAATTGCAAAGGAATTGCAATCGCATCTGTCAACGAAATCTTAAAAAGGCCGATCCCACAGGGATTGAAGCAATTAGACGCGGGTCGCGCAGCGCACCCGGGGACGGATTTGGGTATAAATGGTCCACCTCGGAAGGGTCGTAGCCGTCCTTGCTCGGTCGATAGTCTGGCATCCCTTCTGGATGCACGTTGATTTGCGGAATTGGAGTCCGGTGGTATCGCGGTACGCTCAACCACCGGCTAATGGCTGCCAAGCCTTCAGCTTGAAGAAGATGTATAGTCACCAACGCAATTTCGGGAAAGGTGACGTGCCTTTCATGATTCTCCATCCCAGACGGGGGAGTAGAGAGTTTCTTGCCCAATGGATCCTTGGACTCCTAGTTGTCGCATTTGGTTTCACCACATCGCTGCAGGCGAGGCCTTTACAAGATCCACAAATCAGCGAGCTGCAACAGGCTCGCGATGCCGAACAAAAGCGAATTAAGATCATCCGCGAGGCTGCCCGCGCGTCGATCTGTGTGTTTCCTGCCACGGGCGGCGGCGGAGGATCGGGAGTTGTCATCACGCCCGACGGCTATGCGTTGACGAATTATCATGTTGTCAAGCCGTGCGGCAGCTATATGCATTGTTCGATGCCCGACGGCAAACTCTACGATGCAGTGTTGGTCGGTATGGATCCAACGGGTGACGTGGCGATGATCAAGTTGCTGGGTAGAGAGGATTTTCCCGTTGCGAACCTGGGGGACAGTGACACGGTACGTGTCGGCGACGAGTGTTTTGCGGTTGGCAATCCATTCCTGCTGGCGACGGATTTCCAACCGTCGATCAGTTGGGGAATTGTTTCCGGCACGCACCGATATCAATATCCGGCGGGCACTCTGCTTGAATACGCGGACTGCATTCAGACCGATGCGGCGATTAACCCGGGAAATTCCGGCGGCCCGCTATTCAACGATCGCGGCGAATTGGTCGGCATCAACGGTCGCGGATCGTTTGAAAAAAGAGGTCGCGTGAATGTTGGGGTTGGATACGCGATTTCGATAAATCAAATCAAGTTGTTCATGGATCATCTGGCCAGCGGTCGGATTGTCGATCACGCGACGCTTGGCGCAACGGTTTCGTCCAGTGCGCGGGGTCGTGTCGTTGTCGACAATATTTTGCAGAGCTCTGATGCATTCCGCAGGGGTCTGCGTTATGACGATGAAATCATTGCCTTTGGCGGTCGTTCGATCGAAACCGTGAATGAATTCAAAAATGTGTTGGGTGTTTTTCCCAAAGATTGGCGGGTGCCGCTGGAGTTTCGCAGGGATGGAAAAACCTATTCCGTCAGCGTACGACTAGCAGGTGTCCACTCAAGCCAACAATTAGCCGAGATGGTACAAGGCCAAGCTAAAAAGAAACCGCCAATTCCCGGCGTGCCTCGGCCGGACCCGGATAAACCAATTCCTCATAAACCCAACCCCAAATCCAAATCAAAAATCAAAATTCCTGATCACGCTCAAGAATTGATCGTCGATCGGCGCGGATTCGCGAATTACTATTTCAATCAGCTGCGGCGCGATGATATTTGGAGTCGATTTCAAATCCAAAACAAATCGATCGAGGCAGCGAAAAAATGGCAAATCACTGGGCAACTCGGCGATGGTACGCCCGTCACGATCGTTCTGAGCCAGCAAGGGTCCGGAATGAAATGGGGCGACCAGACGGCAGTGCTGGATTCCCAGGCCGACTTAGGACAACAGCTGAATCCGACTGGATCGGGCGGCCTTTTGCCCGCACTTCATTTGTGGCACCGATTGGTAACCGGGGGGCCTGAATCGTACGGAGACGTCTTTTACTTGGGCCGTCTTCCAGCGTCAGATTCGCAGCGTCTTGCACATGTATTAAACGCAACTTACGACGTAATGGAAACCAAGTTTTTCTTTGATCCGCAAAATGCCGAGCTGATCGCTCTGGAAATGTGGTCGGATCCCGATAAAGATCCATGCGAGATTCACTTCGAAGATTATGCGATCATCAACGAGACATATTTTCCCAGAATGATAAGTGTTCACTTCGCTGACAACTTTCAATGGTCAATCACAGTCGACAATGTCACCATCTCTAACGACTAAAACCAAAACTGATAACTAACAACTCTTTAACCCATGTTTCGCCGCGTTACGTTTTTGTTGTTTGCACTGTCCATGCTCGTGGTTACCGCACAGGTGATTTCGCCTGCTTGTTTCGGTCAGCGCGAGCGATTTAAGCCTGATAATCTACCGAGCGTCATCAACGACGTTCAGCGAAAGATGGTAAAAATCTATGGCGCCGGCGGACTAAGCCGGCTGGAGGCTTATCAAAGTGGCATTCTCGTTTCTGCGGACGGGTTGATCCTCACGGTGTGGAGCTATGTATTGGACAGTGATGTTGTCGCAGTGGTATTGAACGACGGGACACGTCACGATGCAAAACTCGTCGGTTTTCATCCGCAGTTAGAAATTGCCCTTTTGAAAATTGAACTCGCCGATAACGAACATTTCAATTTGGATACGCCAACCAGCGTGACGACAGGAACCGGGATCCTGGCGTTTAGCAATCTCTATGGCGTTGCCACTGGCAATGAACAGGTCAGCGTCCAACGTGGGGTCGTAGCGGCGCTAACCAAACTGTCCGGTCGGCGGGGTGCCATGCAAACAGCTTACAAAGGACCCGTTTTGATGCTCGATGCCATTACCAGTAATCCTGGTTCCGCCGGGGGTGCGGTGACCGACCGACGAGGACGATTGCTGGGGCTCGTTGGCAAAGAGCTGCGTAGTGACCGAAATAGCGTTTGGCTGAATTTTGCTTTGCCAGTCAGTGAGCTTTCCGTTGGCGTCGATGAGATATTAGCAGGTCAAACGCGCGCCTCAACGGTCGACCAACAAAAACCTTCGGAACCCATTTCACTATCGTTGGTAGGTTTGGGACTCGTTCCAAATGTCGTTGCCAGGACTCCTCCGTTTGTCGATCGGGTCACACGCGGCTCTTCGGCGGATCGCGCCGGCATACAGCCGGACGATCTGATTGTGGAGATTGATGGGCAGATCGTCGGTTCGGTCAGCGAAGTACTCGAAAAACTATCGATGATCGATCGCGACCGCGACGTACCGATAACGTTGCAACGCGGACAAGAATTCTTAAAAGTAACGGTGAGCGCAAATTGAAATCGCGACGTGGGGTGTTCCCCCCTTTTTCAAAGGGGGGCTAGGGGGGTTCATTTGAAGGACGAAGAGCGAAGGACAAAGTACGAACGACCAACAAACTAAAAACGTCCAACCGAAGTCGCGTGGAGGAAGACCCCCGGCGGTCAATGACATGTCAAATATCAATTCGAAAGTATCTCACCAATTGAAACTAATAACCGGGCTGTTATCAGCTACGGTTCCCCCCTTTTTCAAAGGGGGGCTAGGGGGGTTCATTTGAAGGACGAAGAGCGAAGGACGAAGAGTGAATTGCGAAAAGCGAAGTAACAACGAAGCGGCAAGCCAAAAAGCGATAAAGCGTTTCGTGGCATTCGTTGCGGTCATGTTATCAGTCGGCATTACGACATCACACGCCCAATCGACGCTCGACTCCTGGAACGAGTCCGTCATCAAGAACGCGGTGAACAAAATTTCAGATTCTGTCGTCCAGATCGAAACCATCGGAGGACTCGACCGCGCCGCAGGCACAGAAATTTCGACGGGTCCCTCAACGGGCACGATCGTCGGCAAGGAAGGATACGTCGTCACCAGTTCCTTAAACCTGATCCAACAGCCCTCAGCGATCTTTGTCAAACTCGCCGGCGGCGAACGTTTTGCCGCGCAGATCGTATCGCGTAACGAAAGCCGCAAAATCGTTTTGCTAAAAATAGATACTGATCGTCAGCTTCCGGTTCCCGATTTTCTAAAACGATCGCAAATGGAAGTTGGACAATCCGTGATTGCGGTCGGCAAAGTGTTTGACGTCGATTCGGCTAATCTGTCAACGGGGATTCTTAGTGCAACCAATCGAATCTGGGGCCGGGCCATTCAAACGGACGCCAAGATTTCGCCCAACAATTTCGGCGGCCCGCTGATCGATCTTGAAGGCAATCTACTAGGCATCCTCGTTCCACTTTCGCCGAGCAGCACCGAGGTTTCAGGCGGTACCGAGTGGTACGATTCGGGAGTTGGATTTGCTGTGCCGCTGAATGAACTTCACCTGGCGAAAATGACGGACGGCGCTGACCTCCGACCGGGGTTGTTGGGCGTATCATTCAAAGAAGACAACGGATATGCCAGCCAAGCCGTTGTTGCGGCTTGTCCAGCCGGCTCTCCCGGCGCACGTGCGGGAATCAAACCTGGTGACAAAATCATTGAAATCAATGGCCAGCCGATACGTTTGGTCAATCATGCTCGTCACGCGCTGGGGGCGTTGTATGAAAATGACGA
>CAJHZH010001031.1_pt1 | contig 14485 bp, 15 predicted proteins | sample 9198951 | NCBI WGS metagenome assembly CAJHZH01 (sample SAMEA7708381, study PRJEB35096) | sediment metagenome | biome: marine neritic benthic zone biome [ENVO:01000025]; feature: sediment [ENVO:00002007]; material: shallow marine sediment [ENVO:03000034] sea grass bed [ENVO_01000059] ...
CCTGGGAACCAATTTCGCTGGAGATTTACGACAAGGCATTACCCGATGCAATCAAATCGAGTTGGGTGTTCGTTCTTCGCGCCGGTGGTACCACGGGCGCCGAGCGACATCCAAATAGTCATCAGCGGATGATGTCCTACCGCGGGTCGGGTGATTTCCAATCTAGAACTGACGGACCGTGGCGGTCGAATCTGTTGACGAGCGATCCGGCCGCAACGCTGGAGGATCGCTGGATCTCCATTCCGCCCAATGTCTGGCACCAGGGTGTGGTTCCCGGCGAGCATTGGGTCGTTGTTTCATTTCATACAGTACCGGACGCCGAGTTAATCGAGGAACGTCCCAGCACCGATCTAAGAGAGGCATTTGTGCGCAGACACTATGTTTCCCAAGTCAATCGTTCCGATTCGGTGTCCGCTGAGTAATAATAGATCTGGTCACTCGTTCGTTTAAACAGAGGTGTCATTATGAAATCGCGATTGCTCAGCCTATTAGCCGTACTCTTGTTGACCGGTTCGCTCGCAGCACAAGAGCGAACTTGGACGGACGACACCGGCAAGTTCAACGCGCTGGCTGAACTAATCAAGGTCGAAGGCGACAGCGTGATCTTGCGCGACAGCGATGGACGCGAAGTCAAAGTGCCAATCAATCGGTTGTCCGAAAAGGACCAAGAATTCGTCGAACAGTGGAAAGCGAAAAACAAAAACCCGGAGGAAACAGCTGGGACTGCAGATGCCGATTGGACCGCGGATATCAAAACGAAAGCGACGGCCAAACGCGAACCCGGTTTCGACTACGACTTCAACAGCAACGATCCGATGCCGGAGGTGGCAATCAATGTTGAGATTTCGGGCAAGGCAGCGGCTCAGGCGCTTTCATTTGGCAAACTGAATATCGAATCCTTCAAAGATGGCAAAGGAAACGATTTGACGATAGCGGAAGAGAAGTTTGGAACGGACATCACCAAGGAGATGGACAAGATTGACAAACGCGGAGACGGTTTTTTTGGACATCCGCGCAATGGGATTCGATTGAAAATCAAGTCGATTGACAAATCGGGGAATGTTAAAAAGGTCTCTGAGATCAAGGGTAAAGTCGACGTCATCACAGGCGGAACGGCCAAGACAGCGACGATCAAAGATGTCGCCAGTCACCAAACCGGCGATGTGGAATCTAGCGTTTTGGATGAGCTCGGCATCAAATGCGATTTTCAGCGGCAGGAAAATTCAGTGCAATTGAATTTCGAGGGCGATTTGAAAAACCTGGCCGGGGTGAAATTCGTATCCAAAAGCGGAAAGGAAGTCGAACCTAATGGTTGGAGCGCGGGTGGCGGAGGCGGTACTTGGCAGAACTCATATGACTTCGAAAAAATCCCCTCAGCCGACCTGGTCATGGAATTTCGCATCGATCCGGTCACGGTTACGCTGCCGTTTGAGGTTAAGAATGTGACTGTCAAGTCAAACTAGCTGATTGACGCAATCATTCAAAATGAGTTTGCTGGCATCCCTCCAGGATGCGGAGTGTGGAATTGGGTTTCCAATCCGGTGGTGCCGCTACGATCAACCGTCGTTGAACGGAGCGATACCACCGGCTAATGGCTACCAAGCCTCCAGCTTGGTTGATGTTTGATTAGGCTCCAAAGGGAAGGTGGCGTGGTTCGATCGCCTGGTTTTTGGATGTAATGCTAAGACCCATTCACTATTGCAATTTTTGCAGCCGTTTTAATTCGCGGCCGCTGGGTTGGTGAATTCGATTGGCGGTTAAGAATTGCAGGAATTGGTAAGCGTCCTGGGTGTGACGCCGGTGACCCTCCGGCCAGTTGCTCGTCGCGTAAAACTGAAACAAATCCCTGGCTTCGTCGCCAAGTTCCTTAATCGTCTTGGGAATTAATTTGCGGGCGGCGTGCCAACGTTTGTTGAGCAGTGTTTCGGATTGATGCTCGAGCTGCCGCACATCCAAATTCAATAGACATCGGGCGACGGATGGATCCACATCCAGTTTCCCAACCGTTTGTTCCGGCGCCTGGCGGAATTGCTCGCGAAATTGGCAATCGCTTAACAACTTTCCAATCACGTCAACAAAATCAGCTTGCGTCAATGAGTTTCTCCAATCGCGACAATTCGGAAACAATCTCATCAACTTGATCCAGCCGCTCATCACGTTCCAGCGTCACGGCCTGCACATCGGCATAGTCTAACACCGCAGCGATCAGTTCCATCAAATCGTCTTGAATCACGGCGGAATGATGATCGTGATATCGATCACGCTGTTTGCTGTATCCGACAACATGCAACTGGACGATGCGGTTTGGTTCGATCTCGTGTAACCAGGTCAGCGGGTCAAAAGCATGGTTTTTGCTGTTGATGAACAAATTGGTTACATCTAATAACAGTCCGCAGTCAGCTCCGTCGCACAACCGATTCAGAAAATCGGTTTCCTCGATTTCGCCTCCCACATCCAGCGCCGATGTGATGTTTTCGAGTGCGATCGGCCGGCCGCAACGCCCGGCAACTTGTCGAGCGTGATCGACCAGACAATCGAGCGATTCCTGTGTTCGGGGAACCGGGTTGAGGTGCCCCAGGTCGACATCGGCCGTTCGCGTAAACGCAACATGCTCACTAACCCACCGCGCGTCGGCGGCAGCCGCAACATCAGCAAATCGCCGTAGTGTCTTCTCACACAACGGGCCAGGTGTCCCCAGCGAAAGTCCAAGTCCGTGAACAAACAATGGGTAATCAGCCGCGAGTTTGCGTAGCGTATTGTGGCCGTCATCAAAAAAATGTTCGGCAGTTATTTCCAAGTTGCCAACTTGCCGGGGACTGCCAGACAGCCAGCTTTGAAGTTCCTTTCGATAACCGATACCTAACCGCCGCATCCGCCGCAACCTCCTCCACAGCCGCCACCGCAACCGCCTCCACAACTTGAACAACTGTGGAAGAAACCAGATCCGCCGTCTCCACCAGCCTGGATATGACCGTGCGTTGTTCCCCAAATCACAGACAAAACTACGGCGGCAAGAATGCTAATCGCCGTCGACGCCTTCCCAATGTTGTTGGATATCTCCGGAACAAAGAACGTAAATCCCATCATTAACGCGAATCCGCCAAAAATAGCCAGAAAACCGAGTCCTGACATTTGGCCCTTTGAGTTCTCTAAGGGTGGGTCGTTCTCACTGCCAGTTTCCGTGAGCGAAACAGCGTAGAGAAACGCGGTTAATACCATCGAAAGCAACAGAAATCCGATCTTTGTTTTTCCAAGGAACAAGCAATCAACGATCCGAATGATTCCCAAACCCAACAACGCGCTCATTGCACCGTAGTTAAAGATATCGGTGTCGCGCCACAAACTCCGCAACAACGGCGTCAACAGACCATATACGCAAAACATTACGAAATAGAAGGTAAGGAACTGCGGACCTTCCATGCCGCGCTGAAACAAAGCGGCCGCAACAATTACAACTAGGCTGCTTCCGAAGCATACGGCGTAAATCGATGCGTTAGGATTGCCGGCGTGCTTGGCGTCAAATCCTTTGAGCTGGCGTTGGAGCTTTGTATGATAACCGCAATGGATACACACAATCGTGCCGCGACCCATGTCTCGTCCGCAAGATTCACATTTTGTTCCGACGTTGGCCGTCTGCGGTTTGTCAGCAACTTTTTGTGTCGAATGGAGCGGGCTTGCTGTGGTCGTAATTTTTTTTGACGCCGCATCTGGCGTTTTATCTGCGACATCGGCCGACTTGTTCTTGGGCGGTGGAATTACGAACCGGCTATTACATCCCTTGCACTTGGCCCATTTCCCAGCCCATTCACTGGAGACCGAGAGATTTGCGCCGCATGTACACCTCAGTCGCAATGTTTCCATTAGTCATTCGCCTCCTGATCGGCAAGCACCGCCGGCGGATTGTGATTGGGGATTCATGCTTCTTCATCTTCGACCGTGTCAATCAACATGACTTGTTCTGGCAGCCGGTCAATTCGCTGCGCCGCTTGCTGAACGACGGCCAGGAATTCAGCATAAAGACTGGTCAACAGCTCGTGGTCCACAATTTCGCTACTCGAACAGATCTGATTGACGCGTGTCAATATTTCCCTGTCGAGCCCAAACTGATCTGCCGCAAGATCGCACAATTTGCTTTCATCAGCAGGTGGCTGACGGTCGACCAAAATAAGTGCCGCTCCCATAGCGCGCAAAAACGATTCGAAGTTTCGTGAAACCGCGATTTTTAACATTCGGGGCCGTCGGCTCGTCAAATATGATCCTTGCATCCGCAGTATCAGGTTCTTTAGTTCCTGTTCACAGCGAAGTCGCAAATGCACTGGAGGAATTTCCAAGTCGTCTAATACATCGATTCCTTCAATCAACTTGTAGTTCCGCTTCATTTCGAGAAACGTGATTGGAAAAACGTCGGTTGACGATTCCAATTCTTCGGTCGTCATCAACATTGGTGAAATCAAGTGCCTGCCGGCGACTCGCTGAAAAGCGACGCCGATTCTTTCAAGGATTTGAGCATCGAGCTGGTAAACGACGATCAATAATCGTAGGGATCCGCGGGTTCGAACGGTTTGATCCGGTTCGCTATTTGCATGAATTCCGTATCGAATAATCGATACAAGATTGTTTCCCAACTCTGGTAACAAATTTTGTTGAACGTTGCGGGTCAAATGGCTGATCGTGTATTTTCCAAACACAAAGACCTTTCTTCGTTCGAAAAAAGTGGCTTGCGAATGTCTCTCGTATAAGTCTCCAGCAAAAGTTGTCGTACCGAAATTATATTCGGTTTGCGAAACAAAATGTTGACCACCAATCCATAAAATCGGAAGGCTTCTAATCGCAGTTATTGCTTCTCGAACCGAATTTCGTCGGCGTAATCTGAGAACTTGATGATCAGCGCAGTGACACGCCCGGACCCCGTTTCGAAATGTCCTGCGTCCGGAGGGTTGATTTCTCTGATTAATGCAATTTTGTCTAGGCCCTGTGAGCCTATCTCATAAGCCAGGTCGCCGATTCGCAATACAAGATCATCGCTTTCTTCTCCGCTGATGCTGATGGTACCCCATTGGTCGTTTTTGTATTCGCCTCGGTAAGCACTGGCCTTTAATGAGAGACCATCTGGAGCTGGATTTTTGCCTAGTTTGTCCGACCACTTTTTGGTGCGTGCATAAAACTGATTGGTCATCCGTTGTACCATCGGTAACAGGTTGTCGCCTTCCAGATCAAGCATACGGTCGAACACATCAAACGCCACGAGCTGGGGCAAGACCCCCGTTGAGTTCGATACGACCGCGACGCCTAGTTTCTCGTCGGGCATCATTGCAATGATCGCGGAGGTTCCAACGTATCCTCCGCCATGGTGTAGCATGGGGCGATTCTTGTAGGTCGCGATGAACCAGCTTAAGCCGAAGCCTTTCATCTTGACGTTGGGGATGCCAGGGGCACCACCTCGGCCGGCCGCTTGAATCTGTTGCATCTCGTCAACGTGGCCACTCGACAATATCTGCGATTCACCGATCTTACCTCCATTGAGGTGAATTTGCAGCCAACGTGACAGGTCGCGCGTACTGGTGCCCATTCCGCCCGCGGCATGCATGGTCCGGTCGGTCTTTCGCGCGGTGGCCGGTACCCACTGGCCCCCGGCAAACATCGTTGGAATAGCGACATCGTCGGCAGCGTACATTTTGCTGGCGTAGGCGGTCGTATCGACCATGCCGGCCGGAGTGAAGATAGAATCCTGCAAAAAATCTTTCCACGATTCGCCAGTCACTGCATCAACGACTCGCCCGAGCAGCGTGTAATGCACGTTGGTATATTTCGGTTCGTCGCCGGTGTTCACTTCGCGAAGCCATCGGTAATAGCGCTGGTCCGTGATCTCGCCGGAAAAGGCATCGAGAAAGACAATCGGAGTACTATCCAGACCCTTGGCGTGCGAAAGTAGATCGCGAACGGTGACGGCATGGGTTGGCTGTTCGTCGGCGAGCCGGAATTGGGGAAGGTATTTCTTGACCGGTGCATCCAGGTCGATCCGCCCTTGTTCCGCGAGCATCATGACGGCAGTCGCCAAATACGTTTTCGTGCAGGAAGCGATGTAGAAAACAGTACTCGACGTCACCGGCAGGTTCTTTGCGGTATCGCGGACTCCAAAATTGCCTTCGTAGATCAATGCGTCGCCACGAACAACGACCACAGCAAGGCCTGCGACATGAAGATCTTTCATAGCCTCGGACCAACGCTCGGGGAGCCCGCGCAATTTCGCGGGGATGTCCCCGGTCGGTGACTCCGAATTCTGCGCGTTGCTCACGCCTTGAAACATCAGTAGCGTGGCAAAAGCAAGCGATGCAATGATGAGTTTACTGTCGTTCATGTTTTTACCTTTCATTTGGATTTAAGTGTGCGTTTACCTCGGCGTCGTGTCTTAACCGCGGCTTTGGGATTCGAGCTATCGCCGCTGGCGCCGATGTGCTGCAATAAGTTTTTGTAGGCTGGGCCACGCGACGAGATCGGATGAAACTGTCGAAGATCCGACACGGCCGACCGAATCGATTTGACTGACGGTCGCCCGTTCAATTCGGTCATCACTGCTGTTAAAGAGATTTCATTGATCAGGCCGGTGAACAGCAGATAGGCGACCACGGGGCTGCGAGTCCAGACCGCTTGAAATACAGACTCGCCGTCACGACCCAAAAGAGCCAAAAGGTGTTGGCTGCCGTCCACGTTTAAACTCAACAAATCGCCGGGCAGGGCATCTGTGATTTCGTTTCCGTTCGGGCGGAGAATGACTCGCGCTCCGTTTATGTCCGCCCGGCGGTAAGCTTTGACGATCACCTCGACTCCACGATCAGCTGCCATTTCTAGAGTTTGTCGCAACTCGTCGAGGATTTGCGGAGCAGCATCCACAACAACGATATCTGCGCAGTTACTCAGCATGGTACGCGCGCGTTCCAACACCTGGTCGTACGTACCGACCTGGTAGAGCCGGTCGTCCACTGTGGGTCGCTTGGATCGTGACAGTGCCTTTTCGGCGCGCCGCCGATTTTGTTTGAAGCGGCGCTCCAGATGATTGAGCAATTCGGCCGAAGGAACTGCGCGAAATCGGCGAACTTCATCGTCGTCAACCAGAACGCCGCCTTTGGCTTGCAGAGACTCGAGCGCTTTGTAAGTGTTTGCCGCCGGTTTAGAAATCGCCTGGGCGATTCGATATCCAGTCGCTGCCGGTTCGGTTACCAAAAACGCGTAGATTTCGGCTTCCAGGTTAGTAAATCCCAGCGCCACCAGGCTTTCAATTTGAGGTTGCACGGCGGAATCCTCGTTCGTGATCTGTATTAGTAGTGAATGCTACTAATATAGTGATTCGCCGGCGGTTATACAATCTTTTTTCGTTTAACTGAATTTGTTGAAAAAACTTGAAAATTCAGGCGAGATGGGGCAAAACAACTTTCACACGCCATTCGTACCCGGCTTGATTCAGATCAACGCAAAGTTTTTATCGGAGTACTGCGGCAGCTCTACGACTTGGCTTGTTGCAAATCCGTGACAAGCAGATCGCCGAAACTGCGATATACTTGCGTGGAAATTGGCGAGTCGGGCAAATCAACTGCCGACTCAATTCTCCTTGGGATGATGTGATGAAATATTGCCATCCTGCGATTGCAATCGTTGTCGCCATGTGGCCGGCGTTGTCGGCGGGGCAACAGACCGTTGTTGATCGCGAGCACAAGCGAGACAAGGGAATCAAGAAAATCACGGAAGTGCGATTCGAATATGTTGACGGTCAGCGTACAAAAACGGGAGCGAAGTGGGGGTATCACCAGTACGACCAGCGAGGAAATCACATCGTCAACGGCCGTTATTCGGCGGGCGGCGGCACGGAGCAAGGACACCCAATGTATTTGCGCGTTTACGATGATCAAAACCGGCCGATCAAGCGGATTTGGTATTGCAACCGAACCAAAGATAATCCCGCTGGTTCAATTTGCCTGGTATTTAAGAACTACAAACTGGATCAGCATGGAAATGTTAAGGAGGAGAATGGATACGATCCCGATGGCCGTTTTTTCGCTCGAGTGACCTTTGAGCGAGATCGAGAGGGCCGTCCGCTTCAGCGTACGGATCACGTCGAGAACGATCCATCTGCACAAAAGCGTCACGTCTACAAATATGACGATGCAGCGGGCAAAATTGAAACGTCCATATTTGGCCATGCGGGAACGCTGATTGAAAAAACGGTTACCGTCAACAAATATGACAACCGCGGGAATATCAGCGAAACGAGACATTACGATGCTGATGGTAAATTCAAGGGCCGCTCTGCCCATCGTTTTGATGAAGCGGGCCTAAAGATTGAAACCGTCACGTTTGATCAAAACGACCAACCCGTTCTCATGAAACGATTTGATTACGAATTCCATGATCGTTGAAAATCAAAACGGAACAGCGGCTTTGGCCCAGTGCAGCCTGAACTGCGCTGTCTCCCAGCCTCAGACTGACGATAGCTGATTCACCCGCTCAACGACTTCCTTTCGATTCGGTACACCTGTGTGCCGGTAGACGAGGTTCCCAGAGCCGTCAAGCACAATGGTTGTAGCCGCTGATTTGACGTCATAGCGCTTGGCCAATTCACGGCCGAGTTTGCTGAATTTGCTGAGGCGAACCACTTTGGCGTTATCCTGCAAATCTTTTTCGATCCCATCCACGATGGGTTTTGCCATCAGGCAACGACCTCACGTGTTGATAAAAAACTTCACAACCAGCGGTTTGCCATCGGACAGCATCGAGTCGAATTCGGCACTGGACTCGAATTTCGTGGCTTTGTTGCGAAGAACGATAAATCCAATGCACAAGACGATCAACATTGCGATCAATGCAATATTGTCGCTTAACACTTCTAGCAGTTGCTCCATAACAGTTGCTCCAAGTAGTTATTGTATGAATAAGTGTTCGCGGTCGCGAGTCAAATATTGGCCCCGTGCAACATCAGCGAGGAACTAAATTGAGGGTGTGCGGGAATTGGGAGGGCTCCCGGCGCGCCGGGACTGCTGAGCCGCTGCTATGCACAGATTTACGGCTCGGCAGGAATGTACAGACGGGAGAAGCTGAGGCAACGTCCGTTGCGGATTGAGCGGATAAAACTCTCGACCAAATCTTGTTGGCAATTGCAAATTTACTTTGATAACATCGAGTGCGCGCAGACTCTGAAACTTTTCCGGGAGCTGGACATGTGTAACAACCGACGTGTTTCGACAAGAATTTGCGTGTTTTTTCTTTTCCTGTCAGTCTTGCTCACAAGATTCAATGCATTGAGTTGCCAAGAAGAATCCAAACTTGGGTTTGAAAATGGTGCGTTCCAAACGGTGACGGCCAATTTGAACGCGATGTTTAAGCTGCGAACCAAAAAAAATGGTCTCGCCCTTGATCGAGAGAGTTGGAAAAGCGTACCCGCAGAATTATCTCGGGCGCATGCAGGCATGTTCGACAGTGCCGATGTTTCTGAGGATTTGAAGAAGCTTCTGGGAATGTTTTTTAACCTCAGATCAGTCGGCGGCGCGCGAGGCGGTGGATTTGGAGGCGGCAGCAGCGGTAGAGCGGGCGGAAGAATTGGCGTTAATTTTAGGTTCAATAATTCGGCGATGTCAGGTTCGATTGATATTTCAGATCGAGCGTTGACACTTATCTTGACTGAGTTGGATGGACCTCGAAGAAACCTAATGTTAATCGACGATGACGAAGGCAAACTAAAGCTGATTCTTTCGGGCGATGATGCTACTGTAATCATCAATCAGAAGGCCGACGGGAAACTCCACATCACCGGCATCATTGGAGAACAGGTCGCCATCGGAAGCGCGGAATCTTTTCCGGAACTCGTTGATCGATACCCAGATTTTGAGCGAATTGGAGTATTTGATCTGCTCAGACACAATGGCATCAAGATGCCTTTACTGGTTTCGGATACGCGAGTCAAACAACGGGTGATTTCCCGATTGGTCGCGATGGAACAGATCCAACCAGCAAAAACAGAAAAGCTTTTTGCCGATCTCGATTCGGACGACTTTCAAGTCCGCGACGCGGCGACTGATACGTTTAGCAAAAATTTTGAAACGTATGCTGAGCTAATCAAGGAAAAACAACAAGAGGAGAACCTTTCGTTTGAGGTGAAAAGTAGGCTCGCCCAGATCATTAAGAAGAACAGCCAACAGGACGAGGTGTCGGATCTAATTTCGTCTGCCAACCTGCTTGGCTCCGCAGATTATTTGGTTTCGCTGATACCCAAGCAGGATAAAGAACAAGTGAAGCAGGCGATCATCCGTCGACTGAAACAGATTACTAAACAAGATTTTGGTGAAGATGTGATTGCCTGGCAACAATGGATTGAACAACAACGGAACCACAAAAAGCAATGACAGCGCCGGGGCTGAGGCACCGGTGGAAAACCGACAGAGAACAGGACGTTGATGTTGCCACAGGTGTTGAGTTGGCCGAGTCGACTGCAATCGCAGCCACGTTGCGTTCGCTTAGCAAAAAATTGGCGGCATTTTCCTCGAACCCGGGAAAGTGGCGAACACGACCACGATCCAAGTTGATTAACCCGTCCGTTTGCACCTTGGCGTCCCAACCGATATCCATGGCAACGCACACTCAGGTACGCACATGGCCGGCTCCGATGATTTGGAAATTCCCCAGCCCGGCTTGACCCCCAGTAGCCGACCTCCCGCCATCGATTTGCAACAAGCCGCATCCAATCAGAATTGTTAAAAGCCGGGCTTTATTGTATGGAACGCCAGCAGATTTTGTTTTTCGTGGTTTGCGTTGCTTATTTCGTTTTCGTCGGTTTGCCATGATGGATTTCAATTGCCGCCCGAGCAAATATCGCCTTCCAAGTGCGGTAATACAGTGCGACAAAAACGAGTCCCAACACGCCACAAATCACAAATACCTGATTGGAAGGCATCCCCATGACTCGAAGCGCCAGGAATATCAGATTGCCGACGATAATCCCGACAAAAGATAGACAATTCCACAATCCGAGGACCTGACCGCGCTCGTCGTCGGTTGAAAACTGTTGTGTCATCGTCTGAAGCGGCACCATCACAAATCCAGCCAAAAATCCGGTCGCCGACAGCGCGATACAAACCAAATTAAAATCCAACGGCATGACTGCCAACACAAAGAACATGATCGTCGAGCCGATGGCGCCAAACGGAATCAACTCAGGCCGGATGCGGTGTCCCGATACGCGACCCGCGACAAAATCTCCGATGCCAACTGAAATCCCCAGCAGCACCAGCAGCGCCGAAGTCTGCGTTGCGGATATTTCGAGCAACGCCTTATAGTCGGGCAAAATCAAAAATGCAATGCCGCCAACAATCGCATAGAAATATGACCATGCAACGATGACGGGCACTAGCGCTGTGCCGGAAATATCACGCCACGTATCCACGTACATTCGAAATAGATACGGTTTGAGTTTCAGCGTCGGATTCTGCACTGGCAGTCGTGGGATACCAAAGGCTGCCGCGGCCCCCAAGATCGCCACGACCAAGATAACGACGCCGGGTAACCACAACATCGGTGTGGCGCCTTGCTGATTGGGAGCATACGCATCGTACATGAGACCGCCAACCGCACTGCCAAGAATCAAGGCGATGTAGGTAAACATGTTGATCGTTCCGTTAGCCCGACTCAAATCCGGTTCGTCGATTATTTCCGGAAGGATTCCAAACTTGGCGGGTGTAAAGAACGTACTCTGCACAGAGATCAGCACCATTGCCGTAAGCACAATCCACACGTTTTGCTGCCAAAATCCCCACATGGCGATCAACGCGATGACCAGTTCCGCCAGCTTAACTACGATACACACGCTTCGCTTGCTGTAGCGATCGGAAAACTGACCAGCGAATCCGGAGAACAATACGAAAGGTATTGATAAACATAATGATGCGTAAGCCTGCGCGCCTTCGCCAAGTATTCCGGACCAAACACCGCCAGCCGCGACGCCAAATATCAGTACCTGTTTAAGAACGTTGTCATTGCCGGCCGTAAAGAACTGGCAAATGTTCAGGTAAACGAAACCGCGAGCGTCCGATTTTGACTCCACAAGCCTACCTGTATTGAAATGGATCAGGCGTCCAAAAATGACTTCCTGGAAACTAGCAGCCGTGCAACTTTAAACTTGTTTGGCAAATCAGTCGACAGTAGATTTAAATTGTGCCATTGTTCAACTTAACTATCGACGCGCGTTTTAGCTTTGACGAAAACTGTCGGCTCAAGGTGAAAGTGCTCGATCCCAAGGCGCCAGGCCTTAGAATTCTCGACATTCTTCCAAGCCTGATTGGCTATCGCATTCGTAAAGCCGAGCAAATATTTCGCCGGATTTTCGAAGATCAACGGAAGGTGCACTACTTTCAGAAAGTCGCTGATGGATTTCGATTGCGAATCGAACCCAGCCCTGAATTTGAGACAAAGATCCCCCGTGACGGGCCGCTGGTGATCGTGGCCAATCATCCGCTCAACGGAATTGACGGAATGGCAATGGCAGCGGCGATGTGCCGGCCGCGGCCGGACATCAAGGTGATGTTGACCACCACTTTCGACGGAATTCCCGGCGTAAAAGAGCACGCGATATTTGTGAATGCCAGCGATGGCCCCAGCGCGCGAAGTCGATCGGAACCGGTCCGCGAAGCGATTGCCTGGCTCAAACAGGAACATGCGCTGGTTCTATTTCCTGCGGGACAGGGTTCGTATGTGGCCGAAGAAGGTCGCAAAGACCCGGTCGACGTTCCCTGGAATACGGGTGTTGCCACACTACTTAAAAATTCTCGCGCAAATGTTCTTCCAGTGTTTGTCGAAGGCAGGCCCTCCCATGTGTTCTTGCAAACTCGAAAACTCTATCACGCGCTTTCCACACTTTTTCTACTTCGAGAAATCCTCATCCAAGAAGGTTCCAAGGTTAGTTTCCACGTTGGCGACGCGGTGTCGTATGAGCAGATCGTCGAGCAAGGTGGACGCCGCGAGCAAATCGATTATCTGCGCAAGCTGACTTATGCGCTTGACAGGAAAAGCCCGGCTTTTGACTAATCTGTTTTGGATTTGCGGTCTGCCGACAATCGACTTGTGTGAAGACCGCAGGATCCAAAAAGCCGGGCTTTTAAATTGCTGTTCGATTGTCGGGCTTTTGCTACTTTTCCATCAATCCAATCATGGCTTGGCCAAATCCTTTTCCGGCGTTGTAGAAAAATACCGGCGAGCCGAGATAGTGGTAGGCACGATCGTTGCCGTATTGTCGCCATTTATCTACGTCACGATTTTCTTTGTCCGCCCAATACTTATTGAATGCATGCTCGGCTTCGGTATCCCAGAACTTGGTTGTTCGGATGGTCACAACCGTGCCGTTGAATTCCGGATGTTTTGCGGCGGCTGCTTGAGCGTCGGCGATCGCTTTAATCTTGCCCTTTTGTTTTGCGCCATTGTGTCCCATTGCTCCAATCACAAACGGCATATTCGGGGCTTTGAGATCTTTGCGCACGTCCTCGATGAATGCAACCAGGTTGTCTTCATAGTCTTCGACCGATGTCGGCGCGTATTGGTCGTTCCAGCCCTGAAACCATACGAAACCCGCAAGTTCGAATCCTTGGTCCTGGTAATCAGGAACGTAGGCCTTTAGGTCGCTAGTGACCTGCTTGACTTCTTCGATCATCAATCGATAAAAATGCCCGTATGTTTTCTTATAGTCGTCTAGCGTTAGGTTTTCGTTCCTCTTTTTGGCTCGCTCATGCATTTGACCGATCGATTCCGGGTAGCCACGGCTTGGCGGCCGAAAATCACGGTCGATCGACTTGCCTCCCCACGCGGTTTTGATAAGCAGCACATCGTTATCAAGGTGTTCGCCTACCGCCCAACCAAATCCGAGTTCGGGACCGATTAACTCGCGGCTGTCTTTTTTGCTAATCCCGTAACCCACGGTTAGCTTTCCATTCCGCCGGCCCCGTGCACCCAGGTAGTGGATCCAAACATCGTCACGCTCGACCCACTTATCCCCCTGTTTCAGATGGTCGAATCGCGATTTTTTCTCCGGCACGGTTAGCTGGTGATTGATTACGCGCACACTGCCCTTGCCTTCCATGTTGCTCTGGCCAGCCAGAATAAAGATCTTCAGTTTGTTAGAGCTGTCCTGTTGACCACTGAGTGGGTTGGCAACAGACAAAACGACGAGGATTGCAAGCAATGATTTGTTCATTTGCGGTACTTTGTTAGACATGTCGAGGGGGGATAATTGGCGGGTGGACGTTGACGACAACTCGAGGTTCGAATTGCTCATTTCTTGATGGGATCACCGATTAGCTTTTTGTATTTCTTTCGCTGCTTCTCAGTGAGTTCCTTCATTAAATCCGCAATGGCTTTGTCGTTGAGTTTTTTCATGTCCTCAGCCAATTTTTTCCTCAATTCGATGGCTTTTTTACGAATCCTCTCCGCCTGTTCATCGTCAATTTCCAAAAAC
>CAJHZH010000869.1_pt1 | contig 14477 bp, 8 predicted proteins | sample 9198951 | NCBI WGS metagenome assembly CAJHZH01 (sample SAMEA7708381, study PRJEB35096) | sediment metagenome | biome: marine neritic benthic zone biome [ENVO:01000025]; feature: sediment [ENVO:00002007]; material: shallow marine sediment [ENVO:03000034] sea grass bed [ENVO_01000059] ...
AGCCGATTTGATGAAATCGTCGACTTTGCCGAAGTCGGGCATGTGATCGACGACCCGGTGAGAACCTACAGTTCCGGAATGCGACTCCGCTTGGGGTTCGCTGTGGCAACTCACATGAATCCGCAAATCCTTTTGGTCGATGAAGTGTTAGCGGTCGGCGACGTCGGATTTCGCATGAAGTGTTTTGACCACATTCTCAAACTGGTCGAAAGCGGCATGGCACTGATCATTGTTTCACACGCGGTTGGCCAGCTGAATCGAGTCGCAACCCGTTCGATCGTCATGCACAAATATAATGTCATTTTTGATGGCGACTTTGTTGAAGGGGCCTCGCTCTACGAGCGGATTTTGATCGAGCACGATCACGCAGTTAATCAAGATACCGGTGATGAGGATTGTTTGATCAGCGACATCATCATCGACCCATCACAAAAGGGCAATCAACAATTCGCAACAGGTGATTCGGTGAGTGCCCGGATCATCGTCGAAACCGGGCGCGCGGTTCCCAATGCGCGGATGCGTGTCTCAATTGAATCGGCGCGAACCGGCGTGTTGGGCGGATTCGCAACTCCGCTGCATGACATCACATTTGATTTGAAACCGCCGCGCACGGTCGTGCGAGTTACGCTTCCCAACTTGCCGTTGCTGATGGGTGCATTTACGCTGAACGCGGCAATTTACGGATCGGGCGTCACCGAGTTTATCCATCGCAAGAAACCCGGCGCCACTTTTGAAATCACTGAACCGCGCACGTCGAGTTTCGGCATGGGCGAGGATGGCGTGGTTCGTTTTGAGCACAGCTGGGAAGTTCTGGATCCGTGACAGTATCGGAAATCGCCGCCTTCAACCCATGAACGCGTGATTGCATCGCACGCGTTTATGGCTTAAGTTCGAAACGGTATTTCGCAACAGCACACCACGAGAAAAGCCCGGCATTTCATATTAAGAAAATCGTGTTTAAAAGAACTCGGCAGTGTGATCTGGCACCACAAATTCCGCGAAAAAATGCCGGGCTTTTTCTGTTTGGCCGACACTGAAACGCAGGATTAAAAATATGGATCTGGGGTTAGCAGGCAAAACGATTTTTGTGACGGGTGCAAGCGGAGGAATTGGCGGGGCGATCGTTCGCCAAGTTGCGGCGGAAGGTGCAAATGTCGTCGTGCACTATTTTCGAAACCACGAATCCGCCGAATCCATCGTCCATCAAATCGGCGAGCAGGCTCTGGCGGTCAAGGCGAACTTGACTGACGAATCAGAGGTGGACACCGCATTTAACAGCGCGATCGCTCGATTTGGCAAACTGGATGTTTTGGTGGCTAACGCCGGAGTTTGGCCAAGCGATCATGTTCCGATCGGTGAGATGTCACTAAATCAGTGGCAGTTGACGCTGGAAACCAACCTTACTTCGGTGTTCCTCTGCTGCCGGGCGTTCCTGCGAAACGTGGTTGAGTCCGGAATCAATGATCCTTCGATTGTGATGATCGGTTCAACAGCGGGAATATTTGGCGAGGCGGGCCATGCAGATTACGCGGCAACGAAGAGTGGCCTAACCTACGGTTTGATGCTATCTCTCAAAAACGAGATCGCGCAAATTGCAACGCGAGGTCGCGTGAACACCGTTTGTCCCGGTTGGACCGTCACACCGATGGCTAAGAAATTTACTGATGATGGCGAGAGCATCAAGCGAGCCTTGTCCACCATTGCCATGCGCAAGGTCGCAACGGCAGACGACGTCGCCAGCGCCGTTTTATTCCTGTCCTCGTCAAAGGCGGCAGGCCACATCACTGGCCAGTTTTTGACAGTTAGCGGCGGTATGGAAGGCCGAAAACTCTACGACGAAAACGAGTTGGATTTGCAGTCGGCCATGCCAGACAATTAACGGTATTTGCAGAGCCTTCGATGGCAATCCATACGCTGGAATGGATCACTTTTCTCGCAGGTTGATTGTTCCATCCCAATCGTCAGGCGGCTGGTCGTTGTGCTGACGGATGTGGCGAACCAACAAATCACCGACCTTGTCATGAGGCGGCGATTGTTCGAAGGCGCGCCTCGCCTCCGCCCACTTTCCTTCGCAGAACAACGCCACAGCCTCTTCGTGATTATCGATTTGAGCATCCGTAATCGTATTTTCTTGTCCCCAAGGCGGCCGCAATTCGGTGACTGTCACCGTAGAGTGCATGCCCAGGGGTTTGACACGTCCTAACGTTCTGCAGCGACCTTCGCTGCGCGGCAGATGTTTCCGGGCGAAATCCGCAGTCGCTTCGTCCATTAGGATGCCGGCATTAAACACCTTGGTCATGCCCTCCAGTCGCGATGCAAGATTGACCACCGAACCAAACACTCCGACTTTGGCTTGTTCGGCCGTTCCAATTTTTCCCGTAATCGCTCGTCCATAGCCAATTCCTATACCGACATCAAACCCGCAAAGTTTGTGTTTCTCGTCTCGATTAGCTTGCCTGAAATGTCGTTGAATCGCGAGCGCCGTGCGACAGGCAGCCAGCGGCCCGTCCTCCAGAGGTTCTGGCCAACCCCAAAACGCCAGCACAGAATCACCTTGAAAGTCCGCGATGACTCCATGATTGCGCATAACCGATCGCGTCATCACGCCAAGTGCCTCACTCACGCGGTCCAAGAATTGTGGTAGCTGTTCGGCGGACCGTTCAACTGCCTGCGAAAAGCCTCGGACGTCACAGAACAGAACACTTACGGTTCCCTCCTGCGGCCGCAGCACGTCTTCGGTTTGCGGGCCGGAAAAGGTATCGACCACGCGGGGCGAAAAGAACTGGCGCATGATCGATTGTTGGTCTTGCAACACCCTAACCTGCCGTATAGCGCCGATAAACTGAGCGACCAGTTCAGTAAACCTGAGATTGCCGAGCAGTTGTTTGGAAGTCACCGCCGATTCGGACTGAAATGGCAACTTGCCAGCAACGTACAAAAACCAACCTTCGCAAGCGTCGCCGGGAATTGGAGTGCAAAATGCCCAATCCTCTTGTCCACTTTGCGTGTATAGCGATTCGGCTGCCATCTCCGACCAGACGTGCAAAACGCTCTCGCCATCGCGGAAGGCTCGATCGACAAGCCGACGGCTGGGACGGACGGAGGATCCATCACGGCTGCCACTTTGCATCATCTTGGGCTTTTCGAATGCCAACGTCGAATCAGACTTTCGCTGTGTCGACTCGTATTCCGCGACGGACACCACATTTGCATTTGGAATCGATTCCAATAACAGCTTGACCAGACCCGCCGCTAGATCCTTGTCGCTGCGCGATTCCGAAATCATGTGCGGTAGAATCGAGAGATTTTCCAGCCGTACGTTGGCATCGCCAAATCCGTAGGTGGTCAGTTCATTAGGTTGGAAGACGCGTTCGGAAAAGGTCGAGCCAAACTGCGCATCAATGGGTGAATCCGAACTTTGATAACGGATGTGTGTTTCGCCCAGGTAGATAACGTCACCAATTTTCAACTCGTGCTCGGCGACCGTTTGACCGTTTACCGCAAGACCACCCTTACTTCCGGCATCATTCAGAATCGTCTGTTCACCTTGTGCTTTAACGTAAAAGTGAACTCGTGAAATGAAGGGATCGTTGATTTGGAAATCACTCGCCGCGCCCCTGCCCACTGAAACAGACTGTTCCTTAGCGAGCTGAAACGATTTTCCTTCATCCGGTCCGGCGATGACCATCAGCACACGTGTCATACAGCATGCCTGCAATGATTAAAGACGGAGCTATCGTGTAGCGATTTGAACATCAGAGGTCCAGGCGTCAATGCAATTCGTGACCTGGCTATTGTAACAAACCAACAAATTCGTGTCGGTTATTCAGTCGAACTTCAGTAATGGACTAGAATGCATAGTCAGTGATGTGCGCTAGTTTTATGCTTCAGCCGTCCCAGCGTAAAAATTTATTTATGCACGCAATCCTCTGGTTTGACTTACAATGAACGACTACGGCAAAAATCGAATTGTGGTTCGGAGCGCATATGGCTGAGCAGACCGTAGTCGACAGGATACGATCTCTCGAGCTGTTTTCTTGCTGTCCTGACGCGATGCTCGAAAAAATCGCGGACCGGGCGGAACTTGTCCAAATTGATCAGGATCACCGCTTAATACGATGCGGCGAGCGTGGAGATTCGTTGTTTGTGGTCCAATCCGGGCGGCTTGAGGCGCGCCTTCCGAATCAGGTAGACGGCCAAGTGGCTCGCACCCGTACCTTGGGACCTGGAGCAATCGTCGGAGAAATTCAATTCGTTACCGGCGGAAATCGAACAGCCGACGTCGACGCTCTGGAATCGAGTGTCCTTCTGAAGATTCCTTCCGATGTGCTGCTATGGATCGAATCCGAGCATTCTGAGCTGCTTGAACAGATCAATAGTTTTGTGCTGAATCGTTTAAGGCACGATCAACTGGCGTCGGCGCTTGAAAATCTTTTTGGCAATGTCAGCGATCCATTATTTAGCGAGGTGACGGAGTCCGGCGAGTGGATTCGTTTAGCCGCCGGCGAATTGTTATTCTGCCAAGGAGAACCAGCCGAAAACTGGTACGTGCTTACCAGCGGACGGCTGCAAGTCAGCAAGCTGTCGAATGGTGTCGAGGAAGTGATCAACGACATTCACGCTGGTGAAACATTTGGTGAGATTGCGTTGTTGATTGGAGGTCAGCGCACGGCAACTGTTCGTGCAACTCGAGATTGTGAGTTGATTCGTTTCACCCGCGCTGCGTTCGATGAATTTTCGGCGCGACATCCGGAATTTTCAAACCAGGTGACCAAGGTGCTGGTTAAACGCTTGTTGCAACGAGAAAACGCCGCTGCAAAAGGCGCAAAACCGAAGATTCTAGTGGTTGTTCGAGCTCCCGGAATCGATGACGCAAGAGAGGTGATCCACCAACTGGGTGCTGCGCTCGAGACGCTTGGATCGACGGCATTGCTAAATCAGAACGTGTTCACTGCACATATGGGATATGAGCGGCTGGATAATCATTCGCATCACCAATTGGTCTGGACTCGGTTGGCGACGTGGCTCAATTCCGCCGAAGCGAGGCATGATTTTGTTTTGGTCGATGCCGGAACGGTCTCCGGCGAATTTGCGCAGCAATGCATTGTTCGGGCGGACACCTGCGTATACCTGGCGGATGCGGATGCCGGCACGAAACCCGAGTTTCCACAAACTGGGTCAAGCGATGCGGATAATAGAGATGGAGGTTTTTCGGCCCCTTGGACATTGCTGTTGGTTCATCAACGCAACAAACAACTTCCGAGCGAGACGGCTAAGTGGCTCAACGGTTTTCCATTCACGAACCATTTGCATTTGAGAACTTATCATGAGCCAGATTTTGGTCGCGTGGCGCGGATGCTCGCTAGACGTGGCGTGGGCGTTGCATTGGGCGGTGGGGGTGCTCGTGGTTTTGCACATATCGGCGTCCTCCGCGCCCTTGTGGAGTATGGCATTCCGATCGATTTGATAGGTGGAACCAGCGTGGGGTCTTTTTTTGGCGGCGCGTTCGCCATGGGAATGAGTACCGACCAGTTGCACGAGCATGGCCGTCGTTTCATCAGGCAAAAACCGTTCCAGGAATTTACGATTCCCATGGTTTCGTTGATCAAAGGGAATCGATTCATGAAAGCGATTGAGCAGATCTATGGCGACGCTCAAATCGAAGATGCCTGGATCACCTTCTTCAGCGTTTCATCTAATCTAACGACGGGCCAGCCGGTAATCGACAAGCGCGGCGCACTGCGGAAAGGCATTCGAGCCAGCGCCTCGTTGCCCGGAATTCTGCCACCGGTAAAACGTGGCAAACATCTTTTGGTGGATGGAGGGATGCTCAACAATTTGCCTGCCGACGTTGTCCTGCAAAATGCGGGCGGGCCAACGATCGCCGTTAGCGCTAGCCCCAAAAACGAGATGCAAATGGATCTTGCCGAAATTCCTTCGAACGCTTCGGTTTTTTGGAATCGTATTCTTCCGCTTCGCCAGTCGGTCGACGTTCCGTCGTTGGCTCGTATCTTTATGCGTGCAAATCACTTGCCTGGAATCAAACAGGCCGCCACCATCCGCGAAATGGTTGATTTAATGTTAGAACCGCCGCTGGGAGAATTTGGTTTGCTCGAGTTCGAATCGACCGATCGAATGATCGAAATCGGATACGAGTATGCGATAGCCGTGTTACAAGCTAAAGCTGAATTGGGCAAGTTGGATTGCTTCACGCGTGCCGTTACGCAAACATAGCGGTCACAATTGCCTGCAATAATTCATAATGAGGTTCCGACCATCATGACATCCTTGAAAGCCGGTGATGTGCTTTCGTATTCGGCCAGCAGCAAACAATTGGGCCCCGATGGATTTCGCACTGTTCAACAATCCAACAACTCGCTTCCAGCCTTATTCGCACGCTGGCCTCATCTCGCACAACCTTTTGTCGATCGTACGCCTCTGGCGATACACTGTTATCCGGCTAGTGTTGGCTCCTCGGATATGGTCATCTTTGTCGATTCGTATATGAATTGGCGCACAGCCTGTCGAGCCTTGCAATTGGCGGCCGCGCAACAATTCCCGGTGATCCTCACAGGTCAACCGCTGTTTCTAGGAGAGGTGATCGTGCGACACCACCAGCACGATTTTCCCCTGCCCGCCTCCGTTTTGATCTTCACCGGAGGATATCCCATGCCTAGATCGCTTGAAGATATGCTAAAAAACCTGGCGACCAAAAAACAATCTGAAATTCAGATCGTCCATTGCTATGGTGCCGCCGAAGTCGATTCCGCTTGCCTGGTTGGAATCGAAAGAACACAGGACGGAGAGGTTATCTACCATCCGCGCGACAATCAAATCGAAATTACTCTCAAGAATAATTGTCTTTTCCTGTCGTTTCTCGGTGCGGACGGAGCGCTTGTGATTGATGAATTTGATACCGGTGATTTTGCCCAAAGCAATAATGAAGGATTTGTTATTTCCAATTCGCCCGACAAACTGGATCCTGAAGTGTATTCAATCTTTAATTCATGGACCGACGAGGATTGGGCTCGCAAAACCGGATACTTGGGTGAACATGAGGGCAATATCACAGCGCAGCTCAGGGAAGGCGAGCAGCCAGAGGCCGATAGCGAACTAACCTATTATCAATTTGCTGAACGCTTTGGGACCAATTGGCTTAAGAAACCTGTTTGGAGTTTTAAAAAGACAATTGACTGAATAACGACTCGAAGCAAATTCAAAAGCCCGGCATTTTTCTACGCTATGTCACGTTCAAATTCATATCGATTTAGCTTTGGAACAGCAAATGCCGGGCTTTTCCATCCAATATTGACTACTCCGGTTGACTCGGCGTCACCTCACGCTCAAGCAACTTTTCAGCAAGACCGCGAGCCAAATTAAGCAACACGCGCGTCCCAATCTCTGGTTCTGTCTTGATAATCTTCAAAATGATCTGATCGTTCAAACACAGCACCTTGATCGTATCTGACAGTGCGCGAACGGTGGCAGTTCGTTCCGCCTGTCGAAGAAACGCAAGTTCTCCAAACACATCACCCTCGGTCAACACACCGACCATGGCACCTTCTCGGATGACTTCGGCAATGCCCGAAAGCATCAAGTACATGCTCTTCCCCATCGTGCCTTCAGCAATGATCTTGTCGCCCGCAGACAGTTCGATGAGGTGGCTGTTGTCGAGCAAGAACTGAATCTCGCCGGGTTCCAGACCAAAAAACAGCGATGATGACCTCTCGCGAAAGATTTCGAAGTCATCCAGTACGGTTGGAATGTACGTATTGGAGTAGTCAGATTTTTTGCTAACAACCGGCGACGATTCGCCAAATATTTTTGCCGGCCAATTTGGAAGCGGTTTTGTATCACCAAATTTCTTAAGGTCCCTCCAAGCAATCGATCGAGTTCTTTTCAAATAGTCCGCATCGCGCACGGCCAACGCCATTGGCACCAAAAACCCCGTATGAGGATCATTCAAAACCCTGGCGTAGGGTCGCAATCCGAGGGCCAGGTACATATTGATCAGCTCGGGGATGCAGTCCGCCAAAATGACTTCGATTGAGTTTTCCAGACAATACAAATAACTTCGTTGCATCAGTCCAAACGCCAGAGTCCCGCCTCGGTAATCAGGGTCAAGCGTCAAGCGCGAGATCACCCCGATTTCTGAAATCGGCAAAACCGCCGTAAAGCGATCGACTTCCAGCGGCCCCATAAAATTTTGGGGAAGTTCGCCCTGCTGTCCGGTGTGAATGCGCAGGCTGCCTACCACGCGTTCATGCTGCTTGGCGATCAAGAACATTCCCGTATCATCATCCTCGTCTCGGATGCTGCGATTCTCGTGATCTGCCAAATCCCGATAGAGATTGAGCTCTTCGACATAAACGCGATATCGCTGGCGAAAAACCGCTTTAAGCTCTTCTGGTTCAGTTGCCAGCTGGATCGTGGGGCTGGCTTCGGTTTGGTCCATCGTCGGCTCTCGTGTGTAATTGATCAATTCCCATCTGATTGTAGTTTTTTTGGAGTATTGTCACAGAAGCATCAGGTTGGTTCGGGCGGAATGGATTCTGATGCCAGGGCGTACTAGAATCAGGAATGTTGTTATTTTGGGCCACTCTTTGAGTTAACCAATGACAGAGTTTAGCGAAGAGCGAAAAGAAGCCGAAACGCTCGATCCCGCGGAGGGTGAAAAAAAACTTGACTCGTTAAACCTGGATTCGAAGTACGTCGGCAACTTCAAGTTGCTGCAGCAAATCGGCGAAGGCGGGATGGGTTCGGTGTGGATGGCCGATCAGGAGAAACCCGTCCGGCGCCGCGTCGCGCTAAAGGTCATAAAAGCCGGGATGGATTCCAAGCAAGTCATCGCCCGGTTCGAAGCCGAACGACAAGCCTTGGCGATGATGGATCATCAGAATATTGCCAAGGTACTCGACGCGGGAATGACGGATGACGGCCGGCCCTATTTCGCCATGGAGTTGGTACAGGGAATTCCGATCACGCAGTACTGTGACAAAAACAAATTGACACCCGACGAACGACTTGAACTTTTCGTGCCGATTTGTCACGCCATTCAGCACGCCCACCAAAAAGGGATCATTCACCGGGATTTGAAACCTTCGAATGTGCTCGTCACGCTGTACGATGGCAAGCCCGTCCCTAAGGTGATTGATTTTGGTCTGGCAAAGGCATTGCAGCACCAATTCAAACTGACCGACAAAACAATGTTTACCGAATTTGGTCAGGTTGTCGGCACGTTGCAATACATGAGTCCAGAGCAAGCCGAAATGAACGCGTTGGATGTCGATACTCGGACGGATATCTATTCGCTTGGAGTCATGCTGTACGAGCTGCTCACGGGCAGCACGCCGCTGGATAAACAGACGTTAAGCCAAAACGCGATGTATCAGCTGCTGCAAGTGATTAAGGAAAAGGACCCTCCCCGGCCAAGTACGCGGATCAGCGAATCGGGCGATGCCATCACGGGAATCTCGGAACAACGCAAAATTGCACCGACCAAACTGCAGCAAATTTTACGGGGCGAATTGGACTGGATCGTGATGAAGGCACTGGAAAAGGACCGAACCAGGCGATACGAAACAGCCAGTGGATTTGCCGACGACATCCAACGGTATCTGCACAACGACACGGTCCGGGCCCGTCCGCCTTCGACGAGTTACCGGGTCCGCAAATTTGTTACAAAGAATCGAGGATTGGTCGCCACGGTCGCTACGATTGCCGTCTTGTTGGTTGCAGGGATCGCAGGCACCGGTTGGTTTGCTGTCAAAGCGAGTCAATCGGCAGAAAAAGCTCGCAACGCCGAAGAGATTGCCAAGGCCAAAGAGGCCGAGGCGAAACGGGAGGCAGAACGAGCAGACAAGGAACGAGATGCCGCGTTGGCCGCTCAACAACTGGCCAATTGGCGACTGTACTCCAACAAAATCAAGTTAGCCCAAACCGAATGGAGTTATGGTGATCCGGAACTTGCTTTTTCCACTTTAAACTCCTGCGATTGGCAATTTCGAGGATGGGAGCACGATTATCTGTACACGCTGTTTACCAGTAATCGTAGGACGCTAACGGGACATACCGGTGACGTCACCAAGGTGGCTTTTTCGCCCGACGGAAAACAGGTCATTAGCGGCAGCTGGGACAACGCAATCCGGGTTTGGAATGTCGAGACGGGCAAACAAACAGATACGGTTAAAGGTAGGCCCGCCGTTGTCACTAGTGTTGCATTTTCGGCGAATGGAAAACAAATCGTTATCGCGGGCTCAAATAATAGCCTGCGAATATGGAGCGCAAAGTCGGGCGAGCGTACACTTATGCTCCAAGGCCACACAGCGTTTGTTACGAGCGTGGCGCTATCACCAAACGAAAAACAGATCGTTAGCGGTAATTCTGACAACACCCTTCGGATATGGAACGGCGAGACCGGCGAGCAAATACGAACCCTCAAAGGAAATCAGGGATACGTTAACAGTGTGGGATTCTCGCCAGACGGAACGCGAGTCGTCAGTGGTAGCTCAGACAACATGGTTCGGGTTTGGGATGCCGAAACGGGCGATCAAATACATTCGCTCTCCGGACATTTGCAAACCGTCAACAGTGTGGCGTTTTCGCCGAGCGGCAAGCAAATTGTTAGTGGGAGTTCAGACAATACGCTTCGGGTTTGGCTCGCTGAAACTGGCCAAGAAACAATAACGCTTAGTGGACATACTCAATCGGTTACCGAAGTTGCATTTTCACCTGACGGCAAGCGAATTGTCAGCGGGAGCGGTGACAATACGGTCAAGGTTTGGAATGCGGCGACAGGCGAACAAACCATAACGCTCAAGGGTCATACCCTTCCCGTTATCTGTGTGGCCTTCTCACCCGACGGCAAGCGGGTCGTCAGCGGAAGCTTTGACAATACAATCCGAATCTGGAACATTGAGCCCAGCGAGGAATCGTTGGCACTCGGGGGGCATGCCCACAGCGTTTCCAGTGTGGCGTTTTCGCCTGACGGTACGCAGATCGTCAGCGGAGGATTTGACAACAAAGTCCGGATATGGAACTCAAAAACGGGCGAACAAACGCTCACGCTCAGCGGGCACACCGCCGCGGTTAACGCCGTCGCGTTCTCCCCCAGCAGTGAGCAAGTTATCAGTGGTGGCTCGGACAACACGATTCGCGTTTGGAGTGCACATACGGGTCAGCCATCGCTTACGATCAGCGGTCATCAAGCTAGTCTTCTTCCGGATAAGCCAGCCGCCATAACCAGCGTCGCGTTTTCGCCAAATGCCGCGCACATCGTGAGTGCCGGCCGGGATGGTTGGATCAGAATTTGGAATGCCAAAACCGGCGCGCAACAACGCGCCGTCCGACCTAGGTCACAAACCGACATTGTTGCTTTAGCCGTGGCATTTTCAAAAGACGGAAAACAAATCGCCAGCCGAGGATTATTAGGGGCAATTAGGATTTGGAATGTCCAGTCCGGCGTGCAAACTTCGTCACTCAAGGAACGCAAACAGGGCCAAAAAGATATCGGACGATATAAACAAGATATTGCCGGAGTGGCGTTTTCTCCTGATGGAAAACGGATCGTCAGCAGTGGCGACTCAGATAACACGATTCAGGTTTGGGCCATTGATTTCGGCGTGCAAACGCTCACGCTCAAAGGACACACGGGCCATGTAACCAGCGTGGGATTCTCACCTGACGGAAAGCGGATTATCAGTGGAAGCGCGGACAAAACGATTAAAGTGTGGAGTGCCGAGTCGGGCGAAGAAACACTCACGCTCAAAGGGCCAACCGATGGCGTCACCAGTCTTGCCTTTTCACCAGATGGAAAATTGATTGTCGGCGGAAGCCTCGACAACACCATCAGATTATGGAACGGACAATTCGCGCAAGGAACAGGTTACTAAGCAGCTAAGCACCGCGCTGTCGCAGTACACAATTATCGCCCGCAACAGTGGTTATCTGATCATTTTTCTGTCCATGAATTTTTCTGTCCAAAAAAACATGAATGGCTTATCACAGATGGCCGTTGTCAAGACTAGTTATGCTGTTTTCCAAATGTATCTCTCAACAATTTAAGGCTCTTGGGGATCGCAGTTTTGTAGTCTTCCTTGCCTTCGAATTCGAGCGAGATATATCCACGATAATTTACGGCATGCAGGATCTTCGCAACATGATCGTAGTCGATGTCTAGCTCGTACCAGGTTCCGCCACCGTAGTACGTCTTGGCTTGAACAAAGGCCGTGTGCGGAGCCATCATTTCAAGCTGCTCCTTGCGGCGTTCAAAAAAGTTCCCAGTGTCCATCGTTGCCTTGAGCCACGGCGAGTCAATGGCTTCGATGATTCGAATCACTCCCTCGGCGGTTCGACCAAGTCCCCAGTGATTTTCTAAGCCCATCACGACGCCGCATTTCTCGGCAGCCGGCAAGCACTCGGTCAATGAATCAATCACCCATTTGAATCCTTCGTCATCGGTATAGCCGTCAAGGTTGGGTTCGATGCCTTTATTGGCCATCAGTTCGTTGAAGCTGCCAGTCGTGCCCCAACGACCTGTGTTAACGCGAATCGTGGGAATGCCCATGGCATAGGCCATTTCGATAAATCCAATGGTGTCGTCGATGTTTTTCTTCCGTTTGGCAGCGTCCGGAGTTACGAATCCTTGGTGGGTCGACATGCCGCACAGATCGAGTCCATTGGAAAACGCCCGCTGTTTGAGTTGCTGTAAATAGGCGGGTGAATCGTCTTCCATTTGGACCTTGAGGATTTCCACCGCGTCAAAGCCCATTTCCGCAGCCAAGTCGATGCAACGCGGGATGGTCAGTTTTGAATCCTTGCGGAATCGCCAAAACGAATAGGTGCTGACCGCGATTCGATTAGGAACGAAAACCGATTTCTCGGTTGGCGATGAATCTTGAATTGTATCGCCGAGTACCAGTGCATTTTTCGAACCAGCAGTTGCGCCCACCACCGCCAGAGTCGAAATCGCGAATTGTCTTCGATTGAGGTTCATTAATTTGCCCCACGAGGATTTGGATTATCAGTAGTGAATACCCACATTATTGCAGAGAAAAATCGGCTTAAGAATCAGCTAGCACGATAGAAATCCCCACCTCAAATAAACGATATAAAAACGAACTTTTTCACCGGCAATCGGCGATTGTGCGCGACATTGTATGGTGGGAAAAGCCCGGCAATTTCCAGATGCAAAATTTCATAGTGACCGTGCAACGAACTATAAATGCCGGGCTTTTTATTAACGAATGTAATGCGAACGACGGCCGAGGTCTTCACTTATGTTCGTAATGATTTTGCCTATCGTTAACGAATAAATTCCCATATTCAAACTTAAACAGGAGAATTCGATGAGACAACTTTTGATTGCAGCAGTGCTTGGATTGCTGATATGTCCAACCGCAATTGGACAACAGGACAAAATAGATTCGAGCGAAAACGATACTCCCAAGCAACTGATACAGCAAATCAAAAATCACATAGCAAAACAGCAGTGGGACGCAGCGTCGAAGCTGATGACCGGGGAGGCCTGGGATGATTTCTGTGCTCAGCTTGTGGTTGAAGCGATAACGCTAACCAATATCGAGTTTGAATTCATGATGCCCGGCATCGAGGAAACTCAAGATAAGTTGGCGGACGTGTTGAAAAAGTATGGGTTGGATCAGCTGGAAGTTAAAGTACCGTCGATCGAGATCCGCAAGACTCACGGTGGTGGAGGTGAGGAATCGGAAGAAATCGAGGCGGATATTAAGGCAAAGCTGAAAGAACGGCAGGCAAAACGACAGGAACAAAACAAAGAAATGCTTGTGGCTCTCAACAAGATTCCTGATCGATTTGCGGTCGTTAACGAGCTGTGGCAAGCTCAAAAGGGTTCTCCGATAACCAAAGACCTGTTTTCGGGCACGATTGAAGAACAAAAAATCGATGGTGATTCGGCCGTACTCAAAATAAAGTTGGGAACGTCGCGGAGCGGATCGGAAGATTCGGGAGCCGTAATCGTCATCGAGGCGCCACCGGTATTCGTGAACCTGTCGAAACAAGACGGCGATTGGAAATATTGCGGAATCAACCGCGAGAAAACCATGGAAGCCTTGAAGAACTTCAAACCGAGCATCCGCGGAAATGATGCAAAAAGTGATTTTTAGCTTTTTGGGCAACGCTGATTGCTGGGAACGCTGATTACTGGGGAAGCTGATTACTGGGAACGCTAATCTTCGCTCATCTGCGCTAATGAGAAAAAGTGAGAAGTGTGGCGGCGGTTTCTGATTAATGTGGCACGGTTGTGGGGCGTCTCCCTGGTTGTGGGTCGATCTCCCGAACGTCCCCGTATTTGTATAACTAGAGTGGAGATGCAAGTCGCACGGTTGTGGGGCGGTCTCCCGACCGTCCCACGCATTGGGGAGAACCGTGCATATGGCCGATTCTTCGTTTTTTGAGATAAGCGGAGATTAGCGGAGATGAGTGTTCCACCCGCCGTGAAA
>CAJHZH010000671.1_pt1 | contig 14380 bp, 12 predicted proteins | sample 9198951 | NCBI WGS metagenome assembly CAJHZH01 (sample SAMEA7708381, study PRJEB35096) | sediment metagenome | biome: marine neritic benthic zone biome [ENVO:01000025]; feature: sediment [ENVO:00002007]; material: shallow marine sediment [ENVO:03000034] sea grass bed [ENVO_01000059] ...
CGTTTTTGAACTCACCAGCACCGACGGCCGCTAACAGGGCAACTCCGTAGGCGGGACCCTGTTCGGCGTTGATCGTGACCGCCTGTTGTCCAAACATGTCGGCTTGGATTTGCCGCCAAAGTTGACTTCGCGAGCCGCCACCGGATGCGATAATCTGACGCACAGGCACGTCGCACTCGCGGATAATGTCCAGACTATCGCGCATCGCAAAAGCGACTCCCTCCATAATTGCCCGCGCCATGTGTCCGCGAGAATGCTTTAGCGTCAATCCCACAAAACACGCGCGCGCGTCGGGGTCGGCGTGCGGTGTTCGCTCACCGGCCAAGTAGGGCAAGAAAAACAGTCCTTCCGACCCGGTCGCTACCTTTGCCGCTTCGGCGTTAAGTATGTCGTATTCTGATTTTTTTGGAGTTGCAATCTGCTGACACAACTGATTTACGAACCACTGCATCGCTCCGCCGCCGGTAAGGCTGACACCCATCATGTGCCATTTTCCTTTCACAGCGTGGCAAAATGTATGCAAACGACCTTTGGGATCAATCTTTACGTCGTCGCTGTGAACAAACATGATTCCCGATGTTCCGATCGAGGTTGATAACGAGCCAGACCTGACAACTCCCGTGCCGACACCGTTGGCCGCGCAGTCGCCCGCACCACCGACGACCACGCAACTGGTCGTTAAACCCAGTTGCTTTGCGGCGGCCGCAGTCAGGTTTCCTGTAACATCCTGCGATTCAAAACACTTGGCGAAAAGATCAGCGTCCAGATCCAGTTTGGAAAGTAGCGGCCCGGACCAATCGCGTTTTTTGATATCCAACAACAACATACCGCTGGCGTCGCTGACATCGGTCGCAAACTCACCAGTCATCCGCAGTCGTACATCGTCTTTGGGCAACAAGATTTCTTGGTCTTGTCAAAATTCCTCGGTTCGTGGTTACGTAGCCACAAGATTTTTGGAGCGGTGAAGCCGGTCAATGCCGGATTAGCGACCATCTTGATCAACTTGCTGCGTCCGCCGGCTCGCTGCTCGATTTCATCACATTCGGCAGCGGTCCTCTGGTCATTCCACAGCAGGGCGCGGCGAATCACTTTCAAATTTTTGTCGAGAAATACCGACCCATGCATTTGTCCGGATAATCCGATCGCTTTGACCGATGCCGGTTTAACTTTCGCCGCGCGCACGACGGACCGGACCGTTTTCACCGTCGCTTTCCACCAATCTTCGGGCTCTTGTTCGCTCCATAAAGGTTTCGGATGATATTGTCGGTAGGTCGCACCTGCCTCCGCCAATATCTTGCCCGTGGGATTGATCAGCAACGTTTTTGTTCCGGAAGTACCGATATCAATTCCAATGTAATTGGACATAATTCAAACCGAATTTGATGTTTGTACGTAGAAAATCTTGTTTCCCCGCGGGCCGTGTCGACTTGGGTCGATGTCGGCGGCTGATTTTATCCGTTCATCTTACCGGCCAACAGTCGTGTACGGTTTGCGGCGTTTGTCTCACTGAAAGTCTCACTGGATGTTTCAACGTGTGATCGAGTTTGTTAGTGATGTCGCCCCGCTGGTGACCCACCGCGCTCAGTCGCGCCTCCGGCGAGCCGGCGTTGTGAACCCGCGGGTTATGTCACGTAGCTGCCAAAATGCGCCAATCGATCACATGCCAATTCTCGTTGACGATGATACCCCAGTAATGACTAGGCCGGCTCGCCGGCGCGTCGGGCGTAGCGTAGGCAGCCGTTTGTGTTTGTTTGTGTTATTTGCACACGTATTTTTTAGCGGCTGTGGTTCAAAAACAGATAAAGCAGATGATTCGTCGATCGCAGGTAAAGAAAATCGCCAGATCAACGTTAACGTCTTGATTGTGGATGATGAGAATATTGGACCGGTGATACGTCGGCAATGGCGGTCACGGACAGAGAATAGTATTGAACTGACGTCGATCTCATGGGATGAATTGCAGCGAAACGACTTTGGCGCTTTGTCGGGCGTCGACGTCGTTATTTATCCCAGCTATCGGATGGGCAGCTTGATTCAATCTGGATTGATTCGCGATATAGATCAGGCACATTTGGATGACAAACAGTTCAATCGTCGCGAAATATTAGAATTTGATCGCAACGATCTAGTCCGCTGGGGTGATCAGACATTTGCAGTGTCACTTGGCGAACCGATGCCGGTGCTGCTATGTCGCACGGACGTTTTGGAAAAACTCGATCGGCCGGTTCCTCAAACCTGGGAAGATTTTTCCGAAATTGCTCAGCTGCTGCAAACCCAAGAACTGAAGGACCTGCCAAATGAGGTGCTGGTTCCGCAAACGGATCATTGGCCGAGTTTTGCTTTATCTTTGAGGGTCGCGTCAGCGATTCGCTCGAGAGGAAAGTACTCAACTTATTTCGATGTCGAAACAATGGACCCTAAAATCGATTCCGAACCTTTTTTGCGGGCACTCCAGGGGTGGTCACGAGACCTTGTCACCGATTCCAAAAATATCTTGGCACCGGAACACGTATTGTGGCACTACGTTAACGGTCGTGCTGCGATGGCAATTACACCCTTGAATCGAAATTGGCTGGAGGACGTTAAAACCACCGACTTTGTACCGCCGACGATTATTGCGCCCCTTCCCGGCGACAAACTGTTGTACGACGCATCGCGAGGTGGGTGGACCCAGCGATCAACGTCAAAAGATATCTCGGTTCCGCTGATTGGAACGAGTGGACTTTCGGCCAGTGTGACACTTACCGCTGGAACCAAAAGAACAAGAAACGGTTACCTATTCATCCTGTGGTTGGGCGATAAACAGATTAGTTCGATCGTAGGTAGCGAGTCGCCGCGCGCATCGATGTCTCGCAAAAGCCACCTTGGCAACCCTTTGCTTTGGTTGGGAGACATATTTTCGACGGAAAACGCAGACCAATACGCAAACATCGTACGCCAGGCGAATGACAACCGAATTAATCTGTTGGCTCCGCGGATCATGGGCAGGGATCGATACCTCGACGAACTCGACCGCGCCGTTCTTGCTGTTTTGCATCAAGACGCAAATGCGGTCGAAGCAATTTCAAGCGTCAAAACCAAATGGAATCAAATCACGGATGAATTAGGCCGCGATAAACAAAAAACAGCTTATCGCAAAAGCCAGGGTCTGAGCCAATAAGTAGTTTGACTTTATCAGTCTGACGTAGCTCGCACTCAACCGGACTTCTGGGGAATTCCTATTCTAATGTCGCATTGCATTGCGACGGTTATCGCAACTAACAGATTGCCTCATCATTTTTTCTGTCAAACGTTCAGACAAAGTTTGCGGATTCTTATGTAGCTTGCCGAGATTGTGGATAAGTCAATCGAAATATCTGATCGATGCCGCTGAAATCGGTCGAACATTCTGGAAAGGTATCACCATGAAACGGATCCTCGTAATCGTTTCAGCCATATTGGTATTTGCGTTCTGTGGCCAGCATGCTCAATCGGATATTATCATTTTGGATATGGATCCGTCCACTGCGCCAATTGCAGGACTGCCTGCTGGTCCTTCAACCGGTTTTGAGTCGACCATCGGTGTTACGCCGGGTTCAACCGTAACCGTCATTGCTTATCTGGTACCGGAAACATCGATCCTGTTTGATTCGTTCGGAATGGATATGAATTTTGGTGCACCTGGCGATACCGCCGTGGCAACACCCGATCCTGGCACGTCGCTGGCCGGCTCGACCGCAAGCCTAGGTGCAGGTGGGACGGGTTCATTAGATTTGTTCAGCGGAGGCACCGTAATTGGAGGCACACCGTTGTCTTCTCCGATCATCCCGCTACCTGCTGTCGCGCCTTTCACCGGAAACCTAGGCGGTGTCGGATACTATGATCCCAGTCCGCTCGGCAGGTTCAGTGGCCTGGGTGCCCTTCCACCGTTGGGCGTACCGATCGACATTTTTGGTCAGGACTTTACGATCACCGGTTCTGTGGGTGATTCCGTGTCGATTATGCCGTCAGGAATATTTGTACCTGGAGTCTCACCGCCGCTGACTCCGCCGACAGCTCGGCTACTGGGGGCTGGTACCGACGCTCTTTACGATTCGTTCAGCGGCGCGACCATTTCCACAACATTTATCGGCGGTAGCGTCGTCTTGGTGCCAGAACCGGGGTGTCAAACGATTCTAATGCTGGCCGGTACCCTCGCACTGGGACTCAGACGCTTCCGTCGATTTCGCACGGTGGTTTAACTCCTCCGTTTAATTCTGTTCTATCCGTCGCACGGTAAAGGGCTCGACAAGAAATGCCCAAGTCGATTGACCCTACCCGTGCAATTCCAATGCTATTCACAAGATCACTTGGAGTGGTCACGGCCAAATCGGCTGGCTAGAATAGAGCATCACATTCTTGTTTCTACGGGGACGTAGCTCAGTTGGGAGAGCGTCGCGTTCGCAATGCGAAGGTCGAGGGTTCGAATCCCTTCGTCTCCATCAAAGACCCGGGGTTTTGTACCGGGTTTTTGTATTAGTGGGTGAAAACATTCGATTCTGAGCGGGCGATTTGCAGATTTGGCCAGCATTTTAATGGCCTTTTGATTGTCACTATTATCCAACTTTGGGGATTGACCATGGAAAAGCGAACATTGACTTTGCAGCCGAGCGAGGCAGTAATCGTGCAAGCCGCGGCCAACATCTATGCGGCTTATATTTCGACCGGCAACGTGACCAAGGGCACGGAAAAACAATGGATGCAACAATCGATCGACGAAGCGCTGTGGATTGGACTCAGGGCCGACGATATGATCGTCAGCGACCATGAAATGGGATAACTAACCGGGGAACTGTCAAATATGTCAGCGATCTTTCGATGGACAATCGGATGACAACAAACAAATGTTTCAAAAAGTGGACATGCTCAAAAAATTTGGGAAATTGTCGATAAGCAGCCTCGTTTTCTTGTACATTTTTAGAGTGAGTTGTTTGACCAAAATACGTTAAATAGACACCGCGATCTACGATCGCTTTGACAATCACACTGTCATGAATGTTCGACCAACCCCTCGACTCTTCTCATCCATATTGGCTTATTTGTTGGTAGCCTACCACTTTGTCGTCGTCGCATCCGCCCAAATGCCGACTTACCAATCGAATAATGTCAATCCTCAATACCTTCGTCCAAAAATCACTGCCAACATGCACGGGCCTGTGTCTGTGTCCGCCGCCGAGCAGCCGAGGGTTGTCTGGCAGATTCGAACCTTGGGCGATGCGAAGTCACGGCAACTTGATGAAGCGGAGGCGATCCAACTTTTTGATTCGATAACCGTGGTTCCCGCGATCGACTTATTCGAAGGACACCGATTCACGTCGAGGCCTCGGTTTTCGCCCATTCCGACGCGATGGCATCACGACGCGTTTGGGCTCATACCAACACGCTGGAATTCGCGAGACATCTTGGTCGGTCAAAATACCGACAAGACTTACGGTCGCTGATGGCCAACTCAAACAAACAACAGTCGCTCGAACAGCGCATCCAGCGAGTTACGAGTGAAGCCGTCGAAATTGAACCTTACAATCCGGAATGGCCTTCGCGGTTCCAACAAGAAAAGATTCATTTGCTCAGGTGTCTGCCAAATGAACTGATTAAGCGTGTCGAACATTTTGGCAGCACCGCGGTTCCCGGTTTGGCTGCCAAGCCTGTCATCGATATGTTGATCGGGGTCACCAGCCTCGATGCTACAAAAGCGCGAATTGTGCCAATACTCGTCGATCAAGGTTACGAATACTTCTGGCGCCCAACTCATGCTGACGATGGCCCGCCATGGTACGCATGGTTTATCAAACGTGATCCGGAATCAAAACAAAGGACTCATCATCTTCACATGGTTGAGATTTCGTTTACAGAACATTGGAATCGTTTGAAGTTTCGAGATTACCTAATCGCCAATCAAGATGCGGCTGATGAATATCGTGCGCTGAAGCTTGATTTGGCCACGCGGCATCCGCATGACCGCGCGAGGTACACTCAGGCAAAAACGAAATTCGTCAGTCGAATCACGGAATTAGCTCTACGACAGTTGACGCCGGAATCGTGATCACGAGTCAAGCCGCAAAATAACGTCACCGCGCGGCGAGGTCACATTTGGCGAGTGTGACAGCGATCTACCTGGCGCGTTCGGTGGACGGTGGCGAGGCAACGCTGGGTCGCATCAATTCCCCGATCAACGTTTTTAGATGGTTGGCTGGGATTGCGTAGCTTGCGACTCGTCCTCCGCGGGCAATGTTGATCCCAATCACACGACCGTGCAAATCGACAACGGGACCGCCGCACTGCTCGGGAAGTATTGGCGTGTCGTGTTGAAAAACCATGGGGAATTCGTCGCGACGTTTGCTGGGGATCGCTCCGAAGGACTCCATCATTTTGAATCGATCGGCCGTAGGTCCCCCGACATTTCGTCCGGCGAGAGTGGCCAAAGTTTCTCCTGCTTTTCCGTTTCGGAGATACTGAATAATGACTTTGTCGCCGGGTGAGTTTTGGCGGATGGATTGGACGAGGTCTTCAATGCTGGAAAGTTTTATACCGTTGATGGTTGTAATGACGTCACCAATTTGGATCCCGGCATCTTCGGCGGAACTACCTTCGGTAACCCTCGCCACCTTGACACCATTCGGTGCGGGATCTGGCTTAACGCCGAGGAAGGCTTGATTTTTGGCGATCAAGGATCGCGGTGGATTGCTGTAAACGCCTAATGCCAGCGGTAACTGACCTCCATCGGTTGAAAAGATGAAAGCGCCCGGGTTCGGTTGCTCAAGCGCCAAATTAACTGGCGCTAATTGTTTGGCTTCGATTTTCAACAGGGCAATGTCGTTGGCGATGTTTTCGCTTACGATTTGAGCGGCCCATTTTTTGCCGTTTTGTGTTTTGCAGAACAACTGGCCATGTTCTTTGATTTCGCTGAGTTTCGTCAGAATATGGCCGTCAGCAGAAATAATGGTCCCCAAGGCGACCTGAGCCTTGCCGTTAGTGACGCGTACCGTACTCTCCGCCGCTTGTGCGACAATCGGGGCAAAGCTGTTTAAGTGATTTTCTGCCTGCCGTTCCCATCGACTGGCTTTGCGTGTTCGAATCGGCTGGGTTTCAAACTGTAATCGAATCACACCGTCGATTTCATCTGGGTTGATGCCGTTCCAACCTTCGAATGGGTTTGACGGATTGTCCCGAAATCTCTTGAATTGATCCGGTGTCAATTCGACATAGTCGTTTCCATCTCGGATTGCCTCGCGCAACTTTTCTCGCAGATCACTATCCATTGCGGGAATCATCTCCTCAAAGATGTCTCGCATTTCTTCGGAAAGCTGTTGACCGAAAGCCGGTTGAATTAACAGACCTAGTGAAGTAATTGCGACAAAACAAATGTAAGAAAATTGATCTAAGCGAGTCATCCAATTCATCCTTGTATTGGTTGCTTCAACAAGTTTCGGCGAGGATCCGCCTCGGTGTGACTGAGCCGCGTTCCTTACTTTTCTCCAAGCACCACGGTCAGCTTGATTTGCTCATCGTTCCGCAACAGCTGCAGCTGGATTGGTTCCCCAGGATGTCGTTGCGCGATCAGATCAATTAGGTGAGTGGCGTCATTGACCTTGATCGAATCGAATAATGTAATAACGTCCCCCGCCAGCAGCCCGGCAGCCGAAGCGGCTCCGCCAGGATGCACTAACAAGACTTTTGCCTTAGCGGAGTTTCGATCAACACGAATTCCCATCGACGCATTCTTGATCTCGCGATCCGACAGTTCTGGCAATTCGCCCCATTGCTGACCCGACTCCATACGATCCCAATTCTTCACGAACGTGGATATGGAGATGTGTCGATTCTCCGCAATGGAGCTTCCAATCGAACTGTGAATACCAATCACCCTGCCGTCGAGGTCCAATAACGGTCCGCCGGAATCTCCCCCAATCAGCACGCAATCAGTGACGATTTGATCAGGTTCGAACTTAACGATGCGTCCGGCGCGAACCGGCGGTAGACGGCCAAGTTCATAACCACCTGAATGCCCGAGACAAACGCACCAATCGCCACGGCTGAGTTGCGAGGCATCGCCGATTTCGGCAAAATCCCAAGGGCCTTCTTCAACGATCTTTACCATCCCGGCGTCGACGTTCAGGTTTCTGCCCAGAGGTTTTGCCTTGGCCTCGCGCCCGCTGGGAAAAATAACTCGGAAGTCGTTTCCGCCGGTCGTGAGCACGTGGCCAGCGGTGAGTACCAATCCCGTTTCACTGACGACTACGCCACTACCGAAACCCCTGCCATCGGTCACGACGACAACGACATTCATTTTCTGTCGGACGACATCTTGTACCTTTTGTTGTACGTCGAGAAGTTTTTCGACATCATTGGCAGTAAGCGGCGCGGCAAATCCGATTGAAAGGTGAAGCGCACAAAACGCCAAGCACCCAAAAAAGATTCGTTTCCAAATTCGACTGGTTGTTTGGTTCATGAGAAGTAAATCCATTTACTTGCCTGAATCCAGCCATGTGTCCCAATTGTAAAATCTAGCTGGTGTTGCCTATTCTTTTTCGACAATTTTCGCAACAGGCGTATAGTTTGAAATCGGATATTCAAGAGAATGCTGGCAGTTAGATGCCGAGCTTCAGTGTTATCATGAGTGTTTCGAACAAAACAAATTCATTTGGCATCCAAGAAATGATTGTTTTGCTAGCATCAGGGGCCGTTATTTTTTACCATACTGATAATACTGGCGAATCCGGAATTCTTCGTGGCGCGCAAGCTAAAAAAAACTATCTTGGTAATCTGGGCGTTACCGAACTCCCTGTTGGGTATTTGTGTAGGTCTGATCGGGGTGGGTTTCGGGAGTCAGGCCCAGGTTCGTCAGGGATGTATTGAATTCTACGGCGGACCGATTCAGAGAATTCTCAATCGAATTCCACCTGGTTCGGCGACATCCGCAATGACTTTGGGGCACATTATTCTCGGTCAATCGCCTGAGATTCTTGACCGCTTGCGAGAGCACGAGCAGGTTCACGTACGTCAATACGAAAGGTACGGTCCGTTATTTATACCGGCCTACCTTGGTTGGTCGTTAGTGTTACGGTTGCAAAAACGCGACCCCTATATGGATAATCCTTTTGAAGTCGAGGCTTATGCGGTTAGCGATCCTCGAAAGAACTCACAGGACGATCAGACAACATTTTGATTGGATGCCGAAAGGAATTTGGTTGACCAAAATCGCTACGCGGTCGCGCAAAGCATCCCAAGAATTCGACCGAATTGTTGAAGGCTTCGAATCCGGCGCAAATCACGACAGCTCCTGGCAAAAGGTGGGAGCAAGACTAGGGCCGATATTTGATTTCGTCGAAGAATCGAATGCCTCCCCAATCACGGCAAGTCGCTTTTGCGCCGAGATGCTGGTAGCCTACCGAGCGTGGCAAAGCATTCACGGAAACCTATCAGAACAGCAATTCGCGTGGCTTGAGGAATCGTCATCGAATCATGCAAAGGATTTGATCGGCGTTGTCGTTGAGCTCAATCAATTTGTACCCGAGTCGGTGACTTCAAATTTTGTTACCAAAGTTATTGGACAACGAACCGCCAGCGAGGATCCATTTGAGAGTCTTTTGGCACTAATCAATCCGCCGGCAAGAAAAAAAGACGGTGTCTTTTTCACACCGGTTTCGGTAGCCGATGAACTAGTTTCTGGGACCCGCGAATTATTAATTTCCAATTACGGACTTGCGCAAGGATTCGTCGATCAGCGTTCATTGAGTCACGTCGCGCCCGGCGCCAAGGCTCCACCGGAAATTCGTGCCCAGCCGTTTATCCGCGTATTTGAACCGGCGATGGGCAGTGGCACTCTTGTCGCTGCGTTGATACGCAGATCGTTTTCCGATTGGCAGACATACAATGAATCTCGACAGGGTTGGTCCGAGTTCGTTGCGGGCAGTTGGTTGCATCGAATTTATGGAAACGAGATAAATCCAATTTCGTTTTTGCTGGCACATCTGAACCTGGCCAAGACGTTAGAGGCAACCGATTTTGATTTTGATCAAATCAGTAACATCCGCTTTCACCTTCGAGATACGCTAAATCAACTCAACACGATCGAACCCGAATCGAGCAACAGCCTGTTGCCAACGTTAATCATTGGGAATCCACCGTTTGGAGCGCTGACGACGCGTCCAGACAATCGGCAGGGTTCGATTGACTATATGACGGTCGACGGCAGCCGCATCCGCGAACGCAAAACCTGGCTGCACGATGTGTACGTGCAGTTCGTCAAGCTCTGCCACGAACAAATCGATCATATCGGCTCGGGTGTGATCGGATTGATTACCAACCGCGGGTATCTGGACAATGTTACGTTTCGCGGCATGCGTTTCGCGTTACATAACAGTTTTGATGAAATTCGAATCGCCGAGATTCATTCTGGCGTTCGAAATCGTAATCCCAAGCCGCAAACGGAGAATCCATTTGGAATTGCATCGGGAGTTGCGATCAGTTTGTTCTGCAAACACTCTCACAATGGCTCCCCAAAAAAAGTGGTCTACAAAACGGCTGAATCGGACCCTCAGGTCACGGAACCTGATCCGCCCTTTTATTTCTTTGTACCAAAATCTGGAGAACGTCACCTCGAATACGAGCAAGGCATTGCACTGCCGCAGGCGATGCCGTTTTTTGGGTCATCCGTTATCACGGCACGCGACTGGCTTGTGACAGATACCGATCGAGGCCGGCTGGAAAATCGGATACAAAATTTCGCCGACAAACGTGTATCGGACGACCATATTCGCGAGAGCTGGTTTCATCGAACACGCTCATCCCGTTATCCGGCGGGAGACAGTCGCAGCTGGAAGCTTGCCGATGCCCGCACCGAACTGATGCGAGACTTGCAATGGAAAAACAGAATCGAACTGTGCCAGTATCGCCCGCTGGATAAGTATTTTGTCTTTTGGGCAGACTATATGATCGACTGGCCGCGTCGCAAAATTACCCACCAGTTAAGGCGTGGGAATAACATTGCGATCGTCACGCGTCGCCAAGCGCCTGCCGAATTGCCATACAACTTCTTTTGGCTTACCGATTTGCTTGTGATTGACGGGATTCTTCGTTCCGATAATCGAGGAAACGAGTCCGTGTTTCCATTGAAGATTTTCGACCACGATGACAATTTCCGGTTTAACTTCTCAGACCAGTTTTGTTCGCTCGTTCGCCGCCGCTGGCGTTTGGACGAGCAAACAAGCAGGGATCTCGAAAATCCCACTGACTGGTTCGCATATATTTACGCGTTGTTTAGTTCAAATGACTACCGAACGCGATATCGACATCAATTACAGGTCGATTTTCCCAGGGTTTTGATCTCGCGAGATCTTGGATTGGCAAAATCGCTCGTCAAATTCGGACGCGAGCTGATTAGTATTTACAATCTACCTAGATCGGTAAACCGTCAAATCAAACCGCCCCAACTTTCGGCAGACAACGTCGTCGTAAAGGACCCCAAGTTTGATGACGGACGGATTTGGATTAACCGCAATCAATGCCTGGAAGATGTTTCGCAGTCTGTTTGGGATTGTCGCGTGGGTGCTCACCAAGTCGTACGTAAATGGCTAAAGAATCGGAAAGCTGAACGCTTGAATGATCATCAGATGGTTGAACTTCTCCAAATCGTACAGGCCATAGAACAACTGGTGGGATGTACACGTAGAATCGATCGTGCCATTCAACAAGCTGGAAGCTGGAAATCACTGTTTGCTGCTTGATACCTCGACGACGAAGTCCACGTTGGGTAGATTACCGGATCAATATTCATAGTGCATGATGGTCAAACGAATGAATCCTTTTAGGAACTAAAAATGAAAACTCTCAAATTGGTGATTGTTGTTTCGATGGTGCTAGTCGCCGGCAACGGAGCGTTGGACTGTTTCGCACAGAATACTCAGACGGATGAGGCCATTGACAAATCGACGTTTGACAAAAATGTGCGGCCTCAGGATGACCTGTACCGTGCCGTTAACGGTCGGTGGCTTGATAAGACTGAGATTCCCTCGGACAAGTCGAACTATGGATCCTTCATTGTCTTAATGGATGATGCCCAGGAACAAATCCGAGTTATTGTCGAAGCCGCCGCGGACTCGAACGCGCCGCATGGGTCCGATGCGCAAAAGGTCGGTGACTTTTACAAAAGCTTTATGAATGCAGATCGGGTCGAGGAATTGGGGATCGAGCCGCTTAATGACGAGATTGCAAAGATTCAAGAATTGAACAATCACAATGACATCGTTCGACAGTTTGGCAGTTTCAGCCAGTTTGGTGTTTCGTCACCGATGGGTTTTTTCGTTACCATCGACGCAAAGGATTCGACTCGCTACCTGGCCGCGATCGCCCAGAGTGGAACGACGCTGCCGGACCGCGATTATTATTTAAAGGATGACCCGAAGTATGTCGCGGCACGCGAAGCGCTCGCCAACTATGTCAATCGTCTGTTTGAACTCGCCGGTTTCGCAGAAGAAGCCGATTATGGTGAATCGATTGTGGCTCTCGAAAAACGACTTGCCGGGGTTCAATGGACCCGCACTCAATTGCGAGACGCCAACAAGCGTTACAACCTGTTCAAAGTAAGTGATCTTAAAAACATTGCCAGCAACATTCCTTGGAATTCGTTTTTTGATGCGGCTAACGCCGGCCAGATCACGGAAATCAACGTGATGACGCCCAGTTTTTTCGAAGGGTTCAACGATATTCTCGTCGAGACGCCTGTTGAGACTTGGCAAAAATACCTTGAATTCAAGCTGTTAGATGCTGCAGCCCCGGCATTACCCCAGGCATTCGTTGACGCTCACTTCGAGCTGCACCAGAAAACGTTGGCCGGCGTCCCGGAACAAAAACCACGCTGGAAACGGGCAGTGGGACTGATCGCGGGTGCAGGTGCCGGCGATTTTGGAGCACTCGGCGAAGTGGTCGGACGTCTTTACGTGGATAAACATTTTCCACCGAAAAACAAACAGCGGATGGAACAGCTGGTCGACAACCTGCTCAAATCATACAAGAACAGTATCGACGACTTGACCTGGATGACCGACACCACCAAACAAAAAGCTCAAGCGAAACTTGCCAAGATTAACACGAAGATTGGTTATCCAAACAAATGGCGAGACTACAGCAAACTGAATGTTTTGCCAGACGATTTGATGGGCAATATCAAACGTTCAAACGCGGTCGAATACGATCGAATGATCTCAAAACTTGGCAAACCTGTCGACCGTGAAGAATGGGGGATGACGCCTCATACCGTTAATGCTTACTACAATCCGACGATGAACGAGATCGTGTTTCCCGCGGCGATCCTGCAACCTCCATTTTTCAATGTCAAAGCGGACGACGCCGTCAACTACGGCGGAATTGGCGCTGTGATCGGACACGAAATCAGCCACGCGTTTGATGACCAAGGCAGCAAATACGACGGTAACGGCAACTTGAACAACTGGTGGACCGATGAAGACCGCCAATCGTTTAAGGCCTTGACCGAAAAACTGGTTGCACAATACGAGTCGTATGAGCCGTTACCTGGCAAACATATCAACGGGCAATTAACGCTTGGTGAAAACATTGCCGATCTGTCCGGGCTTTCGATCGCCTTCAAGGCCTATCAATTGGCTCTCGATGGCGAAGAGGCGGAGGAGATTGCTGGCTGGACAGGTAATCAACGATTCTTCCTTGGTTGGAGCCAGGTTTGGAGGCGCAAATATCGGGATGCCGAAATGGTTCGACGTCTGCTAATCGACCCGCACTCCCCATCGTGGTATCGCGCAAATGGACCGGTCACCAATATCGATGCGTTTTACGATGCATTTAATGTCAAATCCGGCGACCAGCTGTACAAACCATCCGAAGAACGAATCCGCATCTGGTAGCCATCTTTAGTCAGCAGTCCTCTCGACAATTCCCACTTTTGCAAGGGTGGTTCAAGGAAGTACGAAGAACTAAGTGCGAATTACAAAAGTCAATTCCAAGTGCCAAGAATTAAATGCCAAAACTAACAACTAACCACTTTTTTTCGCTTCCGACGATTCCTTGACGCGTAGCAAGCTGTTAGCCCAAAACGATTCGTATTTACTAATCCATCGCTCTGCGATTTGACGGATCGGGGCCGCATTCAAGGCGTTAACGCGGCGGCGACCTTCGCGGCGCGTCTTTACCAGTTTGGCGTTACGCAGTACGTCGATATGTTTCATCACGCCAAATCGCGACAAATGTTGGAACTGCTCAACGATTTCGGTCGTGCTGCGCGGCGATTGTCTGAGAAAATCGAGTATTTCTCGCCGCGTCGGGTCGGCAAGTGCCTTCCACACTGGATCGAGGTTTTTCGTCACTAATCCTGTTCACAATTATGCTTAAC